>Ga0233425_10004640_pt1 | contig 22786 bp, 22 predicted proteins | sample Watercolumn_Towu_2_FD_181712 | JGI IMG/M metagenome (GOLD analysis project Ga0233425, IMG submission 181712) | Freshwater microbial communities from Lake Towuti, South Sulawesi, Indonesia - Watercolumn_Towuti2014_140_MG | ecosystem: Environmental > Aquatic > Freshwater > Lake | place... | reverse complement strand
AACGCTTTTTATGCCGGGATGCACTGGTCAAAGCGCAAGAAACTCGCAGACCTCTACCACGCCGCTCTCATCGAGCACCGCGCCAAGCGATTCAAGACGCCCGCGCATCTCACGTTCACCTTCTCATTCAAGGGACGATTGACAGACGTGGATAATTGTTTTGCTATGATAAAACTACTCATCGACTCTTTACGACATTGGCGCATCATTCCCGACGACACACCGGCAGATGTGGCAAGCATCAGTGTTCGAGTGGAGAAGGGAATCAAGGACACCGTGAGCATCATCGCGGCGTGATGTGGACAACTTCGTGGTATCATCAAAATGATGATATAATCATCCTATATTCATATATTCATAACCATCTCATTTTTACATGCTTCGCGTACAATCGTTCGACATCATGGACAGCGACGGGATGAACAAACTCCTATCCCATTATCGCCTCGCCACCGGCGCTCACATCCTCGTCTCGGAAGGAAAGGTCTGTATCCCCTACGAGGACGGCGAACCGGACAACAAGCAACAGCAGATCATCATCATCGCGGAACAGCGCAACAAGATGCTTGTCGAGCTATCCCTCATCGAGCACTCGCAGAAAGTCATGGCTTTCATGGAGGCAGACGCAAAGGATCGCGCAAACGCAGCCGAGGCGGAATGGAAGGGCTACACCAGCAGCAAACAGCTTGAGGAACGCAAGAACGTGACCGCCGCCGCACTTGTCGAGATTCAGAACAAAATCAAGCAGAACGAGTATGAAATCATCCGGCTCAAGAAGAACATCGAAATCTTCGAGGAGACGATGAAGGAACTTGAAGCATAGCTTATGGCAGGCCGACCCAGTAAAAAAACAGATCAAGTAGTTAAGAAATTGGAGGAGGCGGCTGCTCTTGACTGCACCATTGAAGAGATGTGTTTTTATGCGGGAATATCAAAACCAACATATTATCAGTATCTCTCTGATGACCCGGCATTACTTGACCGACTAGAAGCCCTGCGGAATGAGCCTGTTTTAGCAGCACGCACCACCATCGTTGAAGCAGTAAAAAAGAACCCGCAAACCGCTGCGTGGTATTTGGAGCGCAAGCGCAAGAAAGAGTTTGCAGAACGCAGAGAACTTACAGGCGAGGACGGTAAACCACTTTTCGATGACCAAACAAAAGACAAAGCTCGACAAGCAGTCGGCGCGATCTTGGATCAAGGAGACGCTGGAGAAGGGAACTAGGGAAGAAATCCGCGCTATCTTCGCATTCGACCGCACTGATACCGAGGAGCATGTCCTTTTTGTTTTTGCGTTGTGGGCGCGCTGGTTCTTTCCGCAATATTTCAAGGCAGCAGACGCGCCATTCCACAAAGACATAGATACCAACAACTACCGTGCCTACCGAGGCGCAATCAGATCCTTCACCGACATCGTGTTCCGTGGCGGAGCGAAGACCACCCGCACCAAGCTCTTTATCGCTTTCTGCGTAGCGAACGACCTGGAACATTCGCGCAAGTACATCAAAGTCCTTTCCGAGGACAACACAAACAGCAAGCAAGTCGTGACGGACATCTACAACATGCTCATCAGTCAGCGTGTCCGCTATTACTACTCCGAGATTTTTGAGAAAACGACCGAGAAGCGCGAGGAAACGATGGCATCATTCACCACCACCACCGGCGTCAAACTTCGAGCAGGCACTGTCGGCACCGACCAGCGCGGGCAGATACAGGAAGACGCCCGCCCCGACCTCATCTGGTTCGACGACTTCGAGACGCGCAAGACACTGCGCTCTGCGGTCGAAACGAAGAGCATCCACGACAACATGGAGGAGGCCCGCACCGGCCTCTCAAAGGACGGCGCGTGCATCTACACCTGCAACTACCTTTCTGAACGCGGCAACGTCCACCGTCTTGTGCAGAAGGAGGGCGAGCAGAATGTAGTGCTCATCGTCCCGATCCGCTTCGAGGGCAGGCCCATGTGGGACGCCTACACCATCGAGGAGATAGACCAGATAGAGCGCGACGCCGATGACTTCGCCGGTGAATATCTTTGCGAACCGTCGGCCGGTGCCGACATCCTTTTCGACCGCTCATCGCTCGACCGGCAGATAAAGAAAACACCGCTGCGCGAGATCGCAGGGTTCAAGATATTCCATGCCTACGACCCCTCGCATCGCTATGGTTCAGGACATGACGTTGCAGGCGGCGTCGGCCTGGACAGCAGCACCAGCGTCTTCATCGACTTTTCAACCAATCCAAGCCGCGTTGTAGCGACGTTCAAAAACAACACGATAAAACCGGACACGTTCGGCGATGAGATCAAGAGTGAGGCAGACCGCTATGGCGCACCTATCGTTGCAGTAGAAATAAACAACCACGGCCACGCCACCATCGGCCGCCTCAAGCAGATTTATGACAACATCTATTTCACCGAGCAGAAAGAAACACGAGTCGGAATGCCACCGCGCGTGCGGCAATACGGCTGGCACACCAATGACGACACCAAGCCGAAGATGCTCTTTGCGCTCAAGAAGGCCGTAGAAGACGGGCATCTCGAACTATCCGACCCCGACCTTATCGCAGAACTCAAGAGCTACACCCGCGACGACCTCATGGATAGGGAAGAAGACCCCCGCCTCACTACGCGTCACTTCGACCTGCTCATCGCCTGCGCCATTGCCTACCAAATGAAAGACTGGGCGGAAATGCAAAAACCATCGGTTACAAGCTATAAGCAGCCCGATTATGAGCGACCAGGACTTGACTAGAGACAATATGACCCGCTGCAAAGTGTGCGAGCAGCTTTTTGCTGACCATGAGTGCGTGCCAGACCCTATCAAGGGATTGCAATGCCCGAACGGATGCGTAGAGCCATTTATCTTGCCGCCCTATGAGCTACCTACCAACACCGATTAAGCGACGCTGCCAAAAGTGCGAACAACAATACGAAATCCCGAATATTCGCATATCGCGCGTGCGTGAAAAGATACTCATGTTCTTTCCCTGTCCGTATTGCAAACCTCCCGCGAGCAGGCCGTCATGTCTCACCTGCTTCATTCCTTTTATTTTCGCGCGTCATCACGCTCATGGCCTCTGCTATCGCTGCTACCAGCGCAAAATACGCAACAAAACCCAACAGGACGATACAATGGCACCATGACAGAAGACTACCAGTCTGCACTCCTTTCGTTCGAGAGCAAGTACAAGAACATGGGCAAGCGCCAGCTTGCCGAAGAAGCGGTCAAGATCGCTACGATGCAGCTCATCACCTCGACCGACTTCAAGAAGCCGCGCATGGAGAAGCTGGCGAAGTTCTGGGCGCTCTATGACGGCAAAACGCAGAAGAAACTGCGTCAACTGTTCAATGTGCCTATCCCTGTATTTTCAGGCATGATTGACACGCTCAATGCGCAGTACGACACGCCGGTGGAACTGAAGTTTAAAGAAGGCGACGCAGCCGACTACTTCAAGGTTCAGAAGATAAACGGCGCATTCCAGATGGAAATCATGGACTCTGCGGAAAACACGAAATGGGACAGTAAGCTACGCATGATCCGCAAGCACGCGATAATGAACGGCGTCGCAATCCCGAAATACACAGCTGAAAGCGATCCCGAGTACAAGTCAACGCTCGACGTAGTGAACCTCAAGCACTTTCACTTCCAGCCGCGCGGCGGGATGACGTTAGAAAATCACCTCTTTGCAGGCGAGGAGTGCATAGAAAAAACCCGCAGCGAATTGCTTGCGGGCGCACGGGCAGGTATTTATGACAAACAACAAATCACCACACTTATCACGAATTGCAATGATAGCGAGTATTTGCCGCAGAATAACATCGAATACAGTCAAAAACTCTCTCGATTCAAGCCGCTTGGCCTCGACCCGGATAATCACTCTTACGTCGGCGAATCCGTCTATACTATCGCTCAATGGATACTCTCGATAGATGGCACCCGCTATTATCTCTGCTTCCATCCGTGGAGCGGCACTTGGCTTCGCTTTGAGAAATGGGTAGACATCTGCTCATCAGACCTCTATCCGTGGCACCCATACGCCACCCATGATGACGACGAGAACTTCCTCTCGAAGTCCTATGCCGATGACCTCTATCCGGCAGCAGACGCGATTGTGGCGATGTTTAACCAGGAACTGACCAACCGCGAGAAGCGCAATTTTGGCGCTCGCGCGTTCGACAAAGACATGTTCTCCGACGTGCGGAAGCTCGACGAGGCCATGCACCGGCCAGATGCGCTTGTGCCCGCAGACACTAAGGGAGGCACGCGCCGTATCTCGGAGGGCGTCTATGAGTTTAAGGTCGGCGAATTGAACGGCACCGTCAACCTCATTGACTGGATAACCGGCTCACTCGGCCGCAATACCGGCGCAACTGACCTCGCGCAGGGCAGCACGCAGGAAGTATCCAAGAAAGCATCCGTCACGTTCGCAGAGCAGCGGTCTGTCTCAAAGCGCGTCGCATGGAACTCGCAGCCATTCCAGGCAATGATGGCGGGCCTCGGCAAACGCTACATCTACGGCCTCAAAGACCACATGCCGTCGAAGATGGCAATCCGTCTCATGGGCGAGAACGGCTGGGACTGGGACGAGGTGACGCGCCTCGACCTCAACACCACGAAAGATATTGACGTGCTTATCATTTCCACCGAGCAGAAAGCCCAGGAAAGCGAACTGAAAGCCCAGCGCCGAAAAGACGCATTGCTTGCGCTCGCGCAAAGCCCGAACATCAACAGCAAGAAACGCGACGAGGAGATACTGCGTTCTATCGGCGACTACACCGATCAAGAGGTTGCAGAGTTTCTTGACGTGCAGACCTATTCCGATAAGAAATCACTCGCCAAGGCAGCAGAAGCAATCCAGCTTATCCTGCAAGGACAGAAGCCGGTATTGTGGTATGGCGCGACGCCCGCATTCATGCAGAAGATCGTTGACTTCGCCTCCGACAAGCGCAGCACTCTCAAAGAGAAGTTTGACACCCTCATTGACTACGCTATGGAACATAGCGAGATCGTCGCACAGAATGTCCAGCGAAAAGCGCAGAACGACGCTCGCATGATGATGCAGCAGCCGATGGCCGTACCGCAAGCAAGCGCTCCAAAAGCGGATAACCCCGGCATACCGGGCGGTATGAGCCGCGCCATGAACATCGCCAACGCCGTATGAACGACCTCGACCGCGTAAGAGATATATTCCTGTCCGACGTTGACGAGGACACGCGCAAGGAAAACGAGGAACAGATACGGCAGTGGGAGACTGCACTCATTCAACATCAAGCATTTGCTGGCTGGCAAAGCAATGATATTTCCCTGCAAATCGTCAAGCAAGCGAAAGAAACGTACAAGGACATCTCTTTGCAGCTCGCAAGCAATCGAACACTTACCGATGCGCAGCGTAATTCTTTGTGGGCCAAACAGGATGCGTGCTTGTTCTTGCTCTCTCTCATCGAGAAAGACGCAAAAGGTGCGCTTGAACAAATCCACCGCGAGATACGCGCCGCGCTGTAACGCAACGAAAACACCTGCATTTGCAACAATGTGAGCATTATAGAGTAATCATATTTTTATGGTAATGACCCCAGCAGAGAAAGAAGCGGAGAAGGCCGCAAAGTTAGCAGAGAAGGAAGCGGAGAAGGCCGCTAATGACGCTCGCACGGAAGTGACCGTCACCTGGGGTACAGGCTCTCGCGTTTACTCTAAAGAACTGCACGGCGAAAACTTTCTCGCTCTTGCAAAGCAGTTTGCCGAAAAGCCGTCTATCCAAGGCACCATCAAATAGACCTGCGACCTCGGCACGTCGGTAAACTGCCTTTTCGCGCCTCGGAATCTTACAGGGGCACCGTGCTGGCGAGGTCACACCAGTCTCCACCACTATGGACGAAAAAGAGAAGGAATATCGGGAGGAATTGAAGGCCAATGGCGTTGATCTTCCCGAATTAGAGGAACCGACGGAACCCGAGGAATCTACAGAGGAACCGAAGGAAGAACCGAAGGAACCCACCGAACCTTTACAAACCGAACCGAAAGAGCAACGCAAGCGCTCGATCTACGACGAATACAAGGAAAAGAAAGCCGAGTTGAAGTCAGAGCGGGAATTGCGCGAGCAAGCAGAAAAGGAACGCGACGAACTACAGCGCAAACTTGATGCCGCATCAACGGCACCTGAACACAAACAGGATGACGCCGAGGATGATGCTATCGCGTACGCCAAGAAAGTCGGCGCAGATTCTGATCTTGTCCGACGCATCATCGAAGAAGCCCGCAAGGGTCTCAAGAATGAGCCCGACGAATCCTTGAAAAAGGACTTGCAGGATTTCAAGGCGTGGAAGTCTCAAAACTCGAAGGTGATGGAGCAGCACATGTTCAACACCGAGTTCGAGCAGACCGTTCCCGCGCTCAAAGAGCTTTTCCCCAAAGTATCCGCCGATGAATTGAACGCGATGAAAGAGAAGCTTGACGCCATCTCTCATACGACGGAGTGGCACGACAAGTCCCTCGACTACATCGCGTTCAAGCACAAAGACGAGCTTTCCGCGCTTGTCTCGCCGAAGAAGCGAGGCATGGAAAGCAACGAGCGCAAGGATGTCGCCGACATTTCATCAGACTTCGACCCGAACCCGGACTTCACCAAGATGTCCCTCAAACAGCGGGAAGCATGGGAAGCCGAGTACAACTCGATGATGAAGCAGTCGCAAGGCATCTCTCAAAACGCGCAAGGACGCAAGGTAATCATCTAGCGTTTACGCCGCTCTTTCGGTCACTAGCTTGAAAACTAATCTAGTTTATGGCCGCGAATCCAAATACGATGACGTTCAAGACGGTATTCAATGCCGAATACCAGATGTCGCACTTCCGAGACCCGATCTATCCGGTCTTGGCCGACACACGCCTTGAATCATCGCTCACCAAGGGTCAAACGGTAGCCCGCTCGTACAGCTCCGATGTCATGGTCAATGACATGGGTGCGGACGGCAGCTACTCGGTGCAGGCAATCACCGACACGCAGGAGACCCTCGTTATCAACAAAGAGAAAGAGGCTTCGATCTACATCAAAGACCTCGATCTCTTGCAGGCGCATCTGCCGGTAAAGCAGAAGTACGGCCGCAAGCTCTCAAACGCGCTCGTCAACCAGATTGACGCGGACGTGTTGCTTGCCGTCTACCAGGGCGCTGGCACGGCGATGGACGACGGCACGTTCTCCGGCACATCCGGCAACGGCCACACGGTCACTGCCTCGAACGTGATGACAGTGTTCTTCACCGCGTACGAAAAACTGCGCCTGAAGAACGTCATCCACAACACCCGCTTCCGCGCTGGCATGAACATCGAGACGCCGGACGGCATGCCGATCGCTGTCATCTCGCCGCAGATTCTGACGTACATTCAGTTGTACCTCGGCGGCAAGGACACGCAGCTCGGCGACCGCGTTTCGACTAACGGGCATGAGGGCTTCTTCGGAGGCTTCAACCTGTTCATGTCGAACGCGCTGCCTTCGAGCCATGTCTTGTCGATGGCCACGCAGCCGACCGACGGTGATACTATCGTCATCAACGGCGTGACAATCACGTTCAAGGCGACTCTCACAAGCACGACAGGTGCCGCAGAAGTACATATCGCCTCGACCGTTGACATCACTCGCGCAAATCTTGCCGAGTTTCTCAACTCGGCCGGTGCCGACAGCGAGGCAGAAGCGACTAACACGGGCTACAGTTCCGTCTCAACCGCTAACCAGCGGCTCTTGAAGAACATCGTAGCGACCAACAGCAACTCCGCAGACACGCTCACACTTGTCTCAAGCGGCTGGGGCACCATCGTCGTCTCCGAAACCTTCACCGACGCGACCGACACCTGGACGAGCACGAAGCAAAAGGTCTTCCAGCTGTTCGCGCTGTCGAAGTCTTGCTCGCTCGTCGTGCAAAAGGAGCCATCCCTCACAGATCGCCCCTCTCCGCAGGCGCGTATCGGTCAGGACTACATCGCGTGGTGCGTCTATGGCATCAAGGTCTTTACCGACCAAGCACCGCAGATCGTCTCTTACGCGGTCAACTCGTCGAGTTTCTCTGCCGCTGCAACCGCTAACAACTAACCCATCGCTTCTATGAGTGACATCACCAAAGCAATCGCATGTGTCATCGCAGGAGTGGTGATAGGGTTCATCGCAGCACAGTTGCAAAGCAAGACGTTCGGCGGAGTCTACAGCCAGATCACGCAGCACTTCTACAACGGCCTGGATGCGGGAACGACCGGCCAGTTCGCGGTGTCGAGCACCGGAGCCATCACGACTTCGGCCGCGCTCACCAGCACTGCGGCGGCGACGTTCACAGGTCTTACGACTTCCGCAACGACGACCGCTGGTGGTAACGTCGACGTTACCACCACGAACGCCGCGACTTCGACCGTCATCGTCGGATGCGTGCAGACCTACGCCACCTCGACCGCAACGCCCATTAAGCAGATGTTCTTCGCTTCTTCCACGCTCAACATCGACGGTGCTTCAATCACCGCCGGTTTCGGCGGCGGAACGCAGCAAGGCATCGTCTTGTGGGGGTACGGCAAGTGTCCGCGAATCTAGTCACGATTCCACCCAGCCCCTCACGGGGGTTGGGATGGGATTATGAGTAATAATAAAAGCCCTATGACGAACGCACTACGCATCAGCGCATTTGCTCTTATCAGCTTCCTTGTCCTTTTCGCGGTAGCGACTATCGCTTTTGCAGGCGTCTCTTTCGGCGTTGACACGAAAGAGAACTCATACGAGCGTTTTGATTTCTTCTCCGCGACGACGACCGCTGCCACATCCACCAACCTTTCAGGCGGCGGCGGGCATTTCGTCATAGCCGGTGCGAAGAAAGTGACCTTTTACTTCTCGCATGGCGGTATCGCCACGACGAGCACAGCCACATCGACATTCAAGATACAGACATCACGCGATGGTACGAATTGGAATGATTACTACAAGCTCACATCCGCAACGTCGTCCGCGACACAGCAGACGATTCCCATAGAGGGGGCCACGTCAACCGTTGTCGCTTCGATGAGCGACATACAGACGACTGCGTACTACGCGACTCGCTGCATCGTCGTAGAAAGCGCAGCAGGGCTAACAGGAGCATCCGGCGACGGCGAACATACCTGCATCGGAGCCGCGACATTCTGACCGCTTATGAATCTCCAGCCGCAAGCAAACTTCACAGTGGTGCGGCAATTGGCCAACCACCTTGACACAGACACGAACTACGTCCGTGCCGTCATCCGCAATGCCTACACAGATGCCATCATCGACACCCTCAACCTAACCGACAAGGGCTCGCAGCGGTTCAAGAAAGACTGGCAGGTTCCTGCCGACCCGTCGGGGCAAGGGTTCTACATCTCCATTGTCACATCGGTCTACACGGACAGCGGCTACACGACCAAAAACTCGAATTATGGCGACGAGGAAAACACCTATCTCGTGCAGGAGCGCGTCATGCCGCTTATGCGCGGCGGCGGAGGTATCGACGCAGCAGAACTTCGTTATATCGTCAAAGACGAATTGAGCAAGCTTCCGAAACCGGAGCCGGTAAAAATCCCCAAACAACAGATGCCGGTTGACAGAACCAACGAGATTCTAAGCGCGATTGACCGCGCAAAGCCGACCATCGAAAAACCCAACTTTTCGCCTGTTCTTACAGCGGTCGAACGAGCGATGCGCGCTATCGAAGAAAAAGAAGTGACTCCCGCGACTGACCTTTCACCCGTACTTGAAAAGATACAGCGAGACACCGAAACGAACGGTGCCGATTTTCAAGAGGTAAAGGACATGCTCGCAAAGCTTGAAAGCAGCATCATTCAGAAAGTGGAATCAACCGTCAAGCAAGCGATGGATCAGGCCGAGTTCACTTCAACGTTCGCCATCCGCCAGCAGCCGGAACAACCGAAAGAACAGCAACCGAGCCCGATCGACATATCAAAAATCGCCGTATGATTTCCACCGGAGCGCAGCTTTCTACATTCATCACCTCTCTCAACAGTGGGGCCGCAATCGACGCCGACCTTCTCGATGTCTTGGTCAACACCGCTCGCACCATCATCGAAGAAGAACGCCCGTGGATGGTGTTGAGAAAGACTGACACTTCACTTTCGCTCACGACGAGCAACACCTGGCAGACTGCCAAGTCATTGTCCACTATCACCGACTTCTCGCGCTTCTACAGCGATACACCGATACGCCTGTTCGATGGTTCAAACCGCATAGACTACTACCGACAAGTTCCTTTTGACCGACGGCTCGAATACAAAGACGCAGGCGGCACATTCGTCTATGACGAGAACGCGGGCAATCTGTACTTCAACGGCGTGGTAGCGTTCAACGGCACCCTCTACCTCAACTACCTTGCCACATCGACCGCGATAGACCTCACCAGCGCAAGCGCCGTGTGGTCGCTGTTCCCTTCTCGATTTCTCCCGCTTCTCGGCTTCTACGCCATCGGCATCTATCAAGGCGGCGTTGACTACGACACCATCTCGGCTCGCCAGTCGCCGCAGAACTTCGCCGTCATGCAATCGCTCAAAAATGCAATGGAAAAGTGGGACGACGAACGCGCTCTCTCCACACTCGACACCAATGATCCGACCGACCTCTACGCTTACCCGCGACTAGGAACTGTCAATCGGTATGATTCCTGATTTCGTCTTGAGCGAGTTTCTAGGCTTGCAGACATCTGTAAAAGACATCAAGACCCTCAAGCCAGGATACTCGCCGGACAGCAAGAACTGGATAACGGGAACGCATAAAGACCATATCGAATTGCGACGTGGCTACGCGCGTCTTGGCACCACAGAGCAGACAGGGACAGGAAAAATAACCGGCCTCGGCATCGGCATCCGCTACGACGGCACCGAGATTCCGTGGTACTCCCATGGACGAAAAGTCAAATACTACGATGTAGCCACCGATGATGCTATAGAAGTCAGCACCAATCTATTACCAAGCGGTGCAGACGGCGAGGATGTATGGTTTCAAGCGTACCAAGGACTCGCCGGTTCATTCATGTACCTCGGTTCCCCTAATTCTGGCATTTATAAGATACCAGCAGCAAATCCAGGGAGTGCCGTAAACCAGTCAGTTACCACATATCGTTTTGGCGTCTTCCATATCGGACAAAACCGTTCTTTTGCGGGTCAGCGCAACGGCACTACGGCAGGGAATAACGACAAGACCGGCCTCTATCTCTCGTATATCGACAAAGCGCAGCTTTCGAGCTTCACGCAAGTTACCGGCGAGGCATACGGCACTGGCGACGGTTCCACCACCACGTTCGCGCATACACTCGCAGCCATTTCAGCGCCTAAGACTGCCATGTACATATCTGTTACCGACGGCACCGAGACATTCACCGATGACCGCAATGGAAACATGGTCGGCAGCGCAGGTGGCACCGGCACTGTCAACTACGCGACCGGCGCGGTATCCGTCACGTTCGCCGTCGCTCCCGCGAATCTTCAAGCCATCACCTGTTCCTACTACCACGAGACAGCCACAAGCACCGGCATCCTCGATTACTCGGGGTCAGCGAACGGACAGGGTAAATCATTCCGCCAAGATGACGGCGGCGGCAATCTCATGGCTGTGTTCAACATCAACAACATCGAGTATTGCTTCCATCTCTTGAAGACATGGCAATTCACCGCGACGCTCGACGACACGACCTCTACAAACCTTGTTTATCGCAATATCGGCATACCGTATCCCCGCGCAGCGTGGCAGACACCCGAAGGTATCATATTCGCCGACCTCTCGCGCCCGACCGACCCGAAGTTTCGCCGCCTCCAAGTCCTCCAAGGCACCAACTCAACCACCATCGAGCCGCTTTCAATATCGGACGCGCTCGACCTTTCGTCGTATTCGTTTGATTACTGCGTCGCGTATCGCTGGGGCGACTTTGAGATTTTCTGCGTGCAGGAGAAAGTGTCAGGCGTCGCAAATGAGTACAACTCGCGCATGTTCGTCCGCAACGTCATTTCCGGCGCATGGGACGCGCTCGACTACTACGCATCATGCCTTGCAACGTACGGCGGTACGCTTGTCGCAGGTGATTCTGTTACGAACAACGTGTACACTATTTTTTCCGGCTTCGATGAAGATGGAGATGTTATATCAAACTACTGGACTTCTTCCGACCTCAATCTCGGCACCGACCACCTCAAAACCTGCCGCCGAATGGTCATCGACGGACTGATACAACCAAATCAATCGCTCAAAGTATCTCTTTCCTATGATGGCGGCGCGTTTACCGAGGTACAGACTATCGACGGTGACGGCTCATACGTTGATACCGGCGTTTTGACCTCTATCGGTAATCCCATCATCGGCTCAAAAATCCTCGGTGGTGGCGGCGACGCTAGTGCGTCCCCTTACGAGATAGATTTTCCCATAAACTCAGACCGGTTCAATTTTGTGCGCGTCAAGCTTGAAGCCCAGGATGTCGGGTATGTGTCGGTTCACTCCATCACGTTCAAGGACATCCGCGACAAAGGGAAAAAAAGTATACCTGCCCATACAATATAATCGCTACAAAACCATTACCATTCGTTACTATTCACTTATGGCCAACATACTCTTTGCAACACTTTTCATTCTTTCTTCTCTCGTCGGGTTCATCACCGGTTCGCCCGAGCCGCAGGTGCCGCTGTCCCAGGTACCGTCACTTGGCGCAGCTCTGCCGAGCGCTACCGCTAACTTCGAGACTTCGCTTGCCGCACCGATCACGTCATCGGCTACCAGCATGACGCTTTCCGCCAATTCCGTGCGCGGCGGCGGATCACTGTCGGGCTACCAGTGCTTTACGATTGATGAAGGAAGCGCACAGGCGGAGACCGTCTGCGGCACCATCTCCGGCACATCCGTCACCAGCATGTCGCGCGGCATCTCGCAGGCAACCGGCACGACGACAGTATCTGCGCTGCAATTCGCCCACCGTCGCGGCGCGAGCGTGAAAATAACCGACTACCCCGTGATTCAAATCCTCAAAGCACAGGCAAACGGCGAGGACACCTACAACAATATACTCAAATACTCTACGACCACACCTGATTGCGCGAGCGCCGATGAAATATGCGATTACGGGTTCATCACCGGACTCGCATTCAATGGCGCAGGCGTCATTGACGCGACGGCAGTTGCAAAAGGCGTCGTTGAACTCGCCACTCAAATCGAATCGGCATCATCCACATCAGCAGGCAGCTCTGGCAATCTCGCCATTCCCGCGTCGTCTGCCACTTCAACGTACAACAGCGCGACTGCTCCTTTGCGTATCGTGGTGACGCAGAATAGCGGAAAGATTGATAACTATTTCATTTCGACCACGACTCTCTACACCTACCCGCAAGCAACAACGACCGTCTTCACGGCGAACGGCACATGGGTCAAACCATCGAATGTATCGAAAGTCGAAGTCGAAGTTGTGGGAGGCGGCGCAGGAGGGGGCGGAGCATCTGCTACAGGCGAATGTGCGGCAGGAGGCGGCGGAGCAGGCGGATACGCGCGCGCAATAGTATCCGTCACCGGCAACGTAACTGTCACCATCGGCGCAGGAGGCGCAGGAGATACCGACGGCAGCGGCACCGGCACCAACGGCGGCAACTCTTCTTTCGCAGGAGCAACTACGATAACCGCAAACGGCGGCACCGGCGGCAGTTCGTGCGGAAGCGATAACACCGGCACTGCGGGAGGTGCAGGCGGCAGCACGACAAATGGTGATTTCGGAGTAACTGGCGGCACCGGCGGCACTGGCCACTTCTCCGGCACCGCGACTGTCTTAGGAGGTGATGGCGGCGAGTCTGTCTTCGGTCATGGAGGCCCTGGTTCCGTCGATGGCACAAGCAACGGTGGCGCGGGCGTCGGCTATGGCGCAGGAGGGGGCGGCGCAAGCGACGGGGCAGCAGGAACACCGGCAGGAGGCGCTGGCACCGGCGGCATCGTCGTCGTTCGGTGGTACACGATCTAACCTATGCCAACCGACACCACTTACTACAAGAAGGCAGAGGAAACGATACCGCAGTATAACGAGCGTGTCGCGGCGTACAATGCGTCGAAAACTCCAACGCATTCTACTCCAACCACACCCGCTACTACACCCGCCGCACCTGCTACCTACGTCCCCCGCTACACCGCCAACGAACAGGCTGCATCGGACTACCTCGACACCTTTCAATCTCCCCAGACCACAGAGCAGATACAAGCTCAAAAGATGCAAGCCGCCCAAGGCCAGATAGACGCGCTCACTCGCCACTACGACGACCTGCTTGCCGAACAGAAGACCATCAACGAGGGCCGCTCACGCAGCACAGATTCTGTGTCTGTGCTCACGGGGCTTGCAGGTTCGAGCGAAGCAGGACGAGCCGCGAACGAAACAACGCAGATAAACCAAAAGGACAATGCCAAGATACAGAACGAGCGTGCCGTGGCTATCCAGTCGCTTCTCAGTAACATCCGCGCAAGTGCCCTCGAAGAAGCCCGCCAGAGCCGCCTCGACGCCCGTGCAAGTGCAGAAAACATCCTCAAGCGCAAGACTGAGCGCGCCCAGGAAGCCGTCACCCAACTCACCGACCTCGCCAAGGGAGGTGTGACGGCCGACGGCCTCAAAGCGACCGACCCCGACTCCTATGCTCACCTTGCCCAGCAGCTCGGCGGCGAACAGCGCCTCAAAGCGCTTTTCACCCTCAACCGGCCACAGGAGACGATTCTCGATAAGCGCGTGGAGAACGGCTACTACATCGTCGCCACGCAAAATCCGCTCACCGGCAAGATTCAAATCGAATCCACAGACCTCGGGCTGCCTCCCGAATATAGCAAATCCGTTGATGCAGGCGACCGGCTTCTGTTCATGCCGTCGAATTGGGACGGCGACACGTCGAAGATTATCGCAATCGGGAAAGGATTAACGCCAAATAAAGCAGCATCCGTTGGCGGTGGTGGAGTTGGAACGAATGAGCAACTATATTCCGGCCTTTCGAGTACTACTGCTACTGCAGTTCGAGCAAAAGTAAACCAGTACTCGACCGAACCAGTTGTACAGAACTTCGCTACCGTTCAGGAGGGATATAATTTCGCAACATCAATTGACGCGAATACGCGGAACCCAGCCGACGACCAAGCACTTATCTATTCTCTCGCTAAAGCTCTCGATCCGGGAAGCGTCGTAAGGGAGGGTGAGTATGCCACTGCGCAGAAATATGCACAATCATGGGTAAATGCTTATGGTAAAGGCATTACACAGGCAATAGCCGGAACCGGTTTCTTGTCAAAGCAGGCACGCGAAAACATAAAAAAGACCATTGAATCAAAGTACCAATCCTCAAAACGTAGTTACGACAACGCCAATAATCAGTACATACAAAATATCAACAATCTTACTGGCAGGTCTGATGGTGCCAGTTTCCTTGTCGATTACGCAACACATAATGTTTCTTCAAATCTTACAGCAGCCGCCTCGCAGAAAGGCATCTCCGAATCCGACCTGCAAGACGCCATCGCACAATACGGCGAAGAAGCCGTGCAGCAGTTCTTGAACCAATGATATGGCAACTCTCGCAGAACAAATGGCGCAGGCAGGTTTCAAGCCGCAGGCGGGTTCGCTATCACAGCAAATGGCGCAGGCTGGCGTCAAACCGATTCAGCAAACAACACTGCAATCATCCATTGGCGGTGAAATCAAAGATGCTTTCATGGGAGGTGTACGGCAAATTGGCGAAGGATTGAAACGAACCACCTCACCAAATCTTGTTGAAAGTGTTGCTGGTGGCTTTCATGCCCTCGCAGGAGGAATCAATACCATATCTGCACCACTCGCTCCAATAATGAATCGTACCGTCGCGCCTCTCGTTGAAAAAGGAGGGGACGCATTGAGTAATACCAAACCATTTACAGAATATGGGCTTGGTTCTGTTGACGACACACGCCCAGACCTGCCAACAAAAATAGCGCAAGGTATCATAGATACGACCACTGTAGCAGGAGCAGTCGCAGGACTAATTGGCGCGAAACCCGCCGTCACAGGCGCGAAAAACGCACTTGGCAAAGCAAAAGATACCGTCAGTATTCCCAACATTAGAGCAAAACATATTGACGCACTGGAACAAACATACCGCGATCTCGCAGGCACTACCGTCAAGACACGCAACGCACTCGCCCGAGGTCAATCAAAGACTGAGATGATGAATAAGGCAGGCACAACCGGTTTGCCGCCCGAGCGCATCCTCGCAGAAAGTGGCATCATTCCAAAACAAAATGGATCAATCCTTGAAACACTCGAACAGGCCGATACATTTCGACATTCAATCAAGCCGCTTCGTGAAGCCAACAGGTCTGCAATAAAGGAAATTGAGTACCAAGTACCAAAGACACACCTGTCAGAACTTGAATTCAAGGCAATCTCACTTGCAAAATCAGAAAAGAACATTGATTCTGGTAATTCTGCCGGACTCGTCAGGGAGATACGAAAATCATTTGCAGAATATCGTGCATCATACGGCCAACAAATACTACTCACAAAAGTGGACGACATAAAGTCTGCTCGGTGGGCAGATAAAAAATGGGATGCCTCAAAGCCACTCAAGGCAGATGTCAATTATCTTATCGGTAAAGCGGCTCAAAAAACGATTGAAGATACGGCCGAGAAAGCCGGATATGCTGATGTCGCCCAGCTCAATCGTGAAATTGGCAGCAGACTTGACGCCGCAGACTTTCTTTCTTCATTGCACGGTAAGACAGTAAAGGGTGGACGCCTTGGTAAATATGTCCTTATGACCATCGGCTCAACGATGGGTAGTTCTATTCCCACAAAAATACTCGGTGCACTTGGCGGTGATGCAGTGGCAAACCTACTTATCAGCAACTCAGTAGCAGGCCCGGTAAAGAGACTTATTCTAAAAAACCTTGAAACTAAAAACCCTGCTGCATATCGACAGGCATTGCAGTGGATCGAACAGCAAGGAATTGACCGCGCCAGTCGGCTTGCTTTGCCACCCGCGCCTCCGCTTGGATCACCGAATAGACCTTTCATTATGCCAATGCGCGATATGTCAAGTGTAATGTCTGTTCCGGCGACAAAAAATCCTGTTACCGTAAACCCAAAAACAGGACGCTTTCAGCGCACTTATTCATCTACACCGAAAGTCAATTCCGCCCAAACATCCGCAGAATCCACTGCGCGACAAGCACTGCAAAAATCGTCTCAAGGATTGCCATTCCAAAATGGTACAACACCTGCAACAAAAGGCAAGGGCCTACGAAAAGCAACAAAATAATCCAACGATACGTATGTACAAAAAACTCACCGCACTACTCGTCGTCACCTTCGCCTTCTTCGCTTACGGCGTTTTTGCCCACGCCGAAACAGGCACCATCTACCAGCTCAATCCCTGGAAAACGAGCGGCGGCAACATCACGCAGAACGTCGCCAACACCCCCATCAAGTTTACCGGACTCACCCCTGGCGGCTGTCTGCAACTCACCGCTTCCAACATCGCAACGACTACCGGATCACCGTGCGGATCAGGAAGTGGCGGCTCCGGCAACGTCGCCACTTCCACCGGCGAGACCGCGGGGCAACTCTCGTACTGGACATCCACCAACGCGACACCAGCCACCCTCGGCAAGGTGGCTACCACCACGCTCACCCTCTCGGGCTTCCCCGCCAATATCCCCGCGACACTTGGGGCCTTGGTCGGCGGCTCGAACACGACGTGGACGTGGTGGGGACTTGCGACGACCTCGCAGCCCTCATCGAGTAACCTTCTCGTCTCCAATGGCGGGCAAGGGGTGTACGGTGCGGCCACCAGCTCGGCCACCATCAACAGCCCGCTATCCGGCTCGCTCACCGTGCTCGGCAGCGGTTCTTTGAGCATCGCAAACGCCGCAGCGGACGGCAGCACCAAAGGTGCGGCATCATTCGCCGCCAATGACTTCGATGCGGCGAGCGGCAACATCTCGATTGACTACACGAATGGACAAGCGGCGAGCGGCGCGGCAAAGGGCTTCCTCACCTCGGCCGACTGGACGACGTTCAACGGCAAGCAGGCGGCACTCACGTTCACCTACCCACTCCAAAACAGCGCCAACACCATCTCGCTCGCATTCGGCACAACGACGGCGAACAGCTGGAGCGCATTGCAGACCATCACCAACAGCACCACGTCGCTCGCTACATTCACCGCCGCACCGTGGTTCACGGGCATCACCGCTTCTTCGCTCCTTGCACTCGACGCCAATCAGCGTCTTACCGCGACTACGAGTATCGGCACGAACCTACTCACCGGCACTCTCGGCACCATCAACGGACAGACATTGAGCGTCGGCGGTTCAGTCACCGTCGCATCCACTACACTCTTGGCCGACAACAACACCTTTTCCGGCAACAACACATTCAGTAGCACTATCACCGGCAGCATCTCCGGCAACGCTGGCACCGCCACCGCCCTGCAAACCGCCCGCACTATCAACGGCGTCTCGTTCGACGGCACCGCGAACATCACGATTACCGCCGCATCCTCGACCTTGCTTGCCGACACGAACACATGGAGCGCGTTGCAGACATTCGGCAATGCCTCATCCACCGTCCTGTCATCCGGCACGATCTGTCTCGACACCTGCCGCACTACATGGCCGTCAGCGGGTGGCGGCGTGTGGCCGTTCACGCCATCTTCATACAACGGAGTCGCAAACCAGAGCACCACGACCCCGTTGTGGCTCAAAGACACTATGGTGCTCGCCTCGACGACACTGTTCACCAACGCATCGACGACCGGCCTGACTGTCGCGGGCAGTGCATGGTTCCCGACGCTTACCTCGGCGCTCATACTCACAGACGCAAACGGCCTTGCAGCAGAATACGCCGGTACTTCATGCACCAATCAGTTTGTCAGGTCGCTCAATGGGGCAGGAGTCGCCACCTGCGCCACAGTCGATATCTCGGCTGACACCAACCTATCCGCCACCTGGCCCATCGTCCTCACGGGCGACACGCTCTCCTTCGACGGCATCTCCACCTCATCCGCACCCTCAACCGGCAACCTCGCATACTGGACAGGCGCGAAATCCCTCGGCACCGTTGCCACCACATCACTGTCGTTCTCTGGCCCGTTCTCCGGCTTCTCGTCGCTCGGCGCACTCGTCGGCGGCTCCAATAGCACCGTCACGTGGACCGGTCTTGCCACTACTTCGCAGCCTGCAAGCAGCAACCTTCTCGTCTCCAATGGTGCCGCCGGTGTGTACGGCGTCGCCACCACCTCCGTCACTATCGGCGGCAGCCTCTCGTACTCCGGCACCTTCGGCGCACTTGTAGGCGGCGCGGCTGGCACACTCTCGCTCAACATGGCGAACGCAAATTCATGGACGGCGCTACAGACCTTCGCAAACGCCACGTCGAGTCTCTTATCCGCATACAGCGCATGGTTCGGCGGCACCGCGACGACAAGCATCGACAGCGCGGGCAACACCACGATTGGCGGCTGGCTCAAGATACCTTCGGCATCGAACCCGACCGTAGACGCCTCCGCGAAACTCGCCATCGACCAGACACAGGCATCTTCATCGCTGCGCTATCACGACGGGACAGCGGAACGCGCCCTTTTCCCCGACGGCATGGCAGGGCTGCCGTTCGCGTCATCGACCCTCACCTACCGAGGCGCGTTCGGCGCTTCTGGCACTACGACCATCAAAATGATGCGCACGCACCGGCCGCTCACGCTCTTGGGACTGTACTGCGACACCGACACAGGAACCGCCTACGTCACCGTCGGCAACGGCAGCGCATCGAGCACGATGCAATGCACCACCAGCAGCACGCGCAACACCACGTCCGTGACGTGGACGATAGGCCAATACATGTACATCGCCATCGGCACGAGGGCGAGCAGCCCGAATGTGATTACTGTCTCGCCGCAGCTAAGAACCGATGCCGATTAGTATGAAAAAAACACTCAAAAGAATCGGCAGCATAATCCTTGCGACTGTTCTCATCATTGGGCTGTTCGCCTTCTATCCTGGCACCGCATACGCAGCCATAGCCAAAGACACGAGCCAGCTGCAGGAAGCCGGAACATGCAACAACACAGGCACCGGCAACACGTTTTCTTACACCGCAGCGGCAAATAGTCTGATTGTCGTGGCAGTTGGCAGCGCCAGCATCGGACACTCCGGCATCACATGGAACGGCAACGCCTTGACGCAGATAGGCACGACCCAAAACACTGGCGCTGGACAGCTCATCTCCATGTGGCGGTACTACACCGCGAGCGGCGGAACAGGAACAGTGGCAGTGACAACCGTTTCCAACGTGACCTGCGTCATCGGCGTCATCTCTTTCACGGGCGTTGATAGCGCAAGCCCGATAGCAGCGAACGCACAAGAGAGCGAGTTCGGCGGCGCAGGCGGCAGCGGCAGTTCCCTCAACATCAACACGACCGTCGATAACGCATGGATCGTCTCCGCCGTGCTGCACACGCACGGAACTGACGTAAATTTTACAGCCGCATCAGGGCAAACCAAGGAACTTGAGAACACCAACGCCACACTCGCAGCAGACTTTGCTATGGGATACGAAGGGCCATTCACACCATCGGGCACACAAGCGTCTAACTGGACAGTTACGCCGACCTTTCAATACACGGGGCAGGTACTCGCTTCGATTGCCCCTTCGTCAGGTGGCGGCAGTCCCCCGCCACAAGTCCCCGACCTTCCTCAAATGTGGGTATCGTCTCGTGAAGAGGGGCCGATGTTTGTATGACATGGCTTTCAGACAACCTCCTTACTCTCGGCGCATATGCGCTTGCTGTCATCGTATGGCTCGTTCGCGGACAACACGACACAGGAGACAACACGAAAGCAATCGGACGACTCGAAGCCGCAGTGCAGAAGCTCGTGGACAAGCTTGATATTCTCATCGACCGTGACGCCGACATGCGCGAGCGCATGGCAGATCACGCAGCACGGATTACCAACTTAGAATCTAGGTTATAATTACTTGTATGGAATCATCAATTACGCGACCGAGTTTTGATGAAGCGCTGGAACGTGCAGCGCAGCGCGGCGACGAGTGGCAATTCGGGGCGATCCTCACCGACATAGCAACCGTCCCCGTCACTTCGCGTCTACGTTATCTTCCCCGAGGCGTCGTGCAGCGCAATAACGTCATGGACACGAATGGTTGCGCCTCACGAGCACCGCTGAATCTTTTGGAGACAAAGCTCAATTTCCTTTACGACAACGGAATGCACCCCGTACTCAAGAAATGGTGCGACGACAACGGCTACCGCATCAACGGCTCTTTTGCCCTTGCAGATGCGTTCATTGAGATTTTGAGCAATACGACGCGCTCCGGAAATGGTTTGAAGCAGCCCGTCGATGCGATCCGCAAATTCGGCGTCATCCCTATGCACCTGCTTCCGCTCAAAGATGGCATGACCTGGGACGAGTACATGGACAAAGACCGGATACTCCCCCAGCACCTCGACCTCGGACAAGAGTTCCTCAAGCGCTTCCCCATCGCCTACGAACAGGTCGTAGCAGCAGACTTCGGCAAGACCGGCACCATGCTCGACGTGGGCGTCCATGGCTGGCCGTTCCCGAATGATTTAGGCGTTTACGAGCGCACCGATAATCCGTTCAATCACGCCTGCGCATACATAACCGCCGACATCTACGCAAATGACTCCTACGACCCATTCTTGAAGCGTCTCGCCCAGGACTACCGCTTCTTCGATTGGGGCTATCGCCTCGCCATCACCGCTCAGAACCCCGACCCGACCGGCGCTATCCGCCTCGGACTCTTACAGCAGGTTCTTATCACCATCTCTCGATTGCTTGACGCGATACGGGGCGTACGATGAGCGTATGACCCTGCTTGACTCACTCAAAGCAGACCTGCTTCGAGCGCTCGAATTACTCGGCATCATTCAGAATCAACGTATGGAAAAACGAGATAAGATTTACGACACGGCCGTAAGCTTCATAGGCCGTGATGCGACGCCGAAAAGCAATGTACCAAACGAGGTGGCGTGCGCGGAAGTCATGTCTACGATACTGCAAAAGGCACTACCCGAGCTGCGGTTCCCTATGCTTGTCTCGACGCGCGACATGTATAACTATCTCGTAAAATCACCGAGCTTCGAGGAGGTATCCTACCCAGATTACGGCGACATCATCATCTCGCCGACCGGACTGGTAGCGTTAAAAAATGGTCACGTGGGTACGCTTGGAAAGAACGACGCCCCGAACGGTTCGCGCTGGATCATCTCCAACAATTCACTATCAGGCACCGTCGAGGTCAATTTCACCCTTGACGGGTGGCACAGATACTACGGCCGGAATAACGGCACCATCGCCTACTTCCGCGTTTCGTAGGGTCGAGATTATATAATCTATTACTAAACAACTACTAATTAGTAATTGTATGGAAACCATCCTAACCATCCTCATCGCCAGCGGCATCCTCGGCTTCGCGGCAAATTGGTTCGTGAACGTGGCAAAGTACGCCCGCGACTATGCGGGCGTATCACGGATCGACCCGCGCATCGTCAACGCTGTCGTGTCGCTCGTGCTCGCGTTCGTCACCGTCATAGCAGGCGGCGATGTCAGCCAGCACGAACTACAGGCCGCTTTAGAGGTGCTCGTGACCGCCGGACTGTCGTTCGGCGTCGCACACTTCACGCACCGGGCAAACAGCATTTAGGAGCCACCACGAGCACGAAACAGCCCGGACATCACATCCGGGCTTTTTGTTCCAGCGGTTTGTCGAGAATCGCAATACGTT
>Ga0233425_10004639_pt1 | contig 22787 bp, 18 predicted proteins | sample Watercolumn_Towu_2_FD_181712 | JGI IMG/M metagenome (GOLD analysis project Ga0233425, IMG submission 181712) | Freshwater microbial communities from Lake Towuti, South Sulawesi, Indonesia - Watercolumn_Towuti2014_140_MG | ecosystem: Environmental > Aquatic > Freshwater > Lake | place... | reverse complement strand
GAAGCAATACAGGCAAGGGATTCGATCTGCACTCCCACCGGGGCAAGCGCGGCGCGGCCGCCTTCAAAATCCTTTTCGATCAACGCTCCGATGCCGACGATCTTTGAGCCTGCCGCTTCGGCGAGGCGCACCAGCCCGAGGATGGTTGCGCCGGATGCGAGGAAGTCATCAATGATGAGCACCTTTTCGTTGTTGGCGAGATATTCCGGCGAGACAATCAACTCGACCATGCGTCCCTTCGTATGGGACGGCGCGAGGGTGAGATAGACCTGGTCAGGCATGGTGATGGGTTTGGTCTTGCGCGCATACACAACCGGCAGGCCGAGGTGCAGCCCGGTAGTCAGCGCCGGGGCAATGCCGGAGATTTCTGCGGTCAGGATCTTCGTCGCGCCGACATTGGCAAAGCGTTTTGCAAATTCCCGCCCGCAGGCGTCCATCAGCGATGGGTCCACCTGATGGTTGATGAAACTATCCACTTTTAGAATCCCATTTCCCAATACCTGGCCGTCGCGCAAAATACGCTCTTTCAATTCCTTCATGATCAATGCCTCCGTATTGACTACAGGGTGCCGCGTAAATATTTTTTACCCTCGGGTTTTTAGGCAGGTTGGATAATTTACCTGACAGGCGGCAGACAGAATTTTTGCGTATTGTACAACGTGAAGGAAGAACCTGCTAGAGATGAATCGTAATCACTCCATCTCCGCGCTTAAGGCGTCCAAAAAGATTGTGTTAGAATCTTTGCGTGAGTGACGAAATAATTTTATTGCTGGCATCCAACTCGCCGCGCCGAAAACAACTGCTTGCGCTTGGGAACTGGAATTTCAATGTGATCGTCTCGGATGTGGACGAGACCCAGTTCGCGGGTGAAAAACCAAAGGATTATGTGCTGCGACTCGCTCAAGCCAAGGCGCTGGCCGTGCTTGAAAATGCGCGCCGCGAACAAATCATCATCGGTTCGGATACTGCGGTGGTGGATGGGGATGAGATCCTCGGCAAGCCAAAAGATGAGCTGGATGCCGTGAGAATGCTCAAGCAATTGCGCGGACGCACGCATCAGGTCTTTACGGGTGTGGTTGTTTATCGCGTGGACGATGACTCCATGCTGACAGAACTGTGCGTGACAGATGTCCCCATGCGAAATTACACCGAGGCCGAGATTCAAGCCTATGTTAAGACCGGCGACCCGATGGACAAAGCCGGCGCGTATGCCATTCAGCATCCCGGCTTCAAACCGGCCGAATCCTTGAGCGGATGTTACGCCAGCGTGATGGGCCTGCCCCTGTGTCATGTGCTGCGGACTTTGCGGAAGCTGGATGTCCACCCCGCAGCGGATGTATCCGCGGCTTGCCAGAGGCTCTTGAATTATCCATGCCCGGTTTCAAGCGGAATTTTACGCAATGAAGCTGCGGCATAAATGCCGTGCCATGGTTGATGCATAAAAAGGAAAAGAATGAAAGTTTTTCGCTGGATAAATATTGTTTTAATACTGACCTTCCTCATGTCCTGCAGTTCGGGCAGCGCAGACGGAACGCCGGGCGGCAACCCGATCTCTGATTTGCTTGCCACGCCCACGCCCCTGCCCACAGCGCATGTGACCATCATCCCCGCGCCGGACGCGCAGGCGGCGGTTACGCAATATTTGCAGGCCATGCAAAGGGACGATTACTCCGCCATGTACGACATGCTGGCAAAACAAAGCCGTGAATCAATTACGCTTGAAGACTTTTCCAAATATTACAAAAACACATTGAACGAAATGAGCGCGGCCAGTTTTGAATTTACCGTGCTCTCGTCCCTGCTCAGCCCAACCAGCGCGCAGGTGGCCTTCGGCATCACTTATCACACTGCGCTGGTCGGCGATATTCAACGCGATATTCCCATGAACCTTGTCAATGAAGGCGGCGCATGGAAGGTTTCGTGGAGCGACAGCCTGATCCTGCCAGAACTGGCCGGTGGAAACCAACTGGCGATGGAATACAACGTGCCGGCGCGCGGCGATATTTACAACCGCGACGGCCAGCCGATCGTCTCACAGGCAGATGCCTTTGCCTTGGGAATCCAGACCGACCAAATTGACCCGGACCGCCGCGCGCTTCTGACCCAGGAACTCGGCAGATTATGCGGCTACGACCCGGAATTCATCGAAGATCAAATTGATGCGAGCGGCCCCGGCTGGTACCTGCCGATGTGTGAAGCCACCCGTGAAGAAGCCCAGGGCTTGCTGTCCATTGGCGGCGGGCTGAAGGCCACGGAATACAGGTCGCGCTATTATTTCGGGACCGGGGTCGCCCCCCAATCGGTTGGGTACACACTATCCATTTTCCCCGAGCAATACGACGCCTATCGCCGCCGTGGTTACGACGGAAGTGAAAAGGTCGGTTCAGCCGGCATTGAAAAATGGGCGGAGGATTATCTCTCCGGCCAGCATGGCGGGACATTGCGCGTGATCAGTCCCGGCGGACAGCCGCTCGGCACACTCGGGCAGAGCAGCAGCCCCAGGCCTGCCGACTCTGTATATTTGACCCTCGATGGTAATTTACAGAAGTATGCCCAGCAGTCCATTGAATTTTTCCGCGGAGCGGTGGTTGTCATGGAAGTGGATACAGGCCGCGTTTTAGCCATCGCTTCCGGCCCGGATTTTGACCCGAACTTCTTCGACCCTGCCAATGAAAATTACGGCGCGATCAGCGATTTCAACGAACCGCTGCTTAACCGCGCCACTCAGGGACAATATCCGCTTGGCTCGGTGTTTAAGATCATCACCTTTGCCGCCGCGCTTGAAAGCGGTTTGTATCAAAAGGAAACCACCTACGACTGCCAGTATGAATTTACAAGATTGCCAGACCGCATCCTTCACGACTGGACCTGGCAGCACTGCCAGGATTCACTTGCCGCCGGTGAAGCCTGTGACGGCTCTTCTGAATTGCCCTCCGGCCTGGTCACCTTACAGGAAGGCCTGATGCGCTCATGCAATCCGTATTTCTGGGAAATCGGCTGGGACCTGTACACCAACTGGCAGCGCGGCACCGACATCGCCAACATGGCGCGCAAATTCGGGCTTGGCTCTCCAACCGGCATTGGTCAATTGGATGAAGAAAGCGGGCAGATTCTCGACCCGACAGACCAGATCTCTGCCGTAAATCAGGCCATCGGACAGGGCGATGTGCAGGTGACGCCCCTGCAGGTGGCGAGATTTATCGCCGCCATCGCCAACGGCGGGACTTTGTACCGGCCGCAACTCGTTGAGAGAATCCAGCCGATCGAAGGGGACCCGCTGCTGGTGTTCAAACCCGAGGCGCAGGGCACTTTGCCTTTGCGCACCGAAAACCTGACCGCGCTTCAGGAAGCGATGTACATGGTGACCAATAACCCGAAAGGGACCGCGCGCTTCAACCTGCGCGGCTTCATCGAGCAATATAATGTGGCCGGCAAGACCGGCACCGCCGAATCGGGCAATGGCAAATCACATGCCTGGTTTGCCGGTTACACATTGAACGAAGCAAATACCTCCCTGCCGGATATTGCCATCGTGGTCATTGTTGAAAATATCGGCGAAGGCTCCGATTACGGCGTGCCCATATTCCGCGCCCTGGCGGAAACCTATTACTACGGCAGTCCGCAAAGCATTCCAGCCTTCGGGCCGATCGGCCGGCCGCCGTACACTCCAACTCCGGCCGGCGGGTTTTCACCGTAATAAAGGCGCCTGTTTGACCAGCGAAATGCACAAGCGCGGTTTGATTATCAAGGCCCAATCCGGCTTCTTTACTGTGGAAACCGGTGAGGGTCTTGTCGTTTGCCGGCTGCGCGGAAAGCTCAAGCAGGGCAGGGCTGTCGGTGATATCGCCGCGCTGGGCGACACGGTGCAGATCGAGGTTTTGGCAGACGGCTCCGGGGTGATTGAAAATGTCGGGGAGCGCAGGCAGGCCATCGTCCGGTTGGATCCGCGGCCGCAGGGAATCTATCAGCAGGTTTTGCTGGCAAATGCCGATCAGGCTGTGTTCGTTTTCGCGTGCGCGAATCCGAATCCAAAATTAAGGATGCTCGACCGTTTCCTTGTCGTGGCTGAAAAACAAAAAATCCCCGCGGCGATCATTGCAAATAAAATTGACCTCGTGAATGATGCGCAGGAAATTTTCGGCGTTTATGAATCGATCGGCTACCGCGTCATTTACACGTCCACAAAAACGCGCAACGGATTGGATGAATTAAAAGCGCAATTGAAAAACAAGGTCAGTGCGCTGGCCGGGCCGAGCGGCGTGGGCAAATCCAGTTTGCTGAACGCGATTCAATCCGGGCTGGGGCTGGCGGTCAATGAGATCAGCTCAGCGATGAACAAAGGCCGCCACACCACGGTCACACGCCAGATGTTTGCGCTTGAGGGCGGCGGCTACGTGGCAGATACACCGGGCTGGAAGAGCCTCGCGCTGTGGAATACTGAAGCAGAAGAGATTGACGCATACTTTCCCGAACTGCGCGGCCTTGTTTCAAACTGCCAGTTCAGCGATTGTTCGCACAAGCATGAGCCCGGTTGCGCGGTGCTGGCCGCATTGAAGGCCGGCGCCGTGCGTCCTGAAAGATATGATTCGTATTTGAGACTGCGCGCCGGGCAGGAGTAAAATCAATTGGCTCATGTGTAGACTCTGTGCAATAAGTCAAACCCTTTAACGCGAATTACGCAAATTGGGCGAATGGCGCGAATTTTTTCGCATATTCGCGTAATTCGCTTCATTCGGGAAATTCGCGTTAAGATTTTTGCTCTTGCCCGCACACTCTTTACACATGAGCGAATCAATTTAGATTTACGACACCGTGCCCGCAGGGTATTGAAACCTGCAATCCGCAATCTTCAACCTGAAACTTTTTACCAATGACTGATAATTGGAATTTACTCGGACACGAATGGGCAGTGGATATGCTCAAGCAGCAGGCGGCGCAGGGGGATGTACGCCATGCGTATCTCTTCTGCGGACCTTCCGGCCTGGGCCGGCGGACTTTGGCTTTGCGCCTCGCCCAGGCATTAAACTGCCCGTCGCCCATTGCTGACGGGATTCCATGCGGCGCCTGCCGCGACTGCAAACAGATCGAAGCCATGCAGCACCCGGACCTGACCGTGATTCAATCCCTGGATGACGAGGGCAACCCGAAAGAAAACGGGACCCTCAAAGTGGATTATGTGCGTGCCGTACAGCATTCGCTGGTCTTGAAGCCGTATCAGGCAAAATACCGTGTGGCTTTGTTCCTGCGTTTTCAGGAGGCCAATGACAGCGCCGCGAATGCCCTTTTGAAAACACTTGAAGAAGCGCCGCCCCATGCAATTTTGCTGTTGACCGCAGATACCCCCGAACAACTTCTCCCAACCATCGTCTCGCGCTGTGAAATTTTGCGCCTGCGCCCGCTTCCCGCTTCTGCCGTTGAGGCCGACCTGCTTCAGCGCGGCATAGACAGGGAACGTGCGCGCCTGCTTGCGTACATCTGCGGCGGACGCCCCGGCTATGCCCGCAAACTCATTGAAGATGTTACCTTGCTCGAAAGGCGCGAGGAACGCCTGAACGACCTGCAAACTTTACTATCCGCCTCGCGCGTGGAAAAATTCTCCTACGCCGATAAACTTTCAAAGGACAAGGCGCTCATGCGCCAGGTCATTTTGATCTGGCTTTCATACTGGCGTGACGTGCTGTTGCGCGCAGCCGGCGCGGACACTCCGCTGGTGAATGCAGACTGCAACATGGAGATCGAATCGCTTGCCAGCCGCATGGATTTATCCACTGTGCGGCGCGTGCTCAGCGAGTTGGAATCCGCGCTGGAGAAGATGGATAAAAACGTAAACTCGCGTTTATTAGCCGAAGTCTTATTGCTGGATTGGCCGAAGGTTGGAAGTGACAGTCACCCTTAAGATGGCTGCCGCTTGAGGAGCTGGTATCATGTGCCGAAGCATCAAACCCCTACGCAACATGGATCATCCTGTCACCGAACAGGAAATTCAAGAGGCGGCGCTGCAATATGTGCGGAAAGTCAGCGGATACCGCAAGCCGTCGAAGGCGAATCAAGAGACTTTTGACAGGGCGGTTGAAGAAGTGGCCGCCGCAACACGCCGGATGCTTGAAGTTTTGCAGGAAAGACGTTGAGCCGTTTGGCGTAAAAATAAGATGTCCTTCAAATGCTGAGGGACATCTTATTTTTTTTACTCAATCGCTTCTCTTAACTTGCGCGCCAGTTTCCCAAAATGCGGGGTATAGCGGATGTCATCCCTGCGCGGGCGGGGCAGGTCTACTTTCAAGTCCAGTTTTATTTTGCCGGGGCGGCGGGTCAGCACCAGCACGCGGTCTGCAAGGAACAGTGATTCGTTGATGGAATGGGTCACCATGATGACTGTCTTTTGCCTGGCCTGCCAGATGTGGGAAAGTTCCATCCACATCCGTTCGCGGGTCATTGCATCGAGCGAAGCAAAAGGCTCATCGAGCAGGAGCAGGTCCGGGTCATGGATGAGCGCGCGCGCGATTGCCACGCGCTGCGCCATCCCGCCGGATAAGTCGCGCGGCCACGAGTCTTCAAATCCGTTCAAGCCCACCAGGTCAATCATTTCCTGCGCCTTGCCGCGCGCATTGACCTCATCCACGCCGTCCAGCTCAAGCGGCAGTTTGATGTTGTCCATCACGCTGCGCCACGGCATGAGATTGGACTGTTGAAAAACCATGCCGATCTGCGGCACCTGGCTGCGGACAAAACCGATCTCTCCCGATGTGGGGCTGAGCAGGCTGGCAAGGATTCTGAGCAGCGTGGTCTTGCCCGAACCCGAAGGGCCGAGGAAGCAAATAAAATCGCGCGGGCTGGCCTCGAAGGAAATATCATCCAGCGCGTGAAGACCGCCGTTGCTGTCGGGAAAAACAACAGAGAGATTTTTAACGGTCAGAATCGGTTCGGTGGTCATGTCGTGTTATGTCGTTGCGAGGAGGGCGTCTCTGGCACTGCCCGCCAGGGCATGTGCAGCCCGACGAAGCAATCTTATGCAATGGTGGAGATTGCTTCACTCGCGAAAAGAGCTCGTTCGCAATGACATGCTATGGCACAAACTCATTCGTAAATGCCTTGCTTACGTCCAACTCTGTTTTGATCAATTCCATTTTAACGAGCAGGTCGTTCATGTTCTGCCACGACTTCGGGTCTGAGAACCCGGTGCGCTCCGCCCGCCAGAATTCGATCGAGGTTGTGAGTACCAGCATTTGAACGGTCTTGTCCATCTGCTCCAGGCCTTCGACGAATTTTGTGCTGATGATGAAGGCCTCTTCCGGGTTTGCGATGGTATCTTCGATGCCATGCGCCAGCGCGCGCGCCATGCCGCGCACCAGTTCGGGGTCGTCTTTGATGGTCATTTCGCTTGAAACGATTCCATTGGCGGTCAATTGCATGTAATCGGCCACGCGCAGTTCGTTCACCGGATGTGCCTTTGAATTTAAGATGATCGGCTCGTTCGCTGTGTAACCAACCACGATATTTTCCTGCCCGGTAGACATTGCTTCGACCTGCGTGAATCCGATCGCGTCCACCTTTACATTTGCCAGCGTGAGGCCTGCTGAAAAGAGCAGCGCCTGCAGGCCGATGTAATTTGCGCCGAACAAGCCGGGCAGGCCGATCGTCTGCCCGCTCAGGTCGGACGGTTTTGTGATGTTCGACTCCGGCTCTGAAATGACCGAGATGGGATATTGCTGATACCACGCAAAGGTGTATACCACAGGCAGTCCCTGCGCGCGCGCCAGCAGCACCTGCTCGCCGGAAGCCACTGCGAAAGGCAGTTCGCCCGCGCCCACCAAAGACACACCGTCCGTCTCGAACGAATAATCAAACTCGATCTCGATGCCCTCTTTTGCAAAATATCCCTTTTCGACTGCGACATAAAACGGCGCGTACTGCACGTTGGGGATGTAGCCCATCGGAAGCTGGAACTTGCGCATCGTCTTCGCATCATTCGCGGACCCTGAACTGGTACAGGCCGAAAGGCCGACCGCCAGCCCAAGCATAAGGTAAACTAATTTCTTCAACATTGTGATTCTCCTTTTATTTTTTTATGTCATTGCGAGGAGGGTATTCGCTCTTCCCGGCGAAGCAATCTCTTATGATTAGGGGATTGCTCACCGCACTGGCGCACGGCGCAAGTGTTGGTAAAAGCAAGAGCGCCTTGCAATGACATTATTTTTTATTTTTCTTCCTGCCATCGTAAAAGCCTTTTCTCCACCCGCGCAACAATTCCATACAGCCCCAGCGCGAGAAAGACCAGCATGAACACAGCCACGTACACCATCGGCATGTCGTAGCCGACCCGCGCGCGGTTGATGAGGTTGCCCAGCCCGTACTTCGAGCCGACCAGTTCGCCGACCACCGCGCCGATCACAGACAGGGTCGCGCCGATCCGCAGCCCGCCGAGGAAGATGGGCAGCGCGGCGGGTATTTCCACTTTCAACAAAATCTGCCTGCGTGAGGCGCGCAGCGAATCCATCAGATCATAGAAGGCTTGCGGCACGGCGCGGATGCCCACGATGGTATTGATCAGCACCGGGAAGAAAACGATCAAGGCGCAGATCAGCACTTTGGAGAACATGCCGTATCCAAACCACAGCACCAGCAGCGGCGCAATGGCAACGATGGGAATGGCCTGACTCGCCACCAGGTACGGCGAAAGGACTTGTTCCAGCGCGCGCGATTTTGCCACCAGATACCCGAGGATTGTGGCGAAGGCCACACCGATGACCAACCCCAGCAGGACTTCCGAGAGGGTGACGCCGATATCGCGGAACAAACTTCCGTCCTGTATGGCTTCCAGCAAACGCGACCAGACTGCCAGCGGGGAAGGCAGGATGAATATTTCCACGCCCGAGAAAACAGACGTGACCTGCCAGCAGAGCAGGCCCAGCCCGAGAGAGAGCAGCCGTAGCCAGGTTCGATTCCGCTTTATAGCGGAGGGGTGAAATACGCGTAACGGGTTGTTCATGGTTTATGTGTTGCGAAAAAAAATGCGCCTTGCATGAATCAGTTGCGGGGCGCGGAAACAGGCCGGGGCGGAGTCTGATGCGAATAAAAAATCCCGAAAACAGCGAACGTTTTCGGGGCGTGAATCCACACAGAGACCACACGGTCCTGTTGTTTACCTTCTTCTATCCAGACTATACTGTCGGCCCCGGAATCACACCGGGTCATGCTTGCTTTCTGCGGCGCCTTTTTCTCAACGGAGAAACTGTCACTGCCCAAAGAGGCTCGTGGGCTTTACCACCGATCGGGAATTCACCTGCTGATGTTTGGCGCAAGTGTCACCCTGCCCCGAAGGTTATTAAGTTGTGTCGTGATTATAACATCGTAGGGGCGAGGTTACCTCGCCCCTACACAAATTCATTTCAACTGCGCCTGAATCTTTGCCGCCGTGTCTTTATATCCTTCCAGTTTCTCGCGTTCCTTTGCAACCAGCGCGGCGGGGGCCTTGCTGGCAAAGTCGCTGGCGAGAAGTTTTTCAAGCCGCTCGATGTGCGATTGCGCTTCTTTCAATTCCTTTTCGAGGCGCGGCTTGTCGTTTGCCAGGTCCACTGTGCCGGCCAGCGGAATGTAGATTTCGACAGAACCGACCACGAGTGCGATTGAGTCTGCGGGTTTGTCAGTGAGGGATTGCTGAATGGTGATTTGCGACGGGTCAAGCCCGGCCAGCGCAGCAATCGTCGCGGACTGTTGATTCAGCAAATCAGTTTTGTCGCCTGCCGAGAATTGCGCGGCAAGTTTCTTTGAAGGCGCGATGCCCTTCTCTGCGCGCAAATTGCGGATGGAACGCACCAGTTCCTGAATCAACGTGAAGTCTGCGATCTTGGATTCTTCCCAGCCTTCTGGTTCACGCGGCTCTGGGAATTTTGCAACGATGAGCGCAAGGGGCCAGTCTTTGGCGAGGTCTGAGATTGGAGATTGCTGAAGCGCCGAGCGCAGGTGCCCCCACACTTCCTCGGTGATGAAGGGCGTGAAGGGATGCAGCAGGCGCAATGCGATGTCAAGCACGCGCGCCAGAGTTTCCACAGTCTGCTTTTTGGCCAACTCGTTCTGCATTTGACCCTTGGCAATTTCCACGTACCAGTCCGCAAAGTCTGACCAGAGGAAATCATAGATCTGCTGTCCGGCCTGCCCGTACTGGAAGTTCTGGAATTGCCTTTCCACATCGCGGATAAGGGTTTGGAGTTTGGCCCAGATCCAGGAGTCTGCCAGTGACCAGTTATCAGTTCCCGGTGTGCCGGTACTTGACCCTTGGGACGCGACACTTGACATTGAACTAATCACAAACCGCCCCGTGTTCCAGATTTTGTTTGCAAAGTTGCGGTTGGCTTCCACTTTCTTAATGCCGACGTTGGTGTCATTGCCGGGCGTGGAACCCACCAACAGCGTGAAGCGCAGCGCATCTGTGCCGAATTCATCCATGACAATCAGCGGGTCAATCACGTTGCCTTTGGTCTTGGACATTTTATGCCCGTGTTCGTCGCGCACGAGTCCGTGCAGATAGACGGTGTGGAAGGGAACCTGTCCCGTGTATTCCAGGCCGCTCATGATCATGCGCGCCACCCAGAAAAATAAAATATCGTAGCCCGTTTCCATGTAGGAGGTCGGGTAGAAATATTTTAAGTCGGGTGTTTCTTCGGGCCAGCCCAAAGTGGAGAACGGCCACAAGCCGGAAGAAAACCAAGTGTCCAGCACATCTTCATCCTGGCGAATATCCTTCGAGCCGCAAGCCGCGCATTGTTTGGGATCTTCACGCGTCACGGTCATGTGATTATCCGGGCAGTACCAGACCGGGATGCGATGTCCCCACCAAAGCTGGCGGCTGATGCACCAATCCTTGATATTTTCTAGCCAGTTGTAATAGGTCTTTTCAAAACGCTCGGGTACGATGTGAATGCGCCCGTCTTTGACAGCGGCGAGGCCGGCCTCTGCCAGCGACTCGATCTTCACGAACCACTGCTCCGAGATCATCGGCTCGACAATTTCGCCGCCGCGCTGTGAACGTGGGATGGTCGTCATATATTTTTCTTCCTTGATGACAAGCCCCGCATCTTTCATGTCGGCCCAAAGTTGTTTCCGCGCTTCGAAGCGATCCTGTCCCTGGTATTTTCCGCCATGCTCGTTGACCTTCGCCTCTTTATCGAGCATCGAGATGATGGGCAGATTGTGGCGCTGGGCAATGGCATAGTCGTTCGGGTCGTGGCCGGGCGTGATCTTGAGCGCGCCGGTGCCAAACTCCATGCTGACGTATTCATCGGCGATGACGGGAATCTCGCGCCCGAGGATCGGCACGAGGGCCTTGCGTCCGATGAATTTTTTGTAGCGTTCATCTTCCGGGTGGACAGCCACAGCGGTATCGCCAAGGATCGTTTCGGGACGGATGGTGGCGACGGGGATGTATTCGTCCGAATCCGCGATCATGTATTTGAAGTAATATAACTTCGCCTCTTCTTCGCTGTATTCCACTTCGAGGTCAGAGACTGCGGTCTTGAGTCCCGGCGACCAGTTGATGAGGCGCGGGCCGCGGTAGATCAGTCCCTTCTCGTAGAGGCGCACAAATGCCTCTCGAACTGCCCGGCTCAGTCCCTCGTCAAGAGTGAAGCGCTCGCGGTCCCAGTCACAGGATGCGCCGAGGCGTCGAATCTGGTTGTAGATCATGCCGCCGTATTTGTGCTTCCATTCCCAGGTGCGCTCGATGAATTTTTCGCGCCCTAATTCTTCGCGGGTGATCTCTTCGGTCTTGAGCAGGTCGCGTTCCACCATGAGCTGTGTGGCGATGCCTGCATGATCGGAACCCGGCACCCACAGGGTTGAGAAGCCTTTCATGCGATGATAGCGGATCATCAAGTCTTCGACGCTGACGAACATGGCGTGACCGATATGCAGTTCGCCGGTCACGTTTGGCGGCGGGATCGAGATGACGAACGGTTTGACGTTCGGGTCGAAATCCGGCTGGTTGGGGTCGTTATGCGGCTTGAAGAATCCGCCCGTTTCCCACATGGCGTAAATGCGCTGTTCGGTGGCTTTGAAATCGTAGGCTTTCGGTAATTCGTGTCTGGTCATTCCTGCTCCTTCTTATATCGTTGCGATGCCCATCCAAGTTTGACGGGGTAATCGCTCAATCTTTGATAAAGTTCGCCAGTATGTTGTTGAATGTGGCGGATATTATAAATTTGGAGTTCCAATTTGTTTGCGAGGTGCCCCGTTGCCCCGGTTTTCTCGTTAAGGTCCATGATGGATATTTGTTCCACAACATCACGCTCGACCATCGCAAGTCTTTCAAGAACTTCTTCTTTGGAAAATGGTTTACCTGGGTTTGAATGTAAACGTTGCTCCCAGTGCGGATAGCCCTTGCCTCGCGCCTTCAAATATTGATGGGCATATCGAAATGTGTGATAGGCGACAAACCAAAACCGGTCTTTGTCTTTTGGGTTATCCCATGCTTCCGTCGGGCATCTGTCAATTGCTTGTTTAAACATGGCAAACGCGGCAAGATATTGGGATTGAAGTATCTGCTTTATATCCATTTCATTCTCCAACCGGACTTAAACAAAAACGCCTCGTCCATTCAGAGGACGAAACGTGTGCTCCGCGGTACCACCTCAGTTCGTCAAATAGTCATTTGGTCACCTCGTCTTGTGGTCACTTGGTCACCTGACCATCCGACTACGAGACTATCTGACTATCTAACGCTCTTGTACTGACATTCATCAGTCCATGCTGTAACGGGCATTCCCGTGCTGGTCTAGTAATTGGTAATTATCAATTTTCTTCAGCAATCGAATTCAGACGACTTCGGCGGCTTCTTGCAGTGGAAGTTTCCAGCCTGGGTCTCGATAAACTCGACCACTGACTTCCTTCTCTATCAGCGTTCAGTTCGCGTACTACTTCTGAATGACCGAGATTATACGAGCCGGGGCGGGGAGAGTCAAGCATGGAGCTGGACAACCGTAGGGCTTTCTCAAAGTAACTTGGGTATTTTATAAATTTGAGGCAAAGCCTTAACGCGAATTGCGCCAATTGAGCGAATTTCGCGAAAATATAAAGAAATTCGCGCTATTCGCTTCATTCGCCAAATTCGCGTTAAAGATTTTTGGACTTTGAGAAAACCATGTGGACAACCGAATCCGCAATGGATTGTTCAAGGGAATATATCGGTTCCCAGCCCATTTCACGTTTTATTTTTTCATGGGAGCAGGGCTTGTCAATGTTCATCTGCGAGGGACGGCGCACGCCGGGGTTGAGGTGCAGGATATCCAACAATGACACAAATTTATCCATGAGACTTAATCCAAAGGGAGAAAGCGCAACCACGCGCAAATCCTTTTTGATATGTTTGACGATTCCGCGCGCGAATTCAAGCATCCGCGCATTATGGGACGAGACAATATACCGCTCGCCGCTGCGGCCCTTTGTCAGCGCGAGAACGACCGCGCGCGCCGCGTCGCGCACATCCACAAAGGCGTTGAGGTAATCCAGCATCGGCAGGAACGGCATCCTGCGGACGGCTTTGACAACCGCTGCCACACGCTCCGAGCCGGGACCGAGGATCACGCTCGGGTTAAGGATGATGACGCGCATTTTGTCCGTCATTTCCTGCAATTCGTTTTCGCTCAACAATTTTGTGTAGCCGTAAAAATCATCCCGGCGCTTTGATTCAATATCGGGAATCATTGTTTCGTCTGCCGCCTGCGGCGGACGAAAGCCAACCGCCGAGATGGAACTGATGAAGATGAAATTTTTACAGCCCGCCTCGCGCGCGGCCTGTGCCAGATTGCGTGTGCCGACCACGTTTGCGTTGAAAATTTTTTGGGCGTCCGCTTTTTTGAAGGAGACCATCGCCGCATTGTGGATGACCACATCTGCGCCTTTGAGATGAGCGGTAAATGTTTCGGGCTGGGTCAACTCGCCGCGTATCCATTGCATGTGATTTAATTTTTCGATTTCCAACATGGTCTTGCGCTGCGTGCGGACCAGCACCCGCAGTTCGCCCTGCGGATCATGCGCATGGATCGCCTGCACGATGTGTTGCCCGAGGAAGCCCAGCCCGCCGGTGATGAAGTATGTGGTCATGGCGCAAAATTATACAGGCAATCACAGCCAATGCTATACTTGCCCCTGTTTCATCCCAAATCAATCAAGGAACTCATATGGAACTCAACCTGTTCGATTTTGTATTTGCCGGATGCGCCGCTTTGGCTGCGGGTGGAATTAATGCACTTGCAGGCGGTGGGACTCTCATTACATTTCCCGTCCTCACCTTTTTGGGCGTGCCGGCTGTGACAGCCAATGTGACCAATACAGTCGCGCTTTGCCCCGGTTATTTTGGCGGCACTCTTGCGCAGATCAAAGATTTGCAGGGACAAAAGAATCGTTTGTGGATCATTGTTCCGGCCAGTGTCATTGGCGGCGTGCTTGGCGGGTTTCTTCTTTTGCAGACCGGCGAAAAACTTTTCAAAGACCTCGTGCCCTATTTAATTTTGCTGGCATCGGGACTGCTTGCCGTTCAAGACCCCGTCCGCGCCTGGCTGATAAGGCGCATGGGGGAAGGTCACGGCTCGCGGCTTGAAAAACTATCCTGGCTGCCGGTTGGGCTGGCTTCGATCTACGGCGGATATTTCGGCGCGGGATTGAGCGTGATCGTCCTTTCGGCGTTGGGATTAACTCTGGAGGACACGCTCACGCGTCTTAACGCCCTGAAGCAGGCTGTGGCGTTCTCGGTCAATGTCGCCGCTGCGATCTTCTTCCTCTTCTCCGGCAGGGTGCTTTGGCCTGTGGCATTGGTCATGGCTGTGGGCGCGCTGCTTGGTGGCACGCTCGGCGGGAAACTCGCCGGCCGCGTTAAGCCTTCCACCCTGCGCTGGACGGTTATTGCCATCGGCGTGACCGTTTCGATCATCTACTTTTTGAAATAAGCGGTCTTGCAAAATGAAATTTAGACTTTGGAAATACCTGACTTTCATTAGCCTGATTGTTTGCGCCACAACCTCGTGTGCCGGCCTTGGAAATTCAAACCTGCCCTCGAAGCGGATATTATTCATTGGCAACAGCTTCACAGACTTCAACGGCGGGCTGGATAAACAACTTAATGGGCTTGCCCCCAACTCCGAAATTTCACGCATCAGCCCGGGCGGATACACCCTGCAAAATCATTTCGAGGATGCGGCCACACTGGAGGCGATCCGCTCAGGGGAATGGGACGTGGTGGTCTTGCAGGAGCAGAGTCAAAACTCGGTCACCAATTACTATAACTTTTATGAATACGCTCAAAAACTGAACGCGGAAATAAAGAACGCCGGGGCCGAAACGGTCATGTTTATGACGTGGGAACGCCCGGACAGCGTTCAGTACGGGGTCACGACGCAGGCTTTGTACAATTCCTATACCGCGCTTGGCCGGCAATTGGGTGTAAAGGTGGCGCCGGTGGGACTGGCCTTTTCCATGGCCTTGCAGGAACGCCCGGATTTGAAACTATATAGCGAAGACGGGCATCCCACCCCGGCGGGAACCTACCTTGCCGCCTGTGTTTTTTATGGGTTTATCTTTGAGCAAAGTCCTGTTGGGAATTCGTATGGGGGAGATGTAAGCAGCGAGGATAAGGAATTTTTGCAAAGTATTGCCGCGAAAGCATTGGGGCAATAAATCTATGTCGTTGCGAGCCGCCGCTATTTCTTTTGGCGGTGAAGCAACCTCTTGGTTCAATGAGGAGATCGCTTCGGCAAAAAGCGCCTCGCAATGACATTCACTTTGTATCCGGCAGCACCAGCGGGACATTCATGAATGGATGCTCGATAACCTGAACAGGCAGGCAATACGCTTCCGAGATCAATTCGGAGGTCAGCACTTCATGCGGAGTGCCGACTGCCTTGAGATGACCGCCAACAAGCAGGGCGACTCTGTCTGCGTAATGGGAGGCGAGATTCAAATCATGCAGCGCGATCAACACCGCCAGATTTTCCCTGCGGGCCAGGTCGCGGATCAATTCCAGCAAATTGACCTGATATTGCAAATCCAGGTGCGCGGTGGGTTCGTCGAGCAACAGAATCGGCGTGGACTGGCACAAGGCGCGTGCCAGCAGCACGCGCTGGCGTTCACCGCCGGACAACTCTCCCACACGGCGGTCGGAAAATGCCAGTGCGTTCACTCTGCTTAAAGCCTGGCGAGCCAATTCTTCGTCATGAGCAGATGCCTGACCGAGGAATCCGAGGTAGGGGGTTCGTCCCATTAAAACAGTTTCCCAAACCGTAAAGGCAGGCGGCAGTGAAATCGCCTGCGGGACGACTGCGAGATAACACGCGCGTTGAAGGGGAGTTAGCGATTGGAAGTCGTCACCGTTGGTGCGGATGTGTCCTGTGGACGGAATCACTCCGCTTGCGGCGCGGATGATGGTGGATTTGCCCGCGCCGTTGGGACCGATCAGCGCCAGCACTTCGCCGTTCTTCACATCGAAGGAGACATCGTGCAGGACCCGATGCCCGTTATATGCAGCGGAGAGATTTTGGATTTTTAACATTACCAAAATCCTTGATTTTTAGAACGGCGCAAAACCCAAAGGAAGAATGGCGCGCCAGCCAGCGCGGTGACGATTCCCACGGGAATTTCCTGCGGGGCGAGCACGATGCGCGCGAGAATGTCTGAGAGGAGCAGCGCGGACGCGCCGCCCAAAACCGACAGCGGAATCAACCTCCGATAGTCGGGACCAGCCCACAGCCGAATCAGATGCGGCACAATCAGCCCGATAAAGCCGATGATGCCGGAGAATGCCACAGCGGCGGCAGTGGCCAGCGAAGCGGCGATCAACAAAATGGTTTTGACGCGCGTGACGTTCAAACCAAGCTGCTGCGCCTGATCGTCACCGAATTGCATCAGGTTGAGTGCGTGCCCGCTGATGAGCAGAATGCCGAGACCGATGACGAGGTAGGGGAGGATGGCAAGGATGGCCGTCCAGCCGGCCTGACTTGCGCCGCCGAGAAGCCAGCCCAGTGCGCGGCGGACTTCGCTGGTGGAACGCAGCATGAGGAAGGAGGTCAGTGATGTGGCGAAGGATGAAAATGCCACGCCTGCGAGGATGAGGTTTGTGGTGGGAATGGTTTGCCCGACCCGCGCCAGAAAATAAACGAAGAAAACTGTTAATAATGCCGCGATGAAAGCCGCCATTGGAATTGCCATCAAGCCCCAAAATGAATACGGCCATTTAATCGACATGGCAATCACCGCGCCCAGCCCCGCGCCGGATGCCACGCCGATCAAGTATGGGTCGGCCAGCGGGTTGCGGAACAAGCCTTGATAGGCCGCGCCGCTTCCGCTCAATGCTGCGCCTGTTAATGCAATGAGAACTGTTCGGGGTAATCGAATCTGCCAGATGATGAAACCAAAAGTTTCGTTGCCCGCGCCGCGCACAATATTCCATAATTCCTTCGGGGAGATAAACACAGAGCCGATCGCCAGGCTGAGAATGAGAGCGGCCAGAAGAAAAATGGAAGAGGAAAGAAAGGGTTTCGATTTCATTGGGATATGCATGTCATTGCGAGCCGCCGATTTGCTCCTGGGCGGCGACGCAATCTCCTTTTGGCGGGCATGGTTAAACTTTTGGGAGATTGCTTCGTCGGGGAAAATCACCCTCCTCGCAAAGACATCATTAACTCACCTTACGCGGAACGTCCCGAAGGATCTCGTAAATTAGGCTTGCTTTTCATCCAAACCTTCGGGACGGCGCGTAACATCAGTCATTAATTTTCGGATAGACTCTTATTTGAACACACCGGGGTGCAAAATCTTCGCCAATTGCTCCAGGCCATCCACCAGGCGCGGACCGGGGCGGCTGATCAGATTATCGTCAACCGGGAAGATTTGATTCGACTTCACCGCTTCGATGGCTTCCCAACCGGGGCGGGCGGCCACTGATTCGGCGCTCACGCCCCACATCGAATCGCCGAGCAAAATAATGGACGGATTCGAAACGACGATCTGCTCGAGGCTGATCTGCGGATACGGGTCGGTCAACTCGCCGCCGATGTTGAATCCGCCGGCACGGGCGATGAGCATGTCACCGAAAGTGCCGGGGCCATAGGTGTACGGCTTGGCGGGATCGGTCGCGTCAATTTCATAGAACACAGATGGGCGTGCGCTGAGTGGCATGATCTTTTCGTCCACTGCGGCAACGCGCGCTTTGAGCGAGTCGGTCAATTTAGTCGGGTCTTCGCCGGTCAACTGCGCCACGATCTCAAGGTTGACGTAAAGTTCCTCGAAGGACGCGGGGTTCTTCATGTAGTAAACGGTGAGTCCCAAACCTTCGAGCTGTTTCACCAGTTCGGGCGAGTTGATTTCAGCCGCCAGCACAAGATCGGGCTTGAGCGCCACGATTTTTTCCACGCTGTATTCACCCATCGAACCGCCCACGCTTTCGACGGCTTTGGCTTCTTCGGGGTAATCTGAAAATTCATCGCGGCCGACGACCTGTTCACCGGCGCCAACCGCAAACAGGATTTCGGTATTGGACGCCGCGAGCGAGACGACGCGCTGCGCCGCCTCCTGCAGAACGACAGACCTGCCCAGCCCATCTGTGAGGGTGATCGGCGCGGACGTGGCTGTCGTAACGGGAGCCGCCGGCGGCGGAGTCTGAGGCGCGCCGCAGGCGGTCATCACCAGCGCGAGCAGTACGGTCAAAAAGAAAGTTTTGCGTAACATGTTGTTCTCCGAAGATTTAGTAGCGCGACATGTTGCACTTTTCCAAAATAAGTGAGCATTTCCAATTTGCACCTTTTTCAACGCGAATGGCGCGAATTGGGCGAATTTCGCAAAAAATTCGTGGTATTCGATCATTTTGAGAAATTCGCGTTAAGGTTTTTTGCTCGGTTTAATTGTTAATCTGCAATATGTCGCTTTGAACCAAACAAGGGCGACATAAATGTCGCTGTACAAGAATCAAAATCCCCAGCACAGGCTGGGGAGGTTGGAGAGGCAATCCGAGCGGGCCGCCATCCACCTCCTTTCCACGAGAGTGTGATGAACAGACCAAAGGCGGGCGACCTGACTTTGTTAGTCGTCTAGTCTGGTAGTCGCTTAGTCTGCTGGCCTTTCGACCACGAGACTATTCGACTAATTGACTAATTGACTATCTTTACAGTTGCGGGACAGTGTTGGATTTCACTTGCACATCACTGCGTTCTGTGCAGTGCAGGTGTCACCAACTTCGCCGCGTTTTGATCTTTATGTCTTTCTAAAATCATTTTACCACTGAGTTGCGCGGGGTGGATTTTTTCAGGCGCAGAAAAATAAAAAGATGAAACGCTCTCAGCAAATGCCAGTAGAAAAATCCGGGAAGGCCGCGCGGGGCAAAGAAGACGGTCTGTGATACAAAGCCCCGCTCCAGTTTCCATTCCAGCCAGGCGCTGCCGGGCATTTTCATTGTCAGGCGCGCCAGAGTTACATCATCAGCGGCGGGTTCAACGACAAATTGCCGCGCCATTTTTTTTGCAGCGCCGGGGAGATGCCCGGGCGTGGCCTGCGTTTTGACGCGGCGCCGGTCAATGAAGAATCCTTCATGCTTGAACGACTTTGTTTCATCCCAAAGTTCGATCTTATGCGGATGAAGCCGGCTCATTGCCTCGCGGACGACTGTCTCAAAATCAACGAGATTCACTTCGGGATAGATTTTGCGCGCGTCAGCGTGCATGACCACGCTGTCACTCGAAAGACCGCCGATCAAAGCGTGGGCGATGCGGCGCGGCACGGGAGATGCCAGCCCGATGCCAAAAGCCATGAACCAGACGGGGATGCAGGGCAATAAAAGGAATCTGCGCTTCAGTCCGCGGGCGCGGGCATAACATAACATCAAGTCATAATAAGTTGTAATTGCCGGCCCGCCGATCTCAAGCACCTGTCCGTGCCCATCCCAATTGTCAAGCGCCGCGAGAAGATAGTCCACCACATTCTGGGTTGCAATCGGCTGTGATTTATTTTTCACTCCCGGCGGCGCAGGGATGACGGGAAACAACTCTGTCATGAAGCGGATCATCTCGAAGGAGATGCTGCCCGGGCCGGCGATGATGCCCGCGCGAAATTCAGTGACCGGAATTTTTCCCTGCCGCAGGGCCGCGCCGGTCTCGATGCGCGAACGCAGGTGCGGGGCGATGTGCTGTTCGGGGTCGGCCAACCCGCCGAGGTAGATGATGTGCCGAAGGCCGGCATCTTCCGTTGCGCGCGCAAAGTTCCGCGCGCCTCGCAGTTCACGCGCAGTGTATCCGAATCCGCTGGCCATGTTATGGATGAGGTAATACGCGGTATGTACGCCTTCAAGCGCCGGCGCAAGCGTGGATGGATCGGTCACGTCGCCTTGAAATACTTCCACCTGTGGAAGCCATGCGCGGCTGTTGAGTCTGTGCGGCTGACGGGCAAGCGCGCGGACGCGATGGCCGCGATTCAATAGTTGGGGAATCAAGCGGCTGGCGATGTATCCAGTTGCGCCGGTGACGAGGATGAGGTTGGATGTCATATCCTATGCCATGTCATTGCGAGGAGCGTTCTTTCTTTTTGCGACGAAGCAATCCCCAGTTAAGTGGGAGGTTGCTTCGGGCGGACGAGCGCCGCTCTCGCAATGACATGATCATCGTTCCACCTTGAACGGCGTTGCATCAGGATCAATGACTTCGTCAAATTCACGCGCGGCGAGATGGCCTGCAAAAACAGCCTGGGCAATGATGTTGGGCGCTTCGGCATCGCCGATGACTCGCAGTGACTTGAGTTTTCCCTCGGCAAGCGCAGGCTTGAGTTCGTGATACAGCGCGTCGTTGGGGATTCGATCTGTGACCATGACGACCGCATCGCAGGCGAGAGTCGACTCAGCGGAGGTGATAATGTTCGTGACTGTGGCAGTTGTCGGTGAGAGAGACGCGATGGAATGATTCTCAAGAAGATTCACGTTCAGTTTGTGCAATCGCTTGAGGATGCGTTCCTGTTCGAGCGTGAATTGAGTCCAATAAGAAATGGTCGGCGCGGGAGTCATGAGAGTCACTTCGCAATCGTTTTGCGCGAGCAGTTCAGCAAGCACACCGCCCATGTAGTAATGATCGTCGTCATAGATGAGGACTTTGCCTTGCGGAAGTTTGCCGTTCATCAGATCATCGGGCGTGAAAATATTTGCATTGCCCGGCACAGGGCGCGAAAGGCAGCGCCCCACGCCGTCACGCCGCCATGTTGCGCCGGTGGCGAGGATGACATGCGGCGCGCCTGCTTCGAGCACATCTTTGGCGGTCATCGGGCTGGATGGGTAAAAATAAATGTTCTCGATCTTTTGAATCTGCGTCAGCCGCCAGTCAATGACGCGCCGCCATTCGTTGAGATTCGGCAGCGCGGATTCGAGCGCCACGCGCCCGCCGGCTTCACGCTTCGCATCGGTGAGGATGACGTGGTATCCGCGCTGGCCGAGGGCGCGCGCGGCCTCCAGCCCGGCCGGTCCTGCGCCGACAATGAGGATTTCATCTTCTGATTTTTTCGGCGTGATGAGCTCAGGATGCCAGCCCCGGCGAAATTCCTCGCCCATGGTTGGGTTCTGCGTGCAGCGAATAGGCACGAAGCGCGTGTCGCCGGTGACACAGATGTTACAACCGATGCACTCGCGGATATCTTCATGTTTGCCTGCTTTGATTTTGTTTGGCAGGAACGGGTCGGCGATGCTTGGGCGCGCCGCGCCGATCAAATCCATGACCCCGCGCTCAATGGCAGAGACCATTGAGTCAGGTGAGGTGTATCTGCCGACTCCCACAACCGGTTTGGTGGTGAGTTTTTTAACGAAGGAGATATATTTTTCCTGGCTGCCCTCTTTTTCAAACCGTGATGTGGTCGAGTCGTTCTTCCAGGCGCTGACGTTCACATCCCACAGGTCGGGGAGTTCGGCCAGCATGGCGACGATGTCGCGCGCTTCGCCGTCGAATTGCATTCCATATTTGCCGAGCAGTTCATCCACTGCGAATCTCACTGCAACGGCGCAGGTGTCGCCGACCGCCTCCTTTGTGTCTTCGATCAGTTCGCGGAAGAAGCGTGTGCGGTTGACGAGCGAGCCGCCGTATTCGTCGGAGCGGTCGTTGTCTTTCGACATGAGGTGAAAAGCCAGCGTCATGTTGTGCGCGGCGTAGCAGTAGATGATATCGAAACCTGCGCGCTTTGCGCGAATGGCCGCATTGCGGTGCCACTTGCGGACCTGCTTGAGGTCGTCTTTTGTGGCGGCGCGGGTTTGCCCGGGCTCATATCCGCTGCCGCCGGTGATTCCCATCGAGCGCGGACCGAGCGCGGAGGCGCGCGAGTATAAATTCGACGCGTCATGGCTGTTGTACGTCAGTTCAATACCGGCCAGCGCGCCATGTTTATGCACGGCATCGGTCATCACCTGCCAGATGGGAACATCTTCATCGCTCCAGATGCGTCCCTCAAAAAAAGGGGAGAGGTCGCTGGTGTGATGAATCTCCGTCTCTTCGGTGCAGACCGTGCCCCAGCCGCCCTCGGCTTTCATGCCGCGCATGGCCGCCATGCCTTTGGGCATCCGCCAGCCGAAGCCGTTGCAGTGCGGCACTTGATAAAAGCGATTCGGCGCAAACAGCGGGCCGATCTGAATGGGTTGAAAGAGAATGTCGTAACGGGAGGGCATTTTGAGTTCCTTATTGACGTTCAGATAAGTTGCTTAATGTCGCCCTGAGCGAAGCGAAGGGTCTCTACGCCAAAATACGAGACTCTTCGGTCGCAAAGAACGCTCCCTCAGAGTGACATAACGT
>Ga0233425_10004638_pt1 | contig 22794 bp, 23 predicted proteins | sample Watercolumn_Towu_2_FD_181712 | JGI IMG/M metagenome (GOLD analysis project Ga0233425, IMG submission 181712) | Freshwater microbial communities from Lake Towuti, South Sulawesi, Indonesia - Watercolumn_Towuti2014_140_MG | ecosystem: Environmental > Aquatic > Freshwater > Lake | place... | reverse complement strand
TGGCAGGCGCGGCAGGGATCGGTCACAAGTTCGCCTTTGGCGACTCGCGACCCCGCCTCCTCTCCGCCGGCTGGCGGATCGTCCGGCATTCGATCCCTTTTTAGATCGTGGCAGGCGCGGCAGGGATCGAACCTGCGACCACTCGTTTTGGAGACGAGTACTCTACCAGCTGAGCTACGCGCCTGTGTATAGTTGATCCCAACAGAAAACTACTTACTTTCTTTGTGCTCGGTGTGTTTTTTACACTTTGGGCAAAGCTTTTTTAACAGTAGTTTGCTTTCGGTGTTGATTTTGTTGCGTTCTGTTGTGTAATTGTGACTATTGCAGACCGAACAATTTAATTTTACCAGCAATCTATTAGTTTTTTTGGCCATTTATAAAACCCCCTTTCAATTTTAAGGTGGAGCCGACTCCCGGAATCGGACCGGGGACCTTCTCCTTACCAAGGAGACGCTCTGCCAACTGAGCTAAGTCGGCATAATGAATTTACATTCTACATTAAAGGAACGACTAAAAAAAGCTTCAATTATTTCCCAGTCCTCCTTTATACAAAAAGGCGCCGTGGTAGAATCTCTGCTCGTCTGGCGGCAAACACAAAGAAACAGGGAAAGGAGTCGGAGAGTACCAGTTAGAACAAAGCCCACACACCACCACCCACATACTACCCACGTCCAGGAAGGATATAAGTTATTGACGGCCGCGATAGAATATTTAGGTAGGAATTTATACACCCTACGAGTACCAAATTGTGTCACGCGTGTTATAAGAAAGTGAGACAAAATGATAAAAACGTTATATCAGTGAAGTACCGTGTGGAAGACCACGCGGTGTTTCATTTTTAGGGGGGGATAAAAGACCCGTGACAGGTATTAACCCTTTATTTTATAATCTTCCTATGATTTTGGGAACCGACGAACTCTTAAGACTCGTAAAAGATAAAAAGCTGGTAGAAAATTTGTCGCAGCGAGAGCTTAAAAACCCCGAAGGGGCTGGTTTTGACCTGCGGGCCGGGGAACTTTTTGAACTTTCCGGGTCCGGTTATTTGGGTGTAGATGAGCGTAAAACTCCAACCGAAAAATTAATTGCTAAATACGAAACCGGCAAAACCACGAAAGTTAATTTAAAGCCTGGAAAGTACTACATGGTAAAAACCGTGGAAACGGTTAACCAGCCGGAAAACATTCAGGTAATGGTTAAGCCCCGCGGCACTCTGCTTCGCTCCGGTGTCTACCTATTTTCCGCCTTTGGCGGGCCGGGGTATAAAGGGCAGTTCAACTTTGGTCTAATGAATTTGGGTGGACTTAAATTTACCCTCGAGATGGGCGCCAGAATAGCCCATTTTGTATTTTTTGAAGTTAAAGGAAAAACCTTGGTTCCCTACCGGGGCCAGTGGCAAGGGGGACGCGTTTCCGCCCGCAAAAAAGAAAAGCAGATATAAAAAAGCCAAACCCCGCGACTCGTGTGAATCATAGGGTTTGTTTTTGGCTCATGGCATCTCGAGCTTGAGTCCGAATGTTTCCGCGATACGTTCGGAAAAAGCCAGCTCGTCGTCATCGCCGTGCAACCCGACCAGACGATAGCTGACAGCTCCGGAGTGCTTGGGACCAAGTTCAACATCCACTTCCCAAGCTTCGCCGAGCCATTTTCCAAGGGCGTCGCGCGCTTCGGTAGTACCGCCCGTCATTTCTAACATCCAAACGTCGCCTTGACATACGAGTTTCAGATGTTGGTCCGGCATAGTGACCGGGGAGGCGGAGGACAAATGATCAGCTAAGGCATTTGCAAGTCGGACGCGATCCTCTGGGAGGGAAAGATAGGTAAAGCAAATCTTCACATTTCGGCTGCCTTCGCCCCACTCTCCCAACGAAAGCAACACCCCCGCGCCTTCCTCGCTAAGATTTAGCATCTGAACCCTACGCGACTTGTGCTGTCCAAGTAAATGAGCCAAACCGCGGATCGACTGCGAACCCGCTGCAAAGATCAAATTGACGTGCTGACCGATACGCAGCGCTTCAAGAGTCTTTTCCAACGATTCAATTTTCACTACTCCCCTTTCTGCCTTTCGGCATTTTCATTTTTCAGACGTAGATTATGCGTATTTTGCTATGAGTCCTACGATGGGTCAAGTCTTGTAGTATATAAAGGCCGCGACCCTGCCTCACCTTCGACGAGCTCGGGCTCCGGTATTCGATTACTATGGAGCCGGAGAGAGGAATCGAACCCCCAACCAGCTGTTTACAAAACAGCTGCTCTACCATTGAGCTACTCCGGCGATGTATTAAATTTAATTCTACTACAATGTCCCTTAGCGTTTCGGACGAATATCAAAAATTTAAAAAGTGATGGAAATGGAAAAGATAACACCGTCCCCTAAAACGTAAAACAGCCCTAATAGTTTCCTATTAAGGCTGTTCGTCTTATGCCAACTCGAACTCTGCCCCCATGGATTTAGCGATTTTCTCTGCCAAATCCCAAGCCGCGTCCGTGGTACCGGACACACGGAAACGTGGGATACCAACGAACGGGACCGAAACTTCGAATCCAGCTTCATGCCCTTCTTGTTGGGCAACCAAAGCGAAGATGCCGATATTTGCCTCATTATCTCCGGAATCGAAGGAGATAAAGTTGCCTTCGCCCAAGAAAACCTTCCACGCGGGCCTCTTGGCCGCTTTTGTCCCGCACGCTGGCACTAACGCGACAGTTACGGCGCTGACGCGATCAAGAAACCAATCGATTGCCCGCGGTTTAAGGAAGTGGACCACGAACGTCGAGTCCGATGCCCATTCCCAACCGAACGTGACAACTGCTAGAAGAGCGTCGACGTCCCCGCCCTGAAGCTCAACAGCACCATTCTTGAACATGCCGTACAGATAGGTGGCGGCGGCTTGACCGTCTGATGTCTTAGCCAGCGTTACCTTCATCGGCTGGGCGCCATAATTAAGGAACGCCGCGATAATTTGGTCCGCTTTCACTCTCTACTCCTTTTTGGTCCAGAAGGCTTGTTGACACTTTGCCAACGCGCCTCCGTGGACGTTAAAAATGGCACAAAATTGTACCTATACCTTTGATTATACCAACAAAATATTAATTTGTAAAGCTATGGGGTACTTAAAGTTGGGGCAGGAAAAGTGGCAGTAATTTAGGACCAAAAATAATTAAACCAATAACTACCGAAAAAAAGGCGGCTACAAGGACAGCCCCGGCGGCCACGTCTTTGCCTACCATAATATAAAAATCGTCCTGCTCGGTTCTTTTGTGCACCTTTAGAGCGTCAGTCACAATCTCCAAGGAGGTATTTAGCATTTCTGTTACCAAAACCAAAGAAACAGTAAGCACCAAAACCAGCCACTCCAAAGAACTAATTTTAAAATAAACACCAGACAAAAAGGCCGCAAGCGCCCAAAATAAATGGACCCAAAAGTTTGGCTGGGTTCTTAGGGCGTAAAAAAGCCCCTTAAAGGCATACTTAAAACTGATGGTGTGTTTTTTAATATAATACGTAACCACACGGTTATGATAACATAATCTTATGAATCCAATTATTAGTTACCTGTACGAATCGCGGGACGAGTTAAAGAAGGTCACTTGGCCCAAAAGGGACGCTTTAATTCGCCTAACCTTGGTGGTTTTGGGTATCTCTATCATAACCGCTACCTATTTAGGTATTCTGGACTCATTACTTTCCCGGTTGGTCACCTTGGTAATTTCTTTAAAAAAATAGCCCTTGCCAGGGTAACCCCTATTTGTTACAATACTTGACAGTCAGCCGCTACCAATAATGGTAGCTTTTTTTAATAAATATGGCACTTAAATGGTACGTTATTCACGTTAATTCCGGCCACGAACAAAAAGTGGCGCAAACCCTGGAACAACGAATAGAATTTTCGGCTCTTAAAGAGAGCATTCCCCAAATTCTGGTGCCCACTCAGGAGAAAATAATTGTTGAGTCGGGGCATAAAAAGAATATTAAGGAAAGGCTCTTTCCAGGCTACGTTTTGGTTCAAATGGATTTAAACGATACCACCTGGAACCTGGTGCGAAACACTACCGGTGTCACCGGCTTTGTTGGCACGGGCGGCAAACCCACCCCCATTTCCGAAGCCGAGGTGGAATCCATCACCAAATTTTCCCAAATGGAAGCGCCTAAATTTGAGGTTAAATTTCACGTTGGAGACGGAGTTAGAATCATTGATGGCCCATTTACGGACTTTCTGGGTAAAGTTGACGCCATTGATGAAGAAAAGGGTAAAGTTAAGGTGCTGGTTTCGATATTTGGCCGTGAGACACCTGTTGAACTCGACTTCCTGCAAGTAAGTCCGCTATAATACAGGAATTCAAAATTCAAAGATCAAAGTGCAAAATGACAGTCTAAAATTCTAGATTTTACATTGTCACTTTCAATTTTGGTTTTTAAACTTTAAACTTACTACTGTGGCAAAAAAGATTAAGGCAATTGTAAAAATTAATATTCCAGCTGGAAAGGCCAACCCAGCACCCCCTATTGGTACGGCCCTGGGACCCCACGGTATTCAGATTATGGAGTTCTGCAAAGCCTTCAACGAGAAGACCAAAAGTATGGGCGACGACACCGTACCCGCTGTGGTTACTATTTTTGAAGACCGCACTTTTACTTTCATTACCAAAACACCGCCCGCTTCTAAGCTACTAATTAAGGCTTCGGGAGCGGCTAAAGGCTCGGGAGTCCCAAATAAAGAAAAGGTCGGCAAAGTTACCAAAAAACAGGTGGAAGAAATTGCCCAAAAGAAAATGTCAGACTTAAACGCAAAATCCTTAGAGGCAGCGGTAAGGATCGTTGCCGGAACCGCCAAGAGCATGGGCATTACCGTTGAGTGAGGAATTCGCAGGAGAGGTTTTTTCCCGCGGCAATCCGCAGCCGAAGCGAGGCTTAGCGCTGCGATGGTCTCTTAACCCGAACAGACAGCGGCCGCGAAAAAACTGTACCGAGAATTCTGAGCGAATGATTATGGGAAAGAAAAAAGCTGAAAATAAAAAGGAAATATTTGAACTGGAAGACGCCTCTAAACCCGCTTTGACCGGCGAGGCGCCCTTGGAAACTGGGGAAAAAAAGGAAGAACCCAAAAAAGTTAAGGCCAAAAAGGTCAAAGAAAAAAAGTTGGAACACGGGGCAAAATACAACAGAATGGTTTCCCTTGTGGACAAAAATAAGAGCTATTCCGTAGAAGAAGCCATTGACCTTTGTAAAAAAACTTCCACTTCCCGCTTTGACGGCTCCCTGGAACTGCACCTAAACCTGGGCTTAGACGTAAAAGCCGAGCAAAAAGTCAGAGCCTTCGCCACCCTCCCCCACGGCACAGGCAAAAAGGTTAGTGTTATGGCTTTTGTAAGTGCCGACAAAGAAAAGGCGGTCAAGGAGTCCGGAGCCGATTTTACCGGTGACGACAAAACCATAGAAGAACTTGCCAATGGAAAGTTTCCCATTAATTTTGACAAAGTCGTGGCCACCCCGGACTTTATGCCAAAACTGGCTAAAGTGGCTAAAATCTTGGGGCCCAAGGGGCTTATGCCCTCCCCCAAAAACGGCACCGTGTCGGTGGAGCCCGAAAAGGCCGTTAAGGAACTTAAAAAGGGAAAGCTGGAAATTAAAAGCGAAGTTAATGCCCCAATTGTCCATTTAAGCCTTGGAAAACTTTCGTTCCCGACCGAAAATTTAAAGGAAAATTTTGACGAGGTTATTAAGGCCGTAAAGGAAGGGAAACCGGCCAAGGTTTCTGGAGACTTCATGGTTTCCGCTGTCTTTTCCCCTACCATGGGACCTTCGGTTAAAGTGGACCTAACTCCTTTTAAATAAGATATTTTCTCCGCTGCCAAGATTCCTGTTTAGCTCCCAGTAACTTTGGGTAAGCCCTTCCGAAAGTTTTAGGCCTAATTTTTCTGCCGTTTCGGTTATTTCTTTCTCCCCGGCCTCAATCTCCATAAAATTTCCAAAAGGGAGCTCGTCAATGACAACCTCCACTTTTGGCAACTGCCATTTTTCGCGGTATTTTTCCATAATTAATTTTTTGGTAAATCCTAGCCCTTCCAAAATTTCTCCCATTTTTTCTGGATCCTCTATTTTAAACTCAATTTCCCGCCTGACCTTAAATTTAGTATCGCCAGCGAGCTTTTGCTTAAAGGTGATGACGTTTTTAAAACCTGTTCTCACACGAACATACTTATTACTCTTTTCCAGGTCTTTTTCCGGTGTATCAAACCTAATTGTTCTCTCGAAGACGCGGCCAAGATTTTTCGCGCCAAGTTTCCCTAGCTTTTCTCTTAACCTACTAATGCCTGATACCTTAAACTTAATTTCTATCTCCTTGTTGTCCTTGCCCATAAAATGATTTTACCACTAAAAAATCTCTAGTTTACTTGACTATTTATTTTCAACTGGTAACTTTAACCCAGAGAGACTAAAAAGACCCAAAGATTGTGAAGAAAGGAGTACCGAATGGGAATTACGGGAGCCTACCTAGGCAGGTTTCAGATGTTTGCCCTGCACCACAGGTCCGTGGTCGAGGAAATTTGTGCCAATTACGCGCTCGATGTGCTCTACGTTATGGTAGCCGATTGGCCAGAAAGAACACAGGAAAACCCGCTGACTGCCAGCGAGGCTATTCAAATTGCCAAATTGTCACTGACAAATTTGGGCGTCAGGACAGAAATTAGGGTGCTGCCATTCCCGCTGACCCCGAACCAGGACTTTGAAGCTCAGGTTGGGATAGGGCTGGAACGATTTAATCTGGACCTTACGTTTTCGGGGTCAAGTAGCACGCTTAAGGCGCTTAGGCGATGCGCTGGAGTTCTTGGATTCACCGTGGTGGAGCTTCTCGAAAGAGGCTCTTGCCATTCAACTGACATTAGAAGGTGGATTGCGCGAGGAGACGCGCAGTGGAAAAACTGGATGGCGCCAGAAGCGGTGAAATTCATAGAGTCACTCAGCCTAGCCGAAAGACTTGAAGCTCTTGGCACTGGGGCTAAGCGCCCGTGGGCTGAGGCTAAGCACTAAGAATAAAGGGGGAAATTGTGGAAGAAGAGTAGCGCGGCAACAGTGCGACTGTCTGTAATTTCCCCCTCCTTCACTTTGCCAAAAGCCGCTGCCAAATTCACAGCAACAATCCCAGAAATCTCTTTTTCATCGATCACTTTTGTTGGAGACCTGTTTACAGCGCAATGGTATAAGTGGGTTTTTCCAACCAGGTAGCCGGGCAATATCTCCAAGGTTGTTAAATACTTCGCACGGCTAACCGTAAGTCCTACTTCTTCAAAGACTTCCCGCTTTAAGGCAAGGGTTGGGGCTTCCCCTCTTTCTATCATTCCCCCCGGTAGAGTTAAATAGGTCTTTCTTGAGCTGGGAGATGTCTTTTTGACAAAATAAACCTCGTCTTTGGCGTTTACCAAAATGGCCATAACGCTTTCCCCTCCCCTGTTTACCTTCACGAACTCTTTACCTTTACCAAGGCAAACAGAAAATACCGCCGTTTTTGCAATTACTCTACTGGCCATAGCCATCTCATTATATCTGGTTTGACAGAAATTAGACGATATAGGACGATATGAGAAATTGAAAAGTCGGAACACCGTCTAGAAAGGAGACGAGAATGACAATCCAACTACTCTTGCACGCCTTGGGCGTGTGCGTGGCGGTAGGAACTCCGGTAACGCTGGTTTTCCTAATTGGAACCGCGCATGGGGCAGAAAACGCAAAATGGAAACAGTTCCGGAAGTTCTGGTGTGAGGTCACTGTGGTAGGCTTTGCCGGACCGCCGCTAACCCTGTGGAAGTTCCAGAACGATTTTTTTCCGTCTTGGTGGCTGGCGATCGGTGCCCTATCAATGACGCTTAGTTTCTTCGCCTTCGCCGTCGGCGCGAGGCTGGCAAACCCCGCCTACCGCCCAAACGGAAAGGACCCGCTGGGAATGGCGTTGGAACTTGCCACCATTATCGCGGTTTCTGCGGCCGCGGGGTTGGCTTGGAGATTGCTTCCCGGTGGCAACCAGAGTTGGGCAGCGCTTGCAATTCTCTTGACCGGGTTCGTCGTCTACATCTTCTTCATGTACGATGCACCAAAAGGGATCTGGAAAGTAGACCGCGGACTCCTATGCACAAGTTACCTGATTGAAGTCGCAGCACTGGTACTCGCGCTCGTACTCTGGCTCCTTGGGGCGGCAGCGTGGGTGGTTGTGACCGGGATACTGGGTCTGTTTCTTGGACCGACCGGAATTTCGAAATTCCTTTGGCAAGAAGGGCTCCCGGGCTGGATCTTCCTAGCCTTGTGGGTCCTAGTCAATTTGGCGTTCTGGATTATGTCCAGAGAACCACAGGGGATAGCGTATCCGGACCACGTCTTTCCCAGAGTGTAAAAACAAAGGCGGGCAACTTAACAAAAGTTGTTCGCCTTGATCTTTGACAAGGATTCTACTTTGTGTCACACTAATAGAGGTCCAAAGACAACGGGCGTTCGCCAGTAGACGAGCTAAGTCCCGTCGAGGAAAACATTAAATCTGCTAAACAGGTTTTGTAAGTTGGTGGAAGCAGATATTTTAGGTTTACCTCGCTTTGGCGAGGTTTTTTATTTTTATAAATATGCCAACAGCTAAGAAAGTCGAAATCGTAAAAGGCTTGAACCAAAACCTAAAAGAGGCTAAATCTTTTGTGATTAGTGCCTACCAGGGACTTAAGACTTCGCAGGTTGAGACGTTGAAGAAGGAAATAGAAAAGGACAAAGCCAAACTACTGGTTGCCAAAAATACGCTCATAAACATTGCCCTAAAAGAACACAAAATTGAAGTCCCGCAGGAGGCTCTTTCCGGACCCACGGCTCTGCTTTTAAACTTTGGGGACGGTGTGAAAGCCTTAAAATCATTTGTTGATTTTGCTAAGAAGATTGGCCCGGAGACTTTAAAAATTAAGGTCTCGTATTTTGAGGGTAAAATTCTTGACGCCGCCCAAACGGTGGCCCTTTCTGCTCTACCCGCCCGCGAAGTGCTGGCCGCTAAAATTCTAGGGTTAATGAATTCCCCTATCGCAAACTTTGTGACCGTCCTTAAAGCTGACCAGAGAAAGTTAGTTACGGTACTTAGCGAAATAGCTAAAAAGAAATAACAAGGAATGAGGTGATTTTATGGCAAAAATAAGTAAAGACGAATTAATTCAAGCCATTTCCGAAATGTCCGTTCTGGAACTTAATGAAGTGGTGAAAGCCCTGGAAGAAAAGTTTGGTGTTTCTGCTTCCGCCATGGCCGCCCCTGTCGCCGCTGCCGCTACTCCCGCTGCCGAAGCCGGAGCTCCCGCAGAGGAAAAAACGTCCTTCAATGTGGAGTTAACCGAGGCCGGTGCCAATAAGATCGGGGTCATTAAAGCCGTCCGCGAAATTAACCCGAATTTGGGTCTGGCCGAAGCTAAAACTCTAGTGGAATCGGCTCCTAAGATGGTCGTGGAAGGCGCTAAAAAGGAAGCCGCTGACGAGGCAAAAAAGAAACTAGAAGCCGCCGGAGCTAAGGTTACGCTGAAGTAATTAGAAATCGGCAACTAGTAATTAGTTAAGGGAAAAGCCCCCCGCAAGGGGGTTTTTCTTTGCCTTCTTTACGAATACAAAACCAATCTATAACATTAACAATATTATGACTTTTAAAAACCATCAGCAGTTCTATAACGACCCCAAGCTTTACGACAAAATCCTAGGAGAGCATGACTTAGGGGAGCTGGAATATTACAAAAAATTAGCTTCAAAAACTAAAAGTCTGTTATTTCTTGGGCCGGGTACCGGCCGGCTACTTAAGGAGGTTTGTGGGCCGGACCGAGTGGTAGTTGGGGTGGAAAAATCGGAAAACATGTGCGTGGCCTGCCGGCAAAATGCCCCGCAGGCAGAAATTATTAATCAAGACGTTCTGGAGCTAAATCTTAAAGAAAGGTTTGACCTGGCCGTTGCCCCTTACGAATTTTTAAACCACTTTGACTCAAAGCATCTTCCTAGAGTATTGGGCACCGTCGCCAAACATTTAAAAAGGTGTGGAAATTTTGTGGCCCAACTTAAAAACCCCTACCACTGCATTGGCCGCGTTCACCAATCGGAACTGGACTACGTGGAATTGGCGGGAAAAAACGTCTTGGAAAGAGGCTATATTACTTACAATAATAGTCAGCAAACCTACACGGACATTATTGAAAGAGTTCCCCTGGATGGTGGTGAACACGACGTGATTACCATGGACTGGTATTATTATCTGATACCCCAACTCGAAAGCTATTTTTTAAAGTCTGGCCTGAAAATTAAAAGACTGATGGGCAACTTTAAACGCGCGAAATTCGCCAAAACCTCTCCCCTTCTCATTGTTGAAGCACAAAAGTCCGACTGGTAGTTATATTCCATGTACTGAGGTAGTTGACAGAAGCTAGAGGAGCCTTCCCCGGAAATCAGCACTCATCCAGGAAATCACAAGCCGACCGAATCCAACTGAGAACGCAGAACCTCGGCCGCTTTTTCCGGAGAAATCAGGTCATCTACCATAACCCCAACCCCAAGTTCTAACCCCCCTAACTTTTTGACTCTGGGAGCAATGTCCAAATGCCAATGGTAATACAAGGCCGTTTTAGCAAAACCCATTAAATCTGGCACGGAGTGGATCCAAAAATTGTAGGCAAGATTTGGAACCTGCGTCTTTAAAAGCTTAATGGATACCTGTAGAGCCTTAGCAAAAGCCTTAAGCTCTGCGTCACTAATATTCCCAAAGGACTGCCGGTGGGTTTTAGGCAGTATGGTTAGTTCGTATGGCCAATCAGACGCGTACGGTGTTGTAACCACCATCAAATCGTTCTGCCAAACTAAGTGGCTCCTAGTGGCCTCTTCTCTGCTCAAGGTGTCGCAATAGGGGCAATGGCGATGCTTTTCAAAGTAAGAGCCGGCCGCCTCAAGACTTTCGAGCGTGGCGTCGGGAAGTTTGGGTAAGACTACAATTTGGCTATGGGGATGGTTGAGGGACGCAGCGGCTTCCTGGCCATGATTACAAAAAATGTGAACGTACCCAATATCTTCATAGTGACGGTAACGGGAAAGATAAGCCCAAACCACTTTTTCCACCCAGAGCTGCGGTAACTGATCCAAGTCCTTGCTATGATCGGGGCTATAAATAACCACTTCGTGGGCCGGAACCAGCGGATACTTGTTGGGGATGACGCGAACTTCCCAACCGGGGTTGTCCAGCACACCGGAACCGACTCTAAAAAGCTCCCCGGGACTCATGTGCTCGTGTCCGGCCTCAAAGGGACAGGTTTCCACGTCTGATTCCGAGGACTTCGTGTGTTGTGTACCAGTCGTTTTTTGTTTCTCGTCGAAAGGCCTTTTAGACCTGGCCTCCGAAAGTAGAGTCCAACCACCCACGCTGCGCTCGCGTATTTCCCCACCAACAGTCCGGGCAATGCCGTAATTATATTGAAGAGCGCGCTCGTAGAGCTTAATATAAGATGTGGCTGACGACTTCCAGGAGAAATCCTGCCCCATGGCCTTTTCCACCATGGCTTTATACACTTTCTTGTCATCGTTGTAAGTCTTAACTGACTGTACGAAGGCGGCCAAAAAACCTTCCGGCGAGTAGTCCTCGAAGACAAACCCGGTGACGTTATCATTAACTGTGTCGGCCAGCCCACCGGTTTTGTGGACGATAGGCAGCGACCCGTAGCGCATAGCGATCATTTGGGTAAGTCCACAGGGCTCTACACGACTGGGCACTAAAAAATAGTTGGAGGCAGCATAGATCTGATGCGATAGGGGCTCGTCGAAGGCGTTAACAAAGGCCAACGATTTTGGGTGAATTTTTGCTAGGCCCAAAAGAATATCTTCGTATTTAGCTTCACCTTTCCCTAAAATTACTAGTTGCGACCCGGATTCTAAAATGTAAGGTAAATTTTTAATAACCAGATCTATACCTTTGCGCTCCACTAACCTTGTAACCATGGCGTATAAAGGAGCATCCGGATCAATATTGAGTCCGAGTTTAGATTGAAGACCGCCCTTATTGACTTCTTTGGCTTCCACAGCACTACCAGGACCAAAATTTAGACTAATATTCGTATCGCGGCGCGGGTCATAGTAATCGGTGTCGATACCATTTATAATTCCCGAAACCCGAGCTTCCCTGGCCATCAGCAACTCGGAAAGCTCGCCGGAGAACTCTTTATTTAAAATCTCTTTGGCGTAGGTAGGGCTGACGGTGTTGATAAGATCCGCCGAAAGAATCCCCTGCGTCAGCATGTCCAGATGCCTATCCTTAAGGCCAAAATCGAGCACCCTTAGGAGGGCTGGGTTTAAATCGGCGTCGGTTAGTAGTGACGACTCGGTCCGACCTACGTTACCGGCGTCGTGGATAGTAAGAACGGTCGCCATTTTTTCCTTTCTTTCGTGCAAAATATCGGGGACGAGGCTGGTATGGTAATCGTGACAATGAATAACGTGGGGCTCAAAAGTACGCGTATCCAGGAAGTTAATAACCTGACGACAAAACGTTGCAAACCTTTTGTACTCGTTATACCCCTCCGGGTATACAGCATCTGGATAATCAGAGTTTGACCCCAAGTAAAAAACGGGAATGTCGGTTCCAGGTAGTACCCTTGGCGGATTAGGTCCCAAAAGGGCGTAATTCGGCAAGGCCACCGCCACCTCTATTCCCAAATCAGCTAAGGCCTTGGGCAGGGACCCAACCACATCGGCCAGCCCCCCCACCTTAACAATAGGAGCGCACTCGCTGGCAACAAATAATACTTTCATGGGCAGTTTTAATTCTTTAAATAACCTTCCAGCTCTTTGATTCTATCACGCAACTGGGCCGCCCTTTCGTATTCAGAGTTCTGGGCCACGGCCAACATTTCCTTTCTAATCGTCCCAATAATCTTTAAGAGTTCGTCTTTTGGCATTGCCGGCAGGGTTTGATCTGTCCGCATCCTTATGGTTTCGTCCTCCTTGCGGGAGATTTCATCGACCATCCCGGATCTTTGGTACTCGAAGGCCGTTTCTAATATTTTATAGTACAGAGCCTGTGCTTTTTCGCTTTCTTCCTTCCAACCAGCGGACTTAACTGCCTCCATTAGCTCCTTAGCTCCCCTTTCTATATATTCGACACTCCACCATGGCTTGGCCGACGCCCACCAGAACTGATCACTGTGGACAGCGCTGTCCAGGAGTAACCAGGACCTGGCATTATTTGATCTTTTAACCGCTTCGATTGCTAGGTTGGTAAGCTCCCACTGCAGTTTATGGACGCCGTTTTCCGGATCATCCCACCTGGCAAACGGCAAATTCTTTTCTACCTCGTGTTCCATTAGAGCCCAAGTAGAAGGAACGGTTTCCACAACTTCCCTATTTGCAAATAGCGCAGAAAGGTCAGAAATATGAACTAATTCTATTTCGTCAAGCTTAAAAAGGTCCAAAAGAAGCCTTTCCATGCCGGGCCGGTGATGGCCAAATGTTTCTCCGTCCATGGCCGTTAGCAGAAAGTGGCTATTATCATCAGGAAATCGCGATCTAAGTTCATCTAAAAATAATTTACCTGTACCTAAATAACCAGCCAGGACTTTGTAAGAAAATGATCGGTCGCGGAAGAACATTTTTAAATTCTGGCTACTTCCGGCTACCGGAATATCTTTGACTTCGTAGATCTTGCTGTAGTCAACAGGCTTTCCCAGGGAAAGTTCCTCACCAATGATCCATTCAAAACCAAGCTCGGAAACTACTTGGGCCAGATAACGATTGTAGGCCATCTCGGGTGGAAAAAAACCGCGTGGCTGGTAGCTTTTCCCAAAAAACCTGCGGTGGGCTTCATCGTTAAGCTTTATTTGCCTAATTACGATTTCTTTAGGAAACTGAGGTAGAAGGGGGTGAAACTTCGCCGATCCGGTAAGCTCAACTTGACCACGCTCCAAAAGCTTTTTGACCCCATCAATGACATCGCCGTGGCCCCATTTCTCCCAAAGCTCACAGAGTACGGAGTTAATGTTGAGCGTCAGTTTTGCTTTGGGATTTTCCAAAAAACCGGCCACGACACGGCGATAACATTCGTCGGTAACCTTGTCGACCCAGTATTTCTTTTGCGTAGGCGGTTGGTAAAAATGTAAAAAGTTGGCCCAAATCATGATAATAGACTAACAAAATAATTGTAGCCTGTCAGAAAATTGCTTTGGAGAAAATCAGTTAATAATCCACCAGTTGACAGTTAGTCCAGTCTCTAGTGGCTCCTTAATAGTTATGGTGAATGAGTTTGCCCCCTTCTTTGTGCCCACAGCCACCGGCTGGTCCGGAGTGGTAAAGATCAATGATTTTTCGGTTACAGCCCGGCTTGCAACCTGAACGGATGTTTGCCCGGCAACGATGGACGCGGAGCCTATGGTGGGGTCTTTAACAGGGGTTAAAGAAGAGGTGGCTTCGGGCCCGTTACTGGCACCTAAGACATCAATATTGACTTTATTGACGGTGAGTTCGTTGGCCTTTATTTTGTCGGCGGTTATTGCCCCGGTAGTCACAACGTCACCACTGGCCATAAGCATAATTTTCCCACCAAAGATATTAATGTTACCGGCGTTTGTAGACGACTGAAGCTTAAGTTCTGTGCCCAAGCTACTTATGGAATTGTCGGAAGAATCCAGACTCAAAAACCCAACGGCTAGCCTACCCGTCGCATAGAGATCGCCCACAGTAGTTTTACCCAAAACATTAAGGTCTTTATAAAGAACCGTATTTTTATCTATTTTCACACTGTCCCCTTCTGTAAATAGGCTGGACGCCGAAGGAGGCGGACTTTCTAGTTTGTTGGGGGAATCAAAGTAGTAACCAGGAACCAGAACGGCCTGAACATCACCGTTTTGTGTTACATCCTCTAGAGCCTTAGCCACAACGTAGTCCCCGTTTTCGGCCTTGTTAACTTTACCTGATTCTAAAGTAACAGTTAGCAAGTCCCCCCTCTTAATTTGAGTTGATGATGTGGCTACGAGCACACGAGTAACACCAAGTATGGCAACTTTTACCTGGTCGTCTTTGATTTCCGTAGCGGCGCCAAGGACCTTTGCCGGCTCATTTGCTGCCGCTAAACCAACTGTATTATCCGATTCAGGCATAACTAGACTTCCAACGGGAATCGCGCTGGAAGACTGTCTGGAAACGGTTAAGGCTTCTATATTGGACACGGGACTAGCCGACGCCGGAGATTCGGTGCCGGCTACAACCTGCGAAAGATCCGCCTTTAACCCCAATTGCCTATTAACGGTGTCTATTTGCTTCTCTGCTTCCTGGATTCTTTCTTCCAAAGTAGCGCCCTTGGCCTGCGCCTGCGACAGAAAATTTCCGTTTTCGTCGACCTTTCCATTGAGCTCCTTAATAGCTCCAGCCAGGACAGCCGTTAAATTTCCGTAGTTTAAGGAAAGGTAATCGCCGCCACCCCTTACCACCTCCGGAACTACCGCCTGCACTTCTTGGGCAATAAAACCTACCTCCTGTTGAGAACCGAACCTTGCGCTATCCCTCCACTCGTAGTAAACCCCGTTCAGGTTCAACACCTTGGAAAGGGCCCCAGCAATAGGTGTAATGTTTTCCTTAAGCTTAACGTCGGACGGCGTACGAATAATGTTACCGTTGGCGTCGGTAGAAAGTGTGGTTGCCCCGCCGTTAAGATTGCTGGCGTGAATGGTGCCGACAACATCAACCGCTTGGGTTGGACTTGTTGTCCCAACACCAACGTTGCCACTGACAAAGAGCATATTGTTCTGTTGAAGTGGTGCGTCAGCGGGAACGGAGTTACCAATCCCAACAGAGCCGTAGATAACCAAAGCATTACGTGGATTCGTGGTGCCCACACCAACATTACCGGAAAAATAGGCAGAATTGGCCTGAGGCAAGGCTGTGGTTGGCAAGGAGCCGAAGGCAACGCTACCAGAAACGTCTAACCTATTCCTGGGCGAGGTTATTCCCACACCAACGTTAGCCGAAGTACCCAGCACATCTCCGTTGTCGAAGATGAGCGAACTACCTAAGGAGTTCACCCCGGTAAACTTGGCCAGGAAGTTAGGATTACCAGAAATAAAGGAGTTGACGTCCGTTGACTGAATAGCGCTGCTCACGAAGTTGGCACCATTACCTCTTAGATAGTTACCGGACGCGGCGGCGTTGGCAATACGATAGCCACTGGAAACATTTGCCACGCCAACCACGTCCAGCGCCGTGACAGGGTTCGTAGTACCCACACCGACATTGCCGCTATTGTCCACCCTCACTCTCGCAACACCGTTTGTGGAGAGGTCTAAATTATTGAGGATGCTGCTGGAAATACCCGTTGTCGTGTTGAAGCCGAAGGAAATAGAAGGTGCTGATACTGTTCCAGCCGGGAAGAAACCAAACCCGTTGCCATTAATAAACAGGCGGTTGTTGTTGGAGAAACTAGCACCAGCACCAGTACCTATGGTAAGGAGGCTTGAGGGATCTGTATTGCCGACGCCAACATTACCGCTATTTGTAACCCTTATCCTCGGCAGAGAATTGGTATAGAAGTCCAATGAGGGGGTGTCTAGCGCACCGGACCTCTGTGAGGAAATACCCTCCGAACTATTACTGCCAAACGTCAGGCTATTTGTAGATAAACCACCCCTATTTTGATTCGCCTGGTCAATGTTCATACCACCATTTACACTTAAGTTCCGTTGGGGATTGGTGGTGCCAATACCCACATTGCCAGCGTTGAAGTACGAAGATCCGCTACTAGCTAGCTGATTGACAACTACACCAGAAGAATTTTTATATTGCCACGAACCACCCGACCCGGGAATTTGCCATACCGAATTCATTGAATCCTGGAACCAAAACCCACTGGAACCACCCAAGTAGAGGTAGTTTCCTTCTACATAGGCATTCCCAACGACGTCTAATTTCTGGGTGGGGGCGGTGGTACCAACACCCACGTTGCCACCGTTAGTTATCGTCACGAGCGGGGTTTGGCCGGATACTGTGGCCGCGGTGATTGTTAGAGGTGAGCCTTGATATAAACCAATGAAATTAGTTGTGCCAAGACCAGGAGTTGTTCCAGCCGTTACAAACCCCAGAGCCATCTGTTCGTTCCCGCCGGCGGCGATAGAAAGGGCGGTATTAAGGTTGGAGCTATCAAACCAGTAACGGGCGTTGCCCCCGGACGTGTCGGTAAAAATTAAGCGGTCAGCGGCGATTGGGCTGCCGATGTTGCCTGAATAGAACTTATATCCCTGGCTACCAGGAGGTGTCGGATTTAGAGTCACAGGCCCGCTAAAACCGAGGCTGCCGGAAACATCCAAATTATCGTCGATGACGACATTTCCAAGAGTGTTATATAACCTGCGGCCAGTAAGGTTTAGAGGGTCTGTAATTTCCACAACCTTATTTTTGCTATTGTGAATATGACCAAGCACGTCCAGGTAATTTTCGGCAGTCAGATTATAAAAGTTGGCGTAGCCATCTTCATTGATGTAAAAATTTAAATCTTTGCCAAACTCAACGCGACCTTTAACTTTTGCCCCGTCCGGTAGTATTGCCCGCCCTTTGGTGTCAAAAACGGTCTTTCCCTGGACCTTCTTGGTGTCTATAGCTAAGTCGGCCACCGAAACAGGGGTCACAATCTTACCGACGGTGCTAATTTTATTTTGACCGGATATTTTGTCCTTGGAGACCTTAAACAGGTCCGCCAAATTTGGAATTGGACTAACAACATTTGAGGAACCGGAGCTTTTTTCTACGGCGGGATTTGCTAGTTCCGGCTTTAGCGCCGGGGCGGCTGGCTGATCAACCCCTGGAGAAGGACTTGAGTTGTCGTTAAATACCGACGGCAGCTGTTCAGGGGCCGACTCGGTGTTTGCCGGTGGCTTGTTGCCGGGCAGAAATTGCTTAATGAAGTCTAGGGGTGAAAAAGCTCCAGCGCTCTTATTGTAAACGAAGCCCGAAGCTACAACTATTAAAACAGAAACTAGCAGAACCCGGATTGACCTGGGCAGCGTAAAATTCATGGTATTAATATTCCTAGATAAATGCTAGCTAATGAGCCCGGCAAAGTCAATCGTTAATCGTTGGCTCGGTGCTAAAAAACGCACTGGATGTTAAAATACTAAGCAGATTATGACACAGAGACAGAAAAGGCTTATTATTGTTGGACTATTACTGGTTTTTATATTCCTGGAAAGGAAAATTTTAAGTCCCCTGCTAATGGGGGTTGTTGTGGCTTACATTTTAAACCCCCTGGTTTCCCTGTTTCATCATAAATTTAGGGTACCGAAACTCGCCTCGGTGGCCGTTGTTTACCTAATTTTTGTTTCGGTCATTGGGGCATCCTTTTTTATGCTGACAACGCGGCTGTTCGATGAGGCCCGCGACCTAGAGTACGACTCAGCTGGCCTAATTTTGCAGGCTCAAGCTCAAATCCAAACCTACCCCCAATGGAGCCAGGATGCAATTTATGAAGGCGTTAAAGCGTTGGAAAACACTGTCCTGACCTTACCAGCAAAGGTGTTACCAATTTTTAACGGGGCGGTTTCTCAACTAATCGGCTTAATTTTATTTTTGGCCACAACTTTTTACCTACTTAAAGACTCCAGCCGAATTTCTGCCGCGGCCAGAAGGCTGATTTTGGAAACAACGTCGCCTGGAGTTGAACCAATGTTGGAAAAGATTGCCAACTCATTTTCGCTTTTTTTAAGGGGGCAGCTGCTCCTGGTAGCCCTAATGGCGACCGTCACTTTTGTGGCGTTGTCTGTTTTAAACGTAAAATTTGCCCTAATTATTGCTGTATTTACCGGATTTGCCGAAATTGTTCCGATTGCGGGACCAACCGTGGCCACCGCCGTAGCTACCATTGTGGCTGTATTTGACGGACGGACGGCCTTTGGTCTGGACCCGATTGCCCAGGGCAGTGTCGTTATTGCTACTTACTTTGTTCTTCGCCAGTTGGAGGACGTAATAGTAATTCCCCACGTCATGGGCAAGATTACCAAAGTTCATCCCCTCATTGTCATGTTTACCGTTCTGGCTGGTGGCCATATAGCCGGCTTTTGGGGCTTACTTCTAGCTGTCCCCGTTCTTTCTGTTATTAGAATTCTTCTGGAGCATTATTGGTAATCTTCCCCAAATTTACAATAACTTGACAGTACTATAGGTTTATAGTAGGCTAACCCTAGCCGCTTCGCCGGACCCGAACCGCTCCAAAAATGAGACGGTCTTCTGGTACTGGTTGTGGAAGTGAAGCGAGCATTCAGCAAGGAGAAAGGGAAAATGAATCTCCGAAAAAAATGGACAGAGTATGGCATGTTCTTTCCGGCAAGCACGATTGCGGTTATCGTCACAGGGCTTCTCTGGCTCCTATTCGCCGGAGCCGTAGCTAGCACGAAGGGTGACTCACAGACGGCCGCAATTGGTGGTAGCGTCGTGATCCTTATTTCGGGTGTATTGCTCGGATACGTAATTGAGGGGCTGATCGGGCTTGTTGCCCTCTCACAGACCGAGAATGATGCGACGGATCTAATGAGACAGATGCCGCAGGGGTTCGAGGCCCAAATTACGAAACTCGAGCAAACTGTTGCGGAAAAGGCCCGAGAATTAGAAGAGGAACATCGAACGCAGTTAGCATTGGCGGTCCGGTGGGTAAACGCAACGCTTGATGATGATGGTTGGCCATGGATTCTTAAACAGATCAGCGAAAAGCCAACTAAATCTGAACACATCCCGGCGTTCGCGGCGCAGATCAGTGCCCTGGTTATGACCATGAAAAGGATCCACCAGCTCGACACGGCCGGTACTTCCTACCAATTGGTGCTCTCGCGCGTTACATCCGACTTGAATCGCGCTAGGGCTAACACCACGCACTCCGGCGCTGAGGAGGATGCCACAAAAAACTGGGAAGAGCTCGTGGAACAAATCAAAAAGCTCCTTCCCGGAGCAGTTACGACGACAAGTTGGCAAACGGACCAGAATTTTTCGTAAAGGAGAGACGCCTATAGGACAATGGAAAGAGGGTGGCAGAACTTCCCCTACCACTCTCTTACCGCTCCTCTATATCTTAAGACATCAGCATCCAATCACCGTATCTCCGTACATTTTGAGCCCGGTTTGGGTTATTTCGTCATATAAATCCTGGGCCTCTTTTTTAACCGGAAGGTCGCCGGGCAAGGCCTGTACTGCATCCAGAAGCAGTTTGGCCCCTTTTTCCACCATTTTGTAATGCCAGCAGGGGTTGTACGAAGACCACCAAAACTGGTCAGACTGCAAACCCTTATCCAAAAGCCCCCGCGCCGTCCAAAAATTATCATCCCTCTCCTGACATTCGTTAACCGCCTTAATAGCCAAATTAAATAGCCTCCACTGCGCTACGTGGAGTTTATTTTCCGGATTGTCCCAGCGCTTTAAGCTTTCGCCCCAGGACGAGGCAGCGACCTCTATTTCCATAGCCGGCTCAACCGTAATTAAATTAGAGATCTTGGCCAACTGCAATTCATTGGCGCTGACGTAATGAATTATGGACTGTAGTAGCTCCATCTGTTCTGGACGATGGTGGCCAAAAGTCTCGCCATCCATGGCCAAGAAAACATAAGGAAGGTCCTTCGCTAAAGCTGAAAGCTCGTGAAAACTTCTTACTTTAGAAAAGGCTATATCTAAACTTAGAACCTTGTGACGACAAACCACCCTTAGTCCTGACCCCTTATCAATAAATATCCTAGATTGATTAAGGTACTGGTTATTCTCTGTAACAACAGCGGATTCATCGGCTAAGACGTATGAATAGCCTAGACCTCTTATCACCTGGCACACGCGGCTGTTAATTGACATCTCCGGAGCAAAAAATCCCGATCCTTCAGTGATGTTCCCACCCAAATTGTTTTTAATGACCTGCTCGTTGAGTCTTACCTGACGCTTTATTTCGGCGTCGGGTAGATAGGTCAGCAGCGGATGGTAGCAAGCTGAACCCAGAAGCTCAACCTGACCACGGTTACGTAGGACTTTAATTCTTGAAAGGAGATCCTCGTGGTTGGGCGCCAACTGTTCTATTAGGGCCCCGGAAACATTAAGGTTAATGACGGACTTTGGGTTTAACTCCAGGATGTTAATAAGAGGCTCGTATGACTCCAGCACCACGCGACGAAGAATTTCTGGGTATTGAGTGGATGGTTGGTATAAATGAAGGAAAAGGGCAAGCTTCATAGATCGTATTTAGTATAACATTTAACTTTTTAGTTGACTTACACATTAATGTGGATTTAGACTTGTAATGTCACAAAATGAAGTTATTGCTGCCCACACTGCTTTTAATTCTTCTAGTTTCTGCTGTTGGTGTTTCTGCCTGGTTAATTTACCCATCTTCGAGATCTAACGATATTCCCAACAACGGACCGACCCCTTCCACAACCAAGACGATCAAGGGCAAGGTAGTTTCTGTACAAAAAGACACTATGATTCTGGAATCTGGAGGTAAGAAAGTAAAAATTAAATCGGGAAATCCGGTTACAATCCTTGGTTTTGGATTAATTAAGGACCAGCAAATTGTTTTCTCGGACCAAACAGCCGGATCCGAAAGCGCTGTACCCGGAGTAGCAGTCCCACCAGAAATATTTAATAAAAGCCCTAAAATAAAAACCGAATTTGCGGATTTTAGCCCCATACCCGTTGGGATAGAAAATGTTTCGGCTTTTCTGGAACTCCAAAAAGATGGTCAATATTTAGCAAAACGTGTGAGTTTGTTAGGTAATTAGGATGGACCCAGCATAAAATGAATCGTTTATTTAAAGTCCTATTGGTTTTCACTTTCGTTTTCCTATATTCAGGCTACCGCACAGCTAACGCCCAGTTTTTTATTCTCCATCCGGGCGATCCCTGCAACAACGGGAGAAATCAGGCCGGGCCGTTTTGTGGCGGGGCTAACTTTGGTAATTGGGAACAGGGTATTAACGGCGTTCCTATTTATTTCAACGGGGGCTATGTTGGCACGACCGGTTCTAGTTACTTTTTTAGGAAGGCCTCATGTCAGGTAAATAACTCCAACAAGGGCTGTAATTTGGGAACTCAAAGAACGAGTTCAACTGGAACGCTAATTTGGAGCCTAAATCCCCGCAAGGGTGAATATTCTAAATGTCTCGCCGCGGATAATGTAAACAGTTTTTACGATTGCGCCAACTTCCCAAACACTGGAGGAGTCACCCTAAGAGATAGCCTGTGGAACAGCGGGGAAATAAATTTTGATTCCTGGGGTGGGGTACCTAATGGTTCGTGGGTCGTCCCTGCCGGTTGCTATAACAATATTTATATTTACGGCTCCTCTTACAGCGGTGGTGGTGGAGATATGTATACTAATTATGCGTCCCCATGCTCGGCTGCTTCGATTAATTTAACGGTTACAAAAAACGGTTCAGGGTCTGGTACCGTTACTAGCAGTCCCGCCGGAATCAGTTGCGGAGCTACCTGCTCAGCAAATTTTTCTTACGGTTCTTCCGTTACCTTAACCGCCGCGGCTTCTGTTGGGTCCACCTTTGCCGGTTGGAGCGGGGCTGGTTGCAGCGGTACTGGAACCTGTGTTGTTTCTATGACTTCGGCTCAGGCCGTCACGGCTACCTTTACTTTATCCAACCCAGCACCAACGTTAACTAATGTTACGATTAATAGCGCAAGCGTAATTGCGGACGGGGCTACTCAATACACTATTACAGCCGTGGGTAACGATGCTAGTGGCGGTAATGATATTGGAACACAGTATGTCTTAATTAATTATTTGGGCCCAAACTCACCGAATTATCGTG
>Ga0233425_10004637_pt1 | contig 22797 bp, 20 predicted proteins | sample Watercolumn_Towu_2_FD_181712 | JGI IMG/M metagenome (GOLD analysis project Ga0233425, IMG submission 181712) | Freshwater microbial communities from Lake Towuti, South Sulawesi, Indonesia - Watercolumn_Towuti2014_140_MG | ecosystem: Environmental > Aquatic > Freshwater > Lake | place... | reverse complement strand
CGCCCCCCGTCCGGCCCGCCGCTGCACCTCGACGAACGGGCCTGCGTCCACCGCAAGTTCTGCGAACGCCGACGGAATGTACGCGATTCGTCGGGTTGCTGTCCACGCTGGTGTACGCGCGGCTCGCGCCGCGTCGCGTCAGTCGGCCGGATCGGACGGTGACGGCTCCGCAGCTGGAGCCCCGCGCGCGTCGCGGGCGCGGTGCTGCTCCTCGAGATGCATCAACGTCGAATCGCTCGGGATGACGGTACGGGTGTCGAGCGATGCGCCGATGATTTCGAATCCGATGACGGCACCTCGATCGGGGAGGCCGAGCACGAGTTCGTCGCCGGTGCGGATCACATGCTGGGCGACGCGTTGCCCGTCGACGAACACGCCCTGCGTGCTCCCGAGGTCGGTGAGGACCCAATCCGCGCCTGAGTGACGGACCTCGGCATGGCGGCGCGACACGTTCGGGTTGTCGCACACGACGTCGTTGTCCGGCTCGCGTCCGAGCAGGACCACGGTGCCGGCGTCGAACTGGATCGTTCCATCGACGGTTCGGATCGCGACCGCGCGTTCGCGCGCTGGACGCGGATCGGGCGCGGCGGTTGCGACCGGTCCGGCGAGGATCGCGTCGATGTCGCGCGCGACCTGCTCGCTGATGTCGCGGCGGCTGCGGAACGCCTTCAGCAGCAACAGCACGGGTTCGCGGTCGGGTCCGTCGAGGCGCGACTTCAGGTCGGACAGCAGCACGACCTGGTTGCGCCACGACAACTGCGCCTTCGACTCGAGCTTTGCCTTGAGGTGCGTGAGGTAGCTCACCGGGATCGCGGGGCGCGGCGGGAGCGGATCAGGGAGGAGCCGCGTCGGACCCAGGTCGGCGAGCGCCTTGCAGATGTCACCGCACGGGTCAGAATCGTCGGGCGCGTAGCGCAACCAGTGGAGTTCCGCGATGAAGTCGGGGAGCAGGCTCGGACGTAGGTCTTCGAGCGCGATCGGCAGGATGGACTTGCCGAGCGCGTGTGCGTAGCGCGCCTCGCGTTCACACGGCTCGGACGACAGGTAGGGCGTGCTCAGCACCGGTACGAACACGTCGCACTGCTCGATCTCGCTGAGCAGTTGGTCCCACCACGACCGGCCGCCGGTCAGCAACTTGTCGAAGAAGGCGACGCAGTCGCGGGCAGCCAACTCCGAACTCAGCGCGTTGACGCGACCGCGGTCGGGTCGTGCATAACTCAAGAAGAGCCGCTGAGCCACCTCGCGCGATCCCCCCGCCGATCGAACTCGTTCAAGGCTACGCACCCACCTGCAATCAGCACCAGCTCACGCCGCGCCGCGGCCCGGCTCACGACCCGTCAGGGGTTGTCGACGGCGAGGGCCTTGGCGGCTTTGTAGTCGGCCTTGCCGTTCGGGGCGCGCAGGATCTGGTCGGTGAAGATCCACCTGCGCGGGTGCTTGTACCGGGCGAGCGAACCGAGTCCGGCGGAGAGCGTGTCGGCGGCGAGGTCCGCGCCGATCGCCGGCGTCACGATCGCGGCCACGACTTCGCCGAAGCGTTCGTCGGGAATGCCGACGCACAAGCAGTCCGCGACACCGGCCTGGAGCTTCACGATCTCCTCGATCTCCTCGGGGTAGATCTTCTCGCCACCCGAGTTGATGCAGACCGAACCGCGCCCGAGCAAGGTGATCGTGCCATCCGCTTCGACCTGGGCCATGTCGCCGGGAACCGAGTAGCGCACGCCGCCCATGATGCGGAACGTGTCCGCCGACTTGACCTCGTCCTTGTAGTAGCCGAGCGGGATGTGGCCCCCGAGCGCGAGCACACCGATCTCGCCACTGCCCGGTTCGACCGCGGTGCCGTCGTCGCGCAGCACCTTGGCGTGACCGCCGATCGTGAACTTCGCTGTCTTCGTCTCGGCACCCGGCATGCTCATCGAGTTTCCGAAGCCGACGCCCTCGGACGAGCCGAGCGAGTCGAGACAGAGCACGCCCGCCCGGGCGATCAACTCGGCCTTGGATTCCGAACTCCACATCACGCCGGACGAGATCACGAGGCCGAGCGACGACGTGTCGTACGGCTCGCCGCGCGCTTCAGCGTCACGCAGCGCCGCGAGCATCGGCTTGCAGAACGCGTCTCCCACGATTGCCATCTGCGTCACTCGCTCGCGCGCCACCGTCGACCACATCTCATCTGGATCGAACGAACGCTTCGTGAGCGTGACGACGGCGCCCCCCGTGAACAGCGCCTGAAAGCTGGTGAACGCACCCGTGCCGTGCATGAGCGGCGACCCGGGGAGGTGCACGGTCGACACGCCGCCGTCGACCATTGCCTGCGCGACCGTTCCGGCTTCACTGGACCGATCGGGCAGCGGCTGACCGAACAGCGGATAGACCGACTCGGCAAGCGTGCCGAAGAGGTCTTCGTTGCGCCACATCACACCCTTGGGCATCCCCGTCGTGCCACCGGTGTACAAGAAGTACAGGTCGTCGCCGCTTCGCTCGATGCGTCCCATCGGCTCGGTACGAGTCGCGAGATCCTCGAAGTGCTCACAACCATCGAGGTGCGGCGCACCGTCGTCGATCTGGGCGACCAGCTTCAAGCGCGGCGCGCGGTCGAGCACCTTGGCAACCTGCTCACCGAGCGAGCCATGGAAGATCAGCGCTTCGGCGTCGGAGTTGTCGAGCAGGTAGAGCAGTTCGTCTTCGGTGTATCGGTAGTTGACGTTCACCGGCACGGCGCGCAACTTCAGGGTTGCGAACACGCCTTCGCTGTACTCGTTGGAGTTGTACGCGTACTGAGCGACCTTCGAGTTCGGTCCGAGCCCCGCGTCACGGAGCGCGGCCGCGACCCGAGCCGCACGGTCATCGAACTCCGACCAGCTCCGACGAGTGTTGCCGTTGATCAGCGCGACACGGTCGCCGAGCGCGTCCGACACCGACTCGAAGATCGAAGCGAGGTTCCAGTCCATCCCGGCATTCTGGCGCGACATCGGGGCTCTGCTCACCTCAACCGATGCGGCGCACGCGGTGACCGCTCAGGGTCGTGACGACGATCGCTCCGTCGGGCGCGATCGCCAGGCCCGACGGGTTGTGCAGGGTCGCGTTGATCGCCGCGCCACCGTCGCCCGTCGAAGAGCACGTGTTGGTCAACCCGGCGATCGGCACCGCATCGACGTCGTACTCCTTGACCTGACAGCCGTAGTAAGTGGCGTAGACGACCTTGCCGTTCCGGAGCCCGAGGCTGATGGGTCCACCTGAATCGACGAGCAGCGTGCTCACCGTTCCCGTCGGCGCGATCTTCAGGAGCCGCCGCGAGCTGTTGAACTCGCCGGTGTAGACGTTGCCGGCTGCGTCGACGACGACCCCCCACGGCCCACCGTTCAGTCCCGTCGCCAACGTCGTGACGATTCCGCCCGGGGTCACCTTGCGGACCCGCTGGCCGTTGTACTCGGAGAAATAGGCGTTGCCCGCGCTGTCGAAGGTGATGCCGCCTGGTCGGTTCACCCGGGCGCTGCCGATGGGGCCGCCGTCACCCGCGGTCGAGCAGGATCCGTTGCCGGCCCAACTCGCGTGCTGCCGAACCCGGCGTCAACGTCCGCGTCGGATCGCTCTCGGTCACGGGCGATGTGGTCGCGAGTTCGTCGATCGACACCGCGGGCGGCACAACACTGAACGCCGCGACCTACGGCGTGCGCGCCGCGGGGAACTGCACCGTCGCGCAGATCATTTCGACCCCGGCCGCGGCGTGCAACAGCCCGACGGCCTCGGAGATCGCCGCAGCCCTCAGCCGCGTCGGCATTCCGGATTGGGCTGATACGACGCCACGGACCGCGCCCGCCTGCCCGGGCACGAACCGCTACCTCGCGCTCGATTCCGGCGTGTACACCGATGCCGCCGCGCTCAGCGCGCTCACGTCGGGTCTGTGCACCGGTCTTGTCTTGCACCTGAGGCCAGGAAAGTTCCACTTCTCGTTCAGCCAGCGCGGCTTCGCGGCGCAGTGGCGCATCACCGATCCGACCGTGACGATCGTCGCCGGAACCGCGAGCGGGTGGACGCCGCCAGCGTCGGGCGCGGCCGCGCCATCGGTGCCTGCCAGCGGTGCGTGCGACACGGTGGCGGCGGGCACCATCGCCACGTTCTCGAGCGAGAGCGCGCTCTACGTCGGCGGTGCGCGCAACGTCGAGTTCTGTGGCGCCGAACAGGCCAATAGCCAGAAGGTGGCGATCCTCGGGCCGTGGTCGGCGATGTCGCTCCCTCAGGCGCAATTGCAGCGCCGCTGTATCACGCTTCCCCGAGGTTGCCCGTTCATCATGGTGACGTCATTCGCGCCCGGCCAGTCCGGTGTGTTGCGCGTCCACGGCACTGTGCTCGCGCCGACCGCGACGATCGCGGCCGACGTGCGCGACGGTGCCGTCGCCCAGTTCGATCGCGGGGCACTCGTCCGCTCCGTCTACTCATGGGGCACGCAGGGTTCGGGGCCGGTGTTCGCGACCGAGTACAGCGGCGGCAGCGGTGGCTACGCCGATCGCACGGTCGTGTTGATCGTGACGGTGGGTGGGACCCGCGTCGGGCGGGCCAAGGTGCGCTTCGGCGACGCCGGCGGCGCGACCCCCGGCCAATCGATCACCCTCCTCGAGTGGAACACCACCCTGTAACCCCCCAAACCCACGGCTTCTTTCGCGAAACCCGCGCCCAGAACCCCCTCGACGACCAACAGAGCCGGTCGGTGCGGCGCCAGGAAGCCAGCCCCGTTTCTCGGATGGCTCAGGCCCGTGCCGCGGATGGCCCGGTACCGTGCCGCGGATGGTCCAGCGCGGCGGTGATCAGGTCATCCCGCGGCCACCCGGCTGGCGGGCCGGAGGGCCGCCGCCGTGGCACGGCGTGCCGGCGCACGAACGGCGCTTCTCCCTCGATGAGGTCCACGCCGCGCTGCGAAGCCACCCGGTTGCGCGGCGTGACACGACCACTGCCGAAGCCAACCGCGCCGCTGCCGTGCTCCTCGCCCTGTTCGAAGAGGCCGGCGAGGCCCGCCTGATCCTGACGAAGCGCCCCGAACACCTGCCGACCCACCAGGGTCAGATCGCCTTCCCTGGCGGCAAGCTCGACCCCGGCCTCGACGACGATCTGGCCGCGGCAGCGCTGCGCGAGGCGCACGAGGAGATCGGGCTCGACCCTGCTGCGGTGCGTGTGATCGCCGAACTCGACCACATCGGTACCGTCGTGTCGGCGTTCTCGATTGCTCCGTTCGTCGGCGCTCTCGACGAACGGCCGAGTCTTGTGCCCGCTCCGGGCGAGGTCACCGCGGTGTTCGACGTCGCGCTGTCGGAACTGCTCGCCGAGGAGACCTGGCGCGAGGAGATCTGGGACTTGTCCTGGGCGCCGGCGGCGGCGATGCCGTTCTTCGAATTGCCGGGCGAGACCGTGTGGGGTGCCACCGCCCGCATCCTCGCGAACCTGCTCACGTTCCTGACGACTCCGCGCTGAGGCCCGGCGTTCGGCGCTGAGAACGAGGACTGCCCGCGCCGCCCATCCGGGTCCCGCTGGTGGGCCTCCGTTAGTCTGCACGTTTCCCCTTTTGCGGAGGAGTGCGGCGGATGGAAGTCGAGATCGGTATCGGCAAGTCGGGTCGACGGGCCTACGGGTTCGACGACATCGCGATCGTCCCGAGCCGTCGGACTCGCGATCCAGAAGACGTCGACATCACCTGGGAGCTCGACGGTCAGCGCTTCGACCTGCCGATGATGGCGAGCGCGATGGACGGTGTCGTCTCACCCGCCACCTCGATCGAGATCGGTCGTATCGGCGGGATCGGATGCTTGAACCTCGAGGGGCTCTGGACTCGCTACGAAGATCCCGAGCCGGTGTTCGAAGAGATCGCCAACCTTCCTGCCGAGAAGGCAACCCGCCGGATGCAGGAGCTCTATCAGGAGCCGATCAAGCCCGATCTCATCGGCCGTCGCATCCAGGAGATCAACGACGCGGGCGTGCGCTCGTGCGCGTCACTCACGCCGCAGCGGGTCGAGGAATACGCGCCGCTCGTGCTCCAAGCCGAACTCGACGTGCTCGTCATCCAGGGCACGGTCGTATCGGCCGAGCACGTGTCCAAGCACCCCGACCGGCAGCCGCTGAACCTGAAAAAGTTCATCCGCGAGATCGACATCCCTGTCATCGTCGGCGGTTGCGCGTCGTACTCGACCGCGTTGCATCTCATGCGAACCGGCGCCGTCGGCATTCTCGTCGGAGTAGGCCCGGGCCACGCGTGCACGAGCCGCGGTGTGCTCGGGATCGGTGTTCCGCAGGCGACGGCCATCGCCGACGCGGCGGGCGCGCGCATCCGGCATCTCGACGAGACGGGCGTGTACGTCCACGTGATCGCCGACGGTGGGATGCGCACCGGCGGCGACGTCGCCAAGGCGATCGCCTGCGGGTCCGACGCCGTCATGATCGGTTCGCCGCTCGCGGGCGCGTACGAGGCACCCGGCCGCGGCTTTCACTGGGGGATGGCGACCTTCCACCCGTCGCTGCCGCGCGGCGCGCGTGTGTACGCGGGCAAGAAGGGAACGCTGCGCGAGATCCTCGTCGGCCCCGCGCACGAGAACGACGGTTCGCTCAACCTCTTCGGTGCGCTGCGCACCTCGATGGCCACGACCGGCCACGAGACGTTGAAGGAGTTCCAGAAGGCCGAGGTGATGGTCGCGCCGTCGCTCCAGACCGAGGGCAAGTCGCTCCAGCGGTCTCAGGGCGTCGGCATGGGGAACAAGTGACGGCCGACCACCCGGTCCTCGTCGTCGATTTCGGCGCGCAGTACGCACAACTGATCGCCCGGCGGGTGCGCGAGGCGCACGTCTATTCCGAGATCGTGCCGCGCTCGTTGCCGGTCGCCGAGATGCTCGCTCGGCGTCCGGCCGCGATCATCCTTTCGGGCGGTCCGGCGTCGGTGCATGCCGAGGACGCGCCGTCGATCGACACGGCGCTCTACGACTCGGGCGTCCCGATCCTGGGTCTGTGTTACGGCGCGCAGTTGATCGCACGCGACCTCGGTGGTGAGGTCGCCAAGACCGGACGCGGCGAGTACGGGCGAACGAAGTTCGCAGTCGCGGCGACGGGCGTGTTGACCCGTGACCTGCCAGCCGAACAGATCGTGTGGATGAGTCACTTCGACACGATCGTGCGCGCTCCTGACGGGTTCACCGTGTTCGGCGCGACGCCCGACACGCCGGCCGCGGCGTTCGGCGAGGTGTCTCGCCGTATCTACGGGGTGCAGTTCCATCCCGAAGTCGCGCACACCGAGCACGGCCAGGCGATGCTGCGTGCCTTCCTCTACGACGTTGCCGGCTGCCCGCCAACGTGGACCAACGTCTCGATCATCGAACAGGCCGTGGCCGAGGTCCGCGCCCAGGTCGGTGACGAGCGGGTGATCTGCGGATTGTCGGGCGGCGTCGACTCGGCGGTTGCGGCCGCGCTCGTGCACAAGGCGGTCGGCGATCAGTTGACGTGCGTGTTCGTCGACACGGGCCTGTTGCGCCAGCAAGAGGCCGAGCAGGTCGAGGACACCTTCCGTCAGCAGTTCCACGTCGATCTCGTGCACGTCAAGGCGGGCGACCGCTTTCTGGAGGCACTCGACGACATCATCGACCCGGAGCGCAAGCGCAAGGTCATCGGTGAGTTGTTCATCCGCATTTTCGAGGAGGCGGCCCGCGACATCGAGGGTTCGCCTTGCTTCCTGGTGCAGGGCACCCTGTATCCCGACATCGTCGAGAGCGGTGGCGGCGACAACGCCAACATCAAGTCGCACCACAACGTCGGCGGCCTGCCCGACGACATGGATTTCGACCTCGTCGAACCGCTGCGGCACCTCTTCAAGGACGAAGTTCGCGCGGTCGGCGAAGAACTCGGCCTGCCCGCCGACATCGTGTGGCGCCAACCGTTCCCCGGTCCGGGACTCGCCGTGCGCATCGTCGGCGCGGTCACCCCCGAACGGGTGGCGATCCTGCAGGCCGCCGACGCGATCGTCGTCGAGGAGATCAAGCGGGCGGGTCTCTACCGCGAGATCTGGCAGAGTTTCGCGGTGCTCCCCGCGGTCCGCAGTGTGGGTGTCATGGGCGACGAGCGGACCTATGAGTACCCGATCGTGCTGCGTGCGGTGACCTCGGACGACGCCATGACCGCCGACTGGGCGCGCCTGCCGTACGACCTGCTGGAGCGCATCTCGAGCCGCGTCATCAATGAGGTCCCCGGCGTCAACCGCGTCGCCTATGACATCACCTCCAAACCCCCCGGGACCATCGAGTGGGAGTGACGAGCCGGGGATGCGGCGGAGCCGCCGCCTGCGAGGAGTGGACACGAGCGGTGGAGTCGAGTGGGAGTGACGAGCCGGGGATGCGGCGGAGCCGCCGCCTGCGAGGAGTGGACACGAGCGGTGGAGTCGAGTGGGAGTGACGAGCCGGGGATGCGGCGGAGCCGCCTCGGTTCCTGGATTTCGGGGCGCGGGCTGGCAGTATTTCGGGAGGACAACGAGGTCTCGGACCGAAAGGGTCACGATCATGGGTCTGCACGACGTCGCCCGTGCGCTGGTCGCGCCGGGTAAGGGCATCTTGGCCGCCGACGAGAGCAGCGGCACGATCAAGAAGCGCTTCGACAGCATCGGCTGTGAGAGCACCGAGGACCGCCGTCGGGCCTATCGCGAGATGCTGTTCCGCACCGCGGGTGCCGCGGCAAACATCAGCGGCGTCATCCTGTTCGACGAGACGATCCGCCAGAACGCGGCCGACGGGACACGGCTCGTCACCCTCCTCCAGGACGAGGGCGTGATCCCCGGAATCAAGGTCGACAAGGGCACGACTCCGCTCGCCGGCGCGCCCGACGAGGTGGTGACCGACGGCCTCGACGGGCTGCGGGCGCGGCTCGTCGAATACCGCGACCTCGGTGCCCAGTTCGCGAAGTGGCGGGCGGTGATCGACATCAAAGGCGATGCCGTTCCGTCGCAGTACTGCATCGACGTCAACGCGCACGCGCTCGCGCGCTACGCCGCGCTGTGTCAGGACGAGGGCATCGTGCCGATCATCGAGCCCGAAGTGCTGATGGACGGCGATCATTCGATCGAGCGCTGCTTCGAGGTCACCCACAGCACGCTCGAGGCGGTGTTTCGCACCTGTTACGACCAGCGGGTCGATCTTGCCGGTGCGCTTCTCAAGCCGAACATGGTGATCCCGGGGAAGCAGCACAGCGGCGGCAAGGCGAGTCCCGACGCGGTGGCCGAAGCGACGATCCGCTGCTTCCGCGCCGTCGTGCCTGCTGCGATTCCCGGCATCGTGTTCTTGTCGGGTGGTCAGGGTGACGACGAGGCCACCGCGAATCTCGACGCGATCAATAAGCGCGGCCCGCACCCATGGGAGTTCTCGTTCTCGTACGGCCGCGCCCTGCAGGCTCCGGCGCTGGCGGCATGGAAGGGCAGTGACGACAACATCACCGCCGGCCAGGCCGCCTACGCGAAGCGGGCCCGTCTCAACGGTCTGGCGCGCGACGGGAAGTACGAGCCGGCGATGGAAGCCGCGAGCTGACGGCGCCGCCGCCGGTCAGTCCGCCCGCGCTTCGAGCCGGGTGAGCAGGCTGCTCGTGTCCCAGCGGTTCCCGCCCGCGGCCTGCACCTCGCGGTAGAAGCCCGCGACCATCTCGGTCAGGTCGAGGCGCGTGCCGCTGCGGCGGGCCTCGTCGAGCACGAAGCCGAGGTCCTTGACCATCCAGTCGACCGCGAAGCCGAAGTCGTAGCGACCTTCGATCATCGTCGCGGAGCGGTTGGTCATCTGCCACGATCCGGCCGCGCCCTGGGAGATGGCCTCGATGACGCGTGTGCGATCGACTCCGGTCCGCTCGGCGAAGTGCAGTGCCTCGGCGAGTCCCTGCACGATGCCCGCGATGCAGATCTGGTTCGCCATCTTGGCGAGCTGACCATGACCGGTTGGGCCGATGTGTGTGACGGCCTTCGCGTACGCCTCGAATACGCCGCGAGCCGCCCCGACGTCGGCTGCCGCTCCGCCGCACATGATGGTGAGTTGACCGCTCTCGGCTCCTGCTTGGCCACCGCTCACCGGTGCGTCGACGAAGCGAGGGTGGTGTGCGGCGAGGTCGCGGGCGAGCGCGGCCGAGGTGGTCGTGTGGTCGATCAGTAACGCGTCGGACGGCAACGCGTCGAGCACGCCATCCGCCTCGAGCACGACCGCGCGCACGTCGTGGTCGTTGCCGACCATCGTGCACACGACATCGGCGTCGCGGGCGGCGTCCGCGGGGGTGGGCACGAGCGTCCCACCGTGCGCCCCAACGAATCGGCGCGCGGTCGTCGTGGTGCGGTTGTGCACCGCGACGTCGTGACCGGCCGCGACGAGATGCCGGGCCATAGGAGCGCCCATCGTCCCCAAGCCAATCCAGCCGATCCGCATCGCTGCCGCCTTTCGCTGCGCGTCTGTCACGTCGGGCCATTATCGATGCTGACTGCGCCGGCCGGTCGCGGCCCACTGGCACAGCCGCGCCGCCGCCACGGCGAACGGCGAGGGCGCGATGTCGACAAAGTTCCGATGGTTCGTGATTCGGTCTGTCGAGCTTGGTCTTTTCTCGTTGCGCACCGGTGCGGCGGATCTGAGCCAACCTGCGACGGCGGTGAGCGAACTTCCCGCCCCTTCACGTCGAGGCCCGATTCGTCCACTTATCGCGGCCCTTGTCAGGCTTCTCGGCCCGCTCGAGGGGTGTTGGCCCTGTTGTTGGTGTGGAGAGCCGCCTATGGTCGCCCCCAATGCGCGCGCTGGTGCAGAGGGTATGTGAGGCTTCCGTGACCGTCGCCGGGGAAGTGATAGGGGCGATCGGTCCGGGACTGTGCGTGCTCGTCGGTGTGACTCATGACGACACGCCTGAGATGGCCGAGAAGCTCGCTGACAAGGTCTGGAACCTGCGGGTCTTCGACGACGTCGAAGGCGTCATGAACGTCTCACTGGCGCAGGCCTCACGCTCTGCGTTGGTCGTGAGCCAGTTCACGCTCTACGGCGACACGACCAGAGGCCGTCGACCTGGATGGTCGGCGGCAGCCCGACCCGAAACGGCCGAACCGCTCGTTGACAGTTTCGTAGGTGCCCTGCAAGCGCGGGGCGCCGACGTCGCCACCGGGCGGTTCCGATCCGAAATGAGGGTGTCATTGGTGAACGACGGACCGGTCACCTTGATGCTGGAGGTGTAACGATGATGACGGATACGACACAGGACACGGTGCGCATCGAAACCGCCAACAGTGTGTGGGTCTTCGAGCCCGAGCGCCGACGATTCTGGCGGGTCCCGCGTGGACTCGATGTCAACTCACCGGCAACGGCCCGAGCCTGGCAGCCGTACTTCAACCTCGAACTCGACTCCGACAGTGGCGCGTTCACGGTTTGGCTGGACGAAGAGGGAACCCGGTTGCTCCGCTCGTATCGGCTCGATCCGGGGGATCCCATGGACATCACGCTCGAGCTCACGTTGCAGCCGAAGGACTGACGTTCCCGTGGCGCAGAGATCCCGGACAGGGCGAGGTGTAGCGGCTGCTCCGCTCGCCCGAGTCTCGGCATCCCGCGTCGATCCGGTCGCCGGAACCGGCACAAGATCGCGAGCAGTCGGGTGGTCGCAATCTTGTGTCCGTTCTGGTGCCTGAGCGGTCCTGCAACACCGCGGCATCACGCAGATCAACCAAAGACTGGCATCGAACGAGGGCGAACACGTGTCCGTGGTGTCGTCGTGCGCCGGTAGATTGCGCCGTTGATGGCGGAACCGGGGCAGTTCGACCTGCGCGACGACACGCACGCGCCCGCGGCCGGGCGCCGGCGCCCGAGCCGCGCCGACAACATTCCCGCGCCGTTCGCGCCCGTCGGTGACCTCACGGTCGATCTCAACCCTGCCCAACTCGAGGCCGTCACCCTCGAGCCCGGCCCGATCCTTGTGGTCGCCGGTGCGGGTTCGGGCAAGACCCGGGTCCTCACCCGTCGCCTTGCGCACCTCGTGCTCGAACAGGGCGTCTCGCCGTTCGGCCTGATCGCGATCACCTTTACCAACAAGGCCGCAGCCGAGATGAAGGAGCGGGTCGCGCACCTCGTCGGTCCGGTCGCGCAACGTATGTGGGTGAGCACGTTCCACTCGGCGTGCGCGCGGATCTTGCGCCGCGAGGCGTCGCTGCTCGGCTACCGCAGTTCGTTCACGATCTACGACCAGGCCGACGCGGTCCGGCTCGTCGACTGGGTGCGGCGCGACCTCGAACTGGATCCCAAGCGGTTCCCCGCTCGCCAACTGCACGGCAAGATCAGCACGTTGAAGAACGAACTGATCCTGCCCGACGAGTTCGAGGAGAAGGCGTTCGGGCCGTACGAACAGCGCCTGGCCCGGGTGTACCGCGAGTATCAGCGCCGGCTCGCCGAGGCCAGCGCCGCCGACTTCGACGACCTGTTGTTGCTCGCGGTGCGGCTGTTCCGCGAACACCCGGCCGCGCTCGACCGGTGGCGGCGCTATTTCCAGCATGTCCTGGTCGACGAGTTCCAGGACACGAACCTCGCCCAATGGGAGCTCGTGCAACTTCTCGGCCAAGACCACCGCAGCGTCATGGTCGTCGGCGACACCGACCAGTGCCTGCCCGCAGGTACCCGCATCACGATGGCCGACGGGACGCAACGCCCCATCGAGACGATCGTGGCCGGCGATCGGGTGCGTTCGAATTTCGGCAGCGGCGACTTCCGCCCGGCGGCCGTCGCCCGAGTACACCGCGCCCGAGCCACATCGCTCGTCCGCATCGAACTCGCCAGTGGCCGAACGATCGTGTCGACCCCCGAACACGTCCACTTCGCGCTCCCCGCACGCGCCACGGTGCCCGCACAACATTGGGATCACGGTCTCGGCGTTCCGCTCCCGGCGATTCGGGCCGACGCCGTGCAGCGCGGCGACGTGATGCTCGACGGAGACGGGCGATTGGACTCGGTGACCGGGGTCGAGACCGTGACGGCTGACGAGTGGGTGTACGACCTCGACGTGGAGCCGACGCACAACTTCGTTGCCGACGGGATCGTCACGCACAACAGCATCTACCGCTTCCGCGGCGCAGACTTCCGGAACCTGATGCGGTTCGAGGAGTCGTTCCCGGACGCGACCGTCGTCGTGCTCGACCAGAACTACCGCAGTACGCAGCGCATCCTCGACGCTGCCAACGCGGTGATCTCCAACAACGCGTCGCGGCACCCGAAGCACCTCTGGACTGACCAGGGCCAGGGCGAGCCGATCGTGCGCTACCAGGCCGAAGACGAGCACGACGAGGCGATGTACGTCCTCACCGAACTGCGCACGCTCACCGATCACGAATACCGCTTCGGCGACGTCGCCGTCTTCTACCGCACCAACGCGCAGAGCCGCGTCATGGAAGAGGCGCTCGTGCGCGCCGGCATCCCCTACCGCGTCTACGGCGGCGTGAAGTTCTACGACCGCCGCGAGGTCAAGGACGCGCTCGCCTACCTCCGGGCGTTCACCAACCCCGACGACGAGGTCAGCTGGAAGCGGATCGCCAACACGCCCAAGCGGGGTATCGGCGACACCTCGATCGCCAAGGTCGAGGCCTACGCCCAGGGTGCCGGACTGACGTTTCGCGACGCGCTCATCGAGGCCGCCGCGGCCGGAGTCACGGGTCGGGCGCTCGGCGGGATCCGCGATCTGGTCGACCTGCTCGACGACATCTGCCGTGACCTGCCCGAGCTCGGGGTCGCGGATGTCGTCGAAGCGGTGCTCGAGCGCACGGGCTACATCGCCGAACTCGAGGCCGAACGCAGCATCGAGGCGCAGGGCCGGATCGAGAACCTGCAAGAGCTCGTCGGCGTCGCGCGCGAGTTCGACGAACAGGTCGACCGCGGCGACCTGCACGGCCTGACCGCGATCGGCGGCGTCGGTCTCGGCGAGCCCGGCGCGTCGGGCACGGTCGAGCCGGGCGATGTGCTGCGCGGCGTCGATCGGCTCCAGGCGTTCCTCGAAGCGGTGAGCCTCGTCACCGATCTCGACGACGGCGAAGAAGAGGCCAGCTACGTGACGCTGATGACCTTGCACTCGGCCAAGGGGCTCGAGTTCCCGGTCGTGTTCCTGCTCGGGATGGAGGACGGCGTGTTCCCGCACTTCCGCAGCCTCGGCGAACCCGAAGAGCTTGAGGAGGAACGCCGCCTCTGTTACGTCGGCATCACCCGGGCGCGCGAGCGGCTCTACCTGTGCCACGCGTGGAGCCGCATGCTGTTCGGCGCGACCGACTATCACCCGCCGAGCCGCTTCCTCGACGAGATCCCGCCCGAACTCGTGCGCGAGATCGGCACCGGTCGTGGTCGCCAGCGTGGTCGCGACCAGCGCGAGGCGCTCGTCGACGCGGCGTTACGCAGCGGCGAGCGCGCCGCGCACTCGGTGCCCGACGAGCACCTGCGCCCGCCGCCGTCGCCCGTCGGCGCGAGCGGCGCAGAGCAACTCGGCCTCAAGCTCGGCGACGACGTCCTGCACGACAAGTACGGCGAGGGTGTGATCGTCGACATGCGCGGCCAGGGCGACAAGGCCGAAGCGCGCGTCCGCTTCCGCGACGGCACCGAACGGCTGCTGCTCCTCGCCTGGGCACCGCTGAAGCGCCCCTGACGCTGCGCCCTGCCCGCGGCATCGGGCGCTCAGCGACTCGTTCCGGTGTCCGGGTCGCTGCCGAAGTCGATCACGACCGTCGGGCGTCCGCCGCGGGTCTCGATGGAGAGCGGCCAGCGGGCGAGATCCTCGGGCGCGATCTCCGCGCTGCCGCACTGCCACGACTCGAGCCCGATGTCCCACCGGATCGTGCAGTCGTGTCCCGCCAGCGTGGCCTTGTAGGCGACGAGCGCACCCGTTGTGTCGGTCGTGAGCCAGAGCTGACAGCGCGACGACACGGCCTGGAACACCGGTTCGGCGACGACGGTCTCGCGCAGGTTCGCCGCGTCACCCAGGTTCACCGGGCCGTCGCAGGCCGACCCGCCGCCGCGTCCGCTGATCCAGATCAACGAGACCATCACCGTCACTCCGGCGACGATCATGGCGAGCGCGACCGCAACACCGAATCGCCACACGGGTTGAGGCTGCGTGTCGCCGGTGTTGCCCGGGTCGGCCATCACCGCCGAGGGTAGAGGCTCTGCGTGTGGCCGATCAGACCGCGCCGTGGATCATGTCGCGGTCGGCGGACAGCTCGAGTTCGTGGATGAAGCCCTTGGTGGTCGCGAACAGCAGGACCACGCCGAACAGCAACGCTCCCGCCGCCCCGATACCGATGAGCATGCGCTGACGGCTGTCGAAGCGCGACGGCGCCGACATCGATCCGGAATTCGCACCGGCGGCGAACTGGTCGGCCGGCACCACCTTGACGGTGCCGATCATCCCTGGGTGCAGGACGCAGTGGACACCGAATTCGCCGACCTCGTCGAAGGTTCGCGAGTACTCGTCGCCCGGTTGGAGGATCCCCGAATCGAAGCTCCCGTCGTCGGCCGTGATGCTGTGTGGCGCGATGCCATCGAGCGACCAGTGGACGGTGCCGCCGACGGGGAGGCGGGCGGTGAGCGGATCGAAGCGGTTGTCGACTACCGACACCTCGACCGGCGCGGTCTCGTTGTCGGCAGTCGCGCTGCCTCCGGGCGACGCGGCGTCACCCGGTGTCGCGTTGGGGTCGCGCCCCGACGGGATCGGACCACCGGCGCCCGCGACCGCGCCCGGATCTGCGGCCTGCTCGTCGACGACGATCAGCGCACGCATCTCGGCGTGGAAGTCGCACGAGACGCTGTAGTTGCCAGGCGTGTCGAGCGTGACGGCGACGGCGTCACCCGGCATCACGGTGCCGGTGGCGAACGCACCCCCGGCCCCGGTCGCCGTGTGCGGCACCGCCCCGCGGTTCTCGAACGTGACGACCGCGCCCGCCCCGACCGTGATCTGGGTCGGGTCGAAGCGGTTGTCGGCGAGCACGACGAGCGCCCGCCCGGCCGCGCCACCGCTGCCGCCGATCACTCCGGGCGGCAGTCCGCTGCCACCGCTGCCACCCCCACCTCCGCTCGGAGGCCGCACGCCACCGGTGCCCGAGCCGGGCGGCGGCGGAGCGCCCGACGGGGTCGTGACGATCACCGAACCGCGCATCTCGGGGTGCAGCGTGCAGTAGTAGTCGTAGCTGCCGGGTGAATCGAAGCGGTGCGTCCAGTGCGCGTCACGGGCCAGGAACGAACTGTCGAACGACGCATCGTTGGCCGTGACCGTGTGCATCACCGAGTCATCGTTCGTCCACGTCACGCTGCCGCCAGGACGGATCCGAACCGAACCCGGCGAGAACGCCGAGCCGCGAATCGCGACCTGCGCGGCGCCTGGCGGCGGCGGCGAGGTCGTCGTCGTGGGGCCTGGGGCGGCGGTCGTCGTGGTGCCGCCACCGCCAGGTCCGGTGGTCGGTGTGGTCGACCCCGTTGCGACGACGGTCACCGTGCCGCGCATGTTGCCGTGGAAGTCGCAGACGTAGTTGTAGGTGCCGGCGCTGTCGAAGCGGCGCTGGTAGTGCGCGCCGCTGGACATCGGACCGGAGTCGAACGCGCCGCTGGTCGAGGTGACGGTGTGCGGCCGGTCGTCGTCGTTGACGAACTCGACGGTCCCCCCGACACCGATGGTGACCGATCCCGGCCGGAACGTCTCACCGGCCATGGTCACACGGGCCGTCATCGGCGGCGGCGGTGTCGTCGGGTTCGTCCCACCGCTGCCCGTCGTGCTGGTGGTCCCTTCGCGCACGATCACCGTGCCCTGGTACGCGCTCGAGTCGTTGTTGCGGTGGTCGTGGTACTGGTAGACGCCGACGGTGCGGAACACGACCGAGCCGCTCTCGCCCGGCTCCAGGTCACCCGTCTCGAATCGTGCCGGGCCCGACGTCGAGCGGAACTCGTGACGATCGCTGTCGTCGTTGCGCCACGTCACCGTGGTGCCGGGGTTGACGGTGACCGACGAAGGCTGCAACCGGTCGGTGACGACGACCGTCGTCGTCGCCCCCGCGGCCGGGCCGTCGCCGACGGTGATCGCGCCGATCGATCCGATCACCAGGACCGCACACGACAGCGCCACGCCCGCGGCGGCGATGAGCCGCACGCGCCGGAGGCGGCCGTGGTGCGGGTGAACTGGTGTCGCGATCATGGGTCGACGGTACGGGTCGTTCGGGGTTCGGAGGCAGGGCCCAATGTCCCACGGTGGTGTCCCGAACGGCCGTGCGTGGTCTTAGGACCAATGAACACGCCGTTCGCGCGGTGCGTGGTGGCGGGCCGAAGGTCCCACGGCGAGTGGTCGTGCCCGCAGATCGTTTCGGTAGCGTGGCGCCGCTCCGGTCGCTGCAACCGCGGCCCTTCGACGACGACAGACGGGGATCCGATGGACCTGTTCGAGTACCAGGGCAAGCAGCTGTTCGCGGGATACAGCATCCCGGTCTCGCCGGGCGAAGCGGTGACCGAGATCGGCGCCGCGGTCGAGGCCGCCGACCGGATCGGCTACCCGGTGGTGGTCAAGGCCCAGGTGCAGGTCGGCGGGCGGGGCAAGGCCGGCGGCATCAAACTCGCCGCCAACGCGCAGGAGTGCCGGACCCACGCCACGAACATCTTGGGGATGGACATCAAGGGCCACGTCGTCAAGGTGCTCTGGATCGAGCGCGCCTCCGACATCGCCGCCGAGTACTACGCCAGTTTCACGCTTGACCGCAGCAAGAAGCGGCACCTTGGCATGTTGAGCGCCCAGGGTGGCGTCGAGATCGAAACCGTTGCCGCGACCGATCCTGACGCCATCGCCAAGATCTGGATCGATCCCGTCGACGGGCTGTCGGAGAGCGTGGCGCGCGAGTGGGTCGGCGCCGCGCAACTCGACCCGGCCGCGACCGAGGGCGCTGTCGCCATCTTGCAGCAGCTCTATGCCGCGTACGTCGACGCCGACGCCGACCTCGTCGAGATCAACCCGTTGATCCTGACTCCCACCGGCCAGGTCCACGCCCTTGACGCCAAGGTCAGCCTCGACAACAACGCCGAGTTCCGCCACGAGTGGGCCGAGTACGAGGCGACCCAAGAACGCGACGTGCGCGAACAGGCCGCGCACGAAGCCGATCTGCAGTATGTCGGGCTCGAGGGTTCGGTTGGCATCATCGCCAACGGCGCCGGACTCGCGATGAGCACCCTCGACGTCGTCAACCAGGCGGGTGGGAGCGCCGCCAACTTCCTCGACGTGGGTGGCGGGGCCGACGCCAACAAGTTCGTCAACGCCCTCACGATCATCGACAACGACCCACGTGTGAAGTCGATCTTCATCAACATCTTCGGCGGGATCACGCGCGGCGAAGAGGTCGCCAACGGCATCGTTGCCGCGCTCGGCCAGATCGACATCGCCAGCCCGATCGTGATCCGTCTCGACGGCACCAACGCCGACGAAGGGCGGGCGATCCTCGCCCCGCACCTCGGCGACAAACTGCAGATGGCGCCGACGATGCTCGACGCGGCGCGCACCGCGGTCGCGCTCGCGGCGCGCTGACCCGCACCGACCCAAGACCCGGCCCGCACCCCGCTGCCAGAAAGGCCAGATCCGAATGGCAATCTTCGTCGACGAGGCGACCAAGGTCGTCTACCAGGGGCTCACCGGCTCGCAGGGCAAGTACTACGGCGGGCTCAACCGCGCGTACGGGACACAGGTGGTCGCGGGCACGAACCCGAAGAAGGCGGGCACCGACGTCGATGGGGTTCCGGTGTTCGCGAGCGTTGCCGATGCGGTGCGTGAGACCGGTGCGGACACGAGTTGCATCTTCATCCCGGCGCCCGGTGTGCGCGCGGCGATCATCGAAGCCGCCGAAGGTGGCGTCCGATTCATCGTGTGCATCACCGAAGGTGTTCCGGCCCACGACGAGGCTTGGTTCTACAACAAGTTGAAGCGCGATTTCCCCGGTGTGCGGCTGCTCGGACCGAACTGTCCCGGCATCATCAGCCCCGGCAAGTGCAACATCGGCATCACCGCCGGGCACATCGCCAAGTCCGCGGTGCCCGGTGAGAAGAACGTCGGCATCGTCAGTCGATCCGGCACCTTGACGTACCAGGCGCTCTACGAACTCAAGGCGCAAGGGATCGGTGTCACCACCTGCGTCGGGATCGGCGGCGACCCGGTTCCGGGCACGAGTTTCATCGACTGCCTCGAGGCGTTCGAGGCCGATCCCGAGACTCACGCGGTCATGATGATCGGCGAGATCGGCGGATCGGCCGAGGAAGAAGCCGCTGGCTACATCGCATCGTCGATGACCAAGCCGGTGTCGGCCTACATCGCCGGTCAGACTGCACCCGCGGGCAAGAAGATGGGCCACGCCGGCGCGATCGTGAGCGGCGGCAAGGGAACCGCCGCCGCCAAGATGGAGGCGCTGACGGCCGCCGGGGTCAAGGTCGGCGCCAACCCCACCGAAGCCGGCGAACTGATGGTCGAGATCGTCCACGCGCTCTGATCCGACCCGCTCACCGTCGGCTCAAGCCGTGCAGCACACACCGACTCGTCGACGTGGCCTGTCTGATCACGGGCTCTGCCGGTGGTGTCGGTGGTGGCAGGGCGGGCAGACGCGCGACAACGACCGACGACCCGGAACCCTTTCACGCCGCTGCGGTGTGACGGGCGGCGTCTCGACGGACCGATGACCGACGTGGGGCCGCGCTCGATGAGGTTCGGCCGGACGCAGCGGCTCCAACCGGTTCGGCGCCTGACTCTCGACGAGGTTGATCGCCTCGGGTTCTCGGGTCCGCTCGTGCTGTCCGAACGGCAGGTCCGCTGGCTGTTCGGCGCCTGGCGCAGAACAGGGTCGTTCGTCGTTCTGCGCCATCCGAACCTGATCGAGATGCAATGCACCCGCGCGCAACTTGCCGAACAAGGAATCGACGTCGACGAGCCGCGCCGACGCTGATTCGCGCAGCGGCCGTGGCTGCACACAACGTCGTTGCGTGTCGCCCGATGTTCAGGACATGTCGATCACTCCGCCCATGGCCGCGACGCTCGTCCCGAGCCACGGGACCGCGCGCTCACCCGGCCAAGGGAACGAACCGCCGCCCGAGGGCGGATCGGAAGCGGTCGGCGGCGGTACGCGCGGGCTGATGTCGTCGCTCATGCGCTTCTCCCTCTGGCGTCGGCGACCCCGTGACGGGCGGACCCGTGTCGGTCGGGCCGGTGCCGAGTTACTGGAAGGCTACGAGGTCGATCGTGAAAACGAGCGTTTCGTTGGGCTGGATCGATGGCGACCCGGGATTTGCGCCGTAGCCGAGTTCACCCGGGATGATCAATGTGCGGCGCCCGCCGACCTTCATGCCCGGGATGCCCTGCTGCCAACCGGGGATCAGGTTCCCGAGCGGGAACGTCGCCGGCTCGCTGCCCCACGACGCGTCGAACTCCTGCTTGGTCTGCTGTCCGACACCCACATAGTGGATGGTGACCGTGGCGCCCGCCGGGACCGCGGCCCCCGCTCCGATGATCTCGTCGATGTAGCAGAGCGCGGTCGCCGGTTCGTCGGGGATCGTGGGGGTCGGCTTGCCCCGCTTGGTGATCTCGTCCAACACGTCGTCGCCGCCTGCGCTCGTCGGTCCGTCGGTCGCTCCGGGGCACGGCCCGATCGGTGGCGTGAAGCCCACGAGGTCGATCACGAACACGAGCGTCTCGCCGGCCTTGATCTTCGGGGTCTGCGGGGTGTCGCCGTAGGCGAGGTCGGCGGGGATCACGAGTGTGCGCCGGCCCCCGACCTTCATCCCAGGGATGCCCTGCTTCCAACCCTCGATCAGCGACGTCAACGGAAGGGTCGTCGGCTCACCGCTCTCCCACGACGAGTCGAATTCCTGCTCGGTCTGCTGGCCGACCCCGACATAGTGGATGGTGACCGAGGCACCTTCGGGCACCTCTTCGCCACTGCCGACGAGGTCGTCGACGATGCAGAGTTCGGTGGCGGGATCGGCCGGCACGCGCACCTTCGGCTTGCCGCGACCCTCGATCGCCGAACGCACGTCGTTGCCGGTTTCCGCGGCGGGTCCCGCCTTGGCCGGGCACTCGAGCGGACCCGAGCCGTTGCCCGCGCCGGCGTCGACGTCGACATCGTCGTCGGCACCGCACGCCGAACCCAGTACGGCGAGAGCCACGATCAGCGAGAGCGCGGCGGCGCGCGGCGAACGGGCGAGCAAAAGAAGGCGCATCGCAGGAGGTTATCGGCGTCTTGTCGTGCCTCGAGGTCGCGCTCCCGGGGTCACGAGCGCCCGTGAACGGCCCGTGGCCGCGAGGTGCGCGGCACTAGCGTCTGCGTGGTGCGGGTGGGTGTGCTGGCCTCGGGGAGCGGGACCATCCTGCGAGCGATCCTGGAGCGGGCCGACATCCCGATTGCGGTGGTGATCGTCGACCGGTCGTGCGCCGCCGTCGAGGTCGCCCGTGAGTTCGAGATCCCCGCAGTCGTGGTCGCCCGCGCCAGTTTCGGCGCCGACTTCGACCGTCTCGGCTACACCAAGGACGTCGTCGCGACCCTGCACGCGCACGACGTCGACCTCGTCGTCATGGCCGGGTTCGGCACGATCCTCGAGCACCCCATCCACGACGCCTACCCGCTTCGAATCCTCAACACGCATCCGGCATTGTTGCCGGCGTTCAAGGGCTGGCACGCGGTACGCGAGGCGCTGGTCGCGGGAGTCAAGATCACGGGGTGCACCGTCCACTACGCGGGGCTCGAAGTCGACACCGGCCCGATTGTGGCGCAAGAGGCCGTTCCGGTGTTCGACGGCGACACCGAGAGCACCCTCCACGAGCGCATCAAGCAGGTCGAACGCAGGCTCTATCCCGAGGTCATCGCCAAGGTGGTGCGAGAACTGTCCGGCTGAGAGGGACACCGGCTGAGAGGAATATGGTGGAAGACCAGGACGTGAAGATCGAGCGCGCGCTGCTGTCGGTCTACGACAAGACCGGCCTGGCCGAGTTGGCGCGCGCTCTGCACGACATGGGCGTCGAACTCGTGTCGTCGCGCAGCACTGCGGCGGCGCTGCGCGACGCGGGCCTCCCGGTCACCGACGTCGCCGACATCACCGGTGTCCCGCCGATCCTCGACCACCGCGTCGTGACGCTGCACCCGAAGATCCACGGCGGCTTGCTCGCCGAGCCGTCGAAGCCGTCGCATCAGGACGACATGGCCGAGTACGGGATCAGTCCCTTCCAACTGGTCGTGTCCAACCTCTACCCGTTCCTCGACGACCCGTCGGTCGACCTGATCGACATCGGCGGCCCGGCGATGGTCCGCGCGTCGGCCAAGAACCACGCGTTCGTGACGATCATCACGAGCATTGACCAGTACGCGGCTCTCGTCGCCGAACTCCGGACCACTGGGGTGGTGTCGGCCGCGACCCGCCGCGCGCTCGCGCTCGAAGCGTTCGCGCGCACCGCCGCATACGACGCCGCGATCGTCGAGTGGATGCAGCGCGACGAACCGTTGCCGCGCCACCTCGTCGTCGCGCTCGAGCGCAGCGACGAGACGTTGCGCTACGGCGAGAACCCGCACCAGCGCGGCGCCCGCTATCGGCGGCGCGGCACCTCGAGTTGGTTCGACTCGATCGAGCAACACGCCGGGCTCGCGCTCAGCTACCTCAACCTCTACGACGCCGATGCCGCGTGGCGACTCGCCTTCGATCTCGGCGAGCGTCCGGCCTGCGCCATCATCAAGCACGCCAATCCGTGCGGTGCTGCGGTCGCCGATTCGCCCGCCGAGGCGTACCAGCGTGCCCTCGAATGCGACGAGCG
>Ga0233425_10004634_pt1 | contig 22819 bp, 13 predicted proteins | sample Watercolumn_Towu_2_FD_181712 | JGI IMG/M metagenome (GOLD analysis project Ga0233425, IMG submission 181712) | Freshwater microbial communities from Lake Towuti, South Sulawesi, Indonesia - Watercolumn_Towuti2014_140_MG | ecosystem: Environmental > Aquatic > Freshwater > Lake | place... | reverse complement strand
GAGGTCAACATGGGAAGGGTGGACCAGATAGAGCGGGTGTACAACGCCGGCTCCCGGGAGCTCTTCCAGATGCTCAAGGACCCGTCCCTGCTGACGCCGGCCATGTACCTCACGAACGAGAAGGACCAGGTGAACGGGAGCGTCAGCTTCCAGGACCCGTCCGGGTCGCTGGTATTCCTCATCCGGCGGACGGGCCTCGAGGAGCCGAACCGCTTGAAATACCACATGGAGAGCAACACCTCCAACATGTGGATCCGCACCGGCGACGTCGACCTGTATATAGAGAAGATAAACGAGGCGAAGAGCCGGCTTACCGCGCGGGCCGTGCCCGGGCCCACGGAGGTCGCCGAGCAGATGAAGATGTCCGCGATGTACCTGCCGGCCGAACAGCTCCAGGGCTACCTCTCGTTCCGCCAGGACCTCGGTATGCTCATGGGCTGGATAGAGGCGGCGGTGCCCATCCACATCCCGCACATACGCGACATGATAGTCGTCCAGGGCGATTTCGTGGCCGGCGGAAAAGTGGAAATAAAAGACAGCGTCGTGAACCGGGCCAATATCCAGACCGGCGCCATGAAGGACGACGGCAAGTACATCGTCCACGCCGGGGGGCAGACCGGGGACAAGGTATCGATCAAGGACTCCGTGGTCAACCGGGCCGACATCGGGAGCGGGGGAAAGAACCTCGAGGTCTACCAAAAATCGATGGAGGCCGCATTCCAGGACGGGCGCATAGACGACAGCGAGGCGTCATTGCTCGAGTCCCTCCAATCAAGCCTCGGCATCACGCCGGAGGAGCATCTGTCCGTGCTGGAGGGGCTGGGAGTCCTGGAAAAGGACGCGGTCAAGCAGTATTGCCATGTGCTCGGGGCAACGCTGGCCGACGGAAAGATAGACGATTCGGAGGCAGCGGTCCTCGAGACCCTGCGGAAACAGTACGGGATACCGCTCGTCATCCACCGGGCCCTATGCACCAGGCTCGGGCACAAGGATTGAGCAATCAGAGCTCGAGCAGCTCGCGGGGCGCATCGGTGAGAAGGCGTGGTCTTCCAGCTGTCACCACGACATCGTCTTCTATCCGGACGCCGCCCAATCCGGGAATGTAGACGCCGGGCTCCACCGTGAATACCATGTCCTTCTCGAGGTTCAAGGGGTAATCGGCAAACCTCATCCCGTCGTGCGTCGCAAGGCCGAGGCTGTGGCCGGTCCAGTGCGTGAAGCGCCCCTTGTAGCCTGATCGCGTTATTGAGGCGTCCGCGGCCGAGTGTACCTCGCTTGCGTCGCGGCCGGCCCTTATCAGGTCGAATGCGGCCTCCTGCGCCTCGGCAACGGCGGCGTGCATCCGCTTCTGCTCCTTCGTGGCCCTTCCGACGACGAACGTCCGGGTGATGTCGGAATTGTACTTCCTGACGACACAGCCGAAGTCCAGGAGCACGAACTGACCCTTCCTCAGGACGGAGTCCCCGCCCAGATAGTGCGGCTCGGCGCTGTTGGGGCCGAACTGGACTATGGTGAAATTGGGCTTCTCGGCGCCCTTTTTCTGGAGCATGTAGGCCATCTCGGCCGCAAGCTCGTATTCTTTCATGCCAGGCTTGATCTTCGAAGGGATCTCCCGGGCCACCCCGGAGGCGATGGCGCAGGCCTTCCGGAGGTCTGCAAGCTCGGCCGCGTCCTTGACCGCCCGGGCCTCCTTCACCTCCCGGGAAATGTCGACGAGCGCCGCGTCCGGCGCGCACCGCTTTATGCGTTGATGGCCGGCATGGGTGAGCTCCTCAGCGTTGATGCCGATTTTCTTTTTGCCGGAGAGAAGGGCCGTAAAATGCGCCTCGGCCTCGGCGGGCTTGCGGAATATGTGAAGGGGGGCGCCGGCCTTCTTGGCGCTCTCCTCCTCGAGCTTGCTCGTGACGATGTCAAGCCCGCCATCGGAGGTGACGACCGCGCCCCCGCCCTCGAAGAGGCCGTTGGCCACGCCGGTCACGTAGAAGAAGGCCATGTCCAGGTGGGGCTCGACGGAGTTGAGGAACACGGCGCAGTCGATTTGGGGCAATTTCGAAAAGAGCCTTTTGATCCTTTGCTTCAATCCGGCCACCCCGTGGTGGGGCTGCGGCGATTTGAACGCCGGTCGCATGCATTGTGGATTGCCGTCTGGAGACGGTCAATTCCCCAAGCATGTAGGATACCAAGCTACCCCACAGCCCCGTCCTGCAAGGGCGGGATAGATTAGGGTATATTAAGCATTGCTACTCGCCGCGGAAATCGGGCCTCCGCTTCTCGATGAAAGCCTGCATGCCCTCCTTCTTGTCCTTCGTGGGCATGCACTTCATCACGGTGTCCAGCTCGTACTTGAGGCCGGCATCGAGGTCGGCCTCGAGCGCCTTGTTTATGGAGGACTTGGCCAGCGAGACGGCGATGGGTGCGTTTTGGGAGATCCTGCGGGCGATTTCCCGCGCCTCGGGCATGAGCCTCTCGGGGCACACGACCTTGTCGACCAGCCCGAGCCTCAGGGCCGCGGCCGGGTCTATGATGTCGCCGGAGAATATGAGCTCGCAGGCGGCGCCCTTGCCCACCAGCCTCGTCAGCCTCTGGGTGCCTCCGAGGCCCGGGAAGATGCCGAGCTTGACCTCGGGCAGGCCGAAACGGGCCCTTTCGGAGGCCACCCGGATGTCGCAGGCCAGCGCCAGCTCGGTGCCTCCGCCCAGCGCGAAGCCGTTTATCGCGGCGATGACTGGCTGGCGGAGCTTCTCGAGCCGCCGCAGGACCTTCTGGCCGTGGGCCGTGAAAGTCCGCATCTGGGCCGGGTCCTTCTCGGACATCTCCTTGATGTCCGCGCCGGCAATGAACGCCCGCCCCTCGCCCGTTATTATGACCACGCGCATGGCCTTGTCCTTCTCGAGCTCCGTGACGATGTCGTCCAGGTCGTCGAAGACCGCACCGTTGAGGGCGTTCATCTGGTCGGGGCGGTTCATCATCAGGGTGGCAACGGGGCCGTCGCGAACGAGCTTGATGGTCCTGGCGGCCCAGTGCTTCCCGGCCTTGAGGTCCTTCATCTCGGGCAGCGGGAAGTCGTATTTCGACTCCTTGGCGAACTTTTGCAGGAGCGCCGCCGACTTCTTGGCGCCGAGGGCGTTCATCATCGCGAACGGCCCGGCCTTCCAGCGCAGCCCGGTGGTGGCGCCGGTGTCCGTGTCCTCGACGGAGGACACCTTCTCCTCGACGAGCTTCACCGCGATGCCCCAGGTGACCGCGAAGAGGCGGTCCCGGATGATGTCGAACTTGGTCTTGTCCACCTCGCCCTTGATCTCCCAGGGCTTGTTCATCGAGGCCTGCGCCTTGAGCAGCGCGGCCGGCTCGTAGAACTTGCCCAGGCCCTTCGCAAGCGAGGTCTCGGCGTGGAACGCTATCGGCACGCCCGTGGCGTTCATCAGTTCGTACGGCCCCATCCCTATCTTGAAGGCTTCCTTGGCGGCCTCGTCGACCGTGATTGGGTTGGCGACGCCTTCCTCGACAATGCGGCAGGCCTCGTTGAGCCACGGCACGAAGAACCGGTTGACGGCGAAGCCGGGCGCGTCCGCCACCTCGATGGGTATCTTGCCGGTGTTCCGGCCGAGCTCCAGCAGGGCCTTGACCACTTCGGGCGCGGTCTTTTCGCCGGCGACGACCTCGAGGAGCTGGTTCACGGCGGCCGGGTAGAAGTAGTGCAATCCGGCAAAACGCTCGGGCCTTCCGGTGACCTTCGCCATCTCCGTGATGCTGAGCGAGGAGGTGTTGGAGGCCAGGATGGCAGTCGGGGCGCACAGGGCGTCCAGCTCGGCGAACAGCTTGTTCTTGACCGCGAGGTCCTCGAACACGGCCTCTATCACGAGCCCGGCGCCCTCCACGGCGTCCTTCATGACCGTGAAGCCCTTGATGCGGGCCATCATGGCGTCGAGGTCCTCCCGGCGCATCTTGCCCTTGGCGACGCGCTTTTCGAGCGGGCCGCGGATGCGGGCGAACCCGGCGTCCACGAACCTCTGCTCGATGTCCATCATCGAGACCTCGTAGCCGGCCTGGGCGAAGCTCTGGACGATGCCCGAGCCCATGTTCCCGGCGCCTACCACGCAGACGCGCCTGATGCCGGCCAGTATGTCGTCGGGCGTGCTCCTCGGCTTGAACCGGAAGAACATGCGCCCGTCCTCGAGCGTGACGGTCTTGAGCTCGACGTCCATGCCGAAGAAGGCGTCCTCGTAGCGGATGCCGTCGATGCGCGAGGCGACCTTGATGTCGAGGCCGGGGAACTCGACCATGCCCATCACGAAGGGCAGGTCCCGCTCGAAGCCCATGGGCGCGCCCACGGTCATCGCGGTGTACTCGGCGAGCTTTCCGAACTTGGGCAGGTCCACCCATTCGAGGTCGTCGCAGTTGCAGCCGTCGCACATGACGCGCGGGTGCCAGTGGACCTTCTTGCACTTCTTGCACTTCGTGGTGGTCAGGCGGCCTTTTTTCAGGTTCTCGAAGAAGGCGTTTATCCGAGTCTGCTTGTCGCCCTCGAGCGGGTAGAAATCGAGTATCAGGGGCATGTCTATCTTCATTTCGCATCCCTCCCATAGACCAGGATGGAATGTACATTCGCAAGGCCCGAGAGGTTGTGGGCCAGCGCCCTGTCCACCTTGGCCACCTGGCGCTTCTTCGGGACCTGCGAGTTGAACTGCCAGAATATCTCGATGGCCTGGCCGATGCCCGTGGCGCCCAGCGGGTGGCCGCAGCCGATGAGGCCGCCCCGCGTGTTGATGGGCACCTTTCCGCCGAGGTCCGACTGGCCGTCCTCGACGAATTTGCCGCCTTCGCCCTTCTTGCAGAACCCGAGGTCCTCGTACTCCATTATCTCCGAGATGGTGAAGCAGTCGTGCGTCTCGGCCATGTCGATGTCCCTGGCCGTGATGCCGGCGCTCCGGTACGCTTCCTTGGCGGCGGCCTTGCAGGGCTCCCAGGTGGCCATGTCCCGGTGCTTGTAGATGAGGTTGCCCATCGCAGACTGGCCGGTGCCGATGATGTGGGCGGGCGTGTCGCTGAACTTCTTTGCGTTCTCCTCGGTCGTGAGCAGGACGGCCGCTGCGCCGTCGGTGATGCCCGAGCAGTCCAAAAGCCGCAGCGGGGGCGATATCATGAGCGAGTTGGAGATGTCGTCGAGCGAGTACTCCTTGTAGAACTGGGCGTACGGGTTCGTGGCCGAGAACCGGTGGTTCTTCTGCGAGACCATCGACAGCTGTTCCCGGGTGGTACCGTATTTCCTCATGTGGGATTGCGCAACGAGTGCGAAGAACGGCGGGGCGGAATAGCCCTGCACGCCCTCCCACTCGCGGTCGAGGACGCAGGCCATGCTCGTCTGGGCCTCGGCCATGTTGGGCAGGTTCATCTTCTCGGCCCCCACGACCAGGGCCACGTCGCTGAGGCCGGCCGCTATCGAGGCGTATGCCACCCTTATGGCGCATTGCCCGGAGGCGCAGGCGAGCTCGGTCCTCATGGTCACGCGCGTGGGCGTGACGCCGAGCTCCTCGGCGACCATGGGCGCCACGTGCGTCTGGAACGTGAACCGCTCGGGCTGGGCCGCCCCGACTATCAGGCTGTCGATGTCCTTCTTGTCCAGGTTGCGCGTGCTGTCAAAGAGCATCTTGCCGGCTTCCTGGACCATCTCCTTCCAGGTCGCAGAGCGCGCTCCCCACTTCGAAAGGCCTGCACCGACTATGGCGACTTTTCTCATGTCCAACCCCCTCTGCGAGGGCAGTATCTGCACTGTATATAAAGGCTTTTTTGGACAGACGGACACTGGCACGTCCGGCCGTCACAGCATAGCCGGGGCGGTGAACGGTGCCTGTGCAGGGCCTGGCCCGTTCCTGTCAACGAACGCAAAGCGGCCCGGTCATCGTTCGGGCCGTCCCCGGATGCGCCCCGAAATTCAGGCCGGGGGCAGCGTCGGAGGCGGCGGGATGGTCGCCGCCGGCGCGGTCTTGCGCTTGCGGTTGCACTTGTCGCCGAACATGCATTTCGTGCAATCGCCCTCGCACGGCTTGTCGTCCGGCCTGTACCGGTCGTTCGATAGCATCCGCGGCTCTTTTCTTTTCTTTTCAAAGGTCATCGATATCCAGCCTTTTTGCCTGTCGCCAACTCGTTTCGTGTTCTGCGCTTTCTCGGAAAAGCAGGGGGGCGGTTCGGGGCCGGGCCCGGGCTGGCCGTTCCATTATGGCTCGCAGCTCCGGGTCGGGTCCATCATTTTGGCCACGTTGCTCTATGTGAGGGGGGGTTATTAAACTTTCACATCGGGTTCCCGGGCCGCCGTTCCCGTTCCGCGACAGTTCAGCTTTAGATACTAGTAACCCATAACCCACCGGACAGACCAGGGAAGATGAAGGCCCGGCATGAGGGCGGTCCGAGAGGGCGGCGGCCGGGGCAAACCGGATTCCCATGGGGCGGATCCAGGACAGAGAGTGGATAACATGGGATACGGAGACAGGGACAGGCGCGGGGGAGGCTTCGGCGGCCCCCGGGAAATGCACAAGGCAACGTGCGCGGACTGCAAGAAGGAATGCGAGGTACCGTTCAAGCCCACCGAGGGGCGGCCGGTATACTGCAGGGATTGCTTCCAGAAGCACCGGCCCCCGCGATCGTACTGAGAAAGGGCCGCGGCCGGCCCGGAGAGCCGGGCCGGCCGCAAGGATGCCCGGGCGTTCCCGGGCGTTTTTTCTGTTCCATCGAATGGCCGACAGGGAATCGGTCGTCGATGGTCATCCCGGGGCAATCCAAACGTTTACATATCAACGCCGTGAATATCAATGCCGGGTCGAAGGTGGTTGCCTGAGACGCGCATTCCTCATCTGCGTCCTTTGCCTGCTCGGCGGAACGGCCTGCCCGGCGTTCCCGCCGGCCGGCGCCGAAGAGCCTCCCGGGAGCCCTGATCTGTTCATCTTCATTGCCGACATCGAGCCTCTCTACAACCAGACCTGTTCGACGGCTGTCTGGAGCGCCGTGAACATCACCGCGGCCATTTTGTTTTTCACAGAGCCCGGCGTCATCCAGGGCAACGTCACATTCTACGCCAATGGCACGCCGCTCGGCTCGTCCCCGGTCGTCGATTATCTGGTTGCGGACATTGGAAGGCCCGGAGCCTGGTTTTTATGGGACACCGGCTCTCTCCGGCCCGGCAACTACACCATCCGCGCCGAGCTGAATGCTTCCGGGGACGCCAACCTGACCAACATATTCGATGAGCGGAATTTCACGTTGGGCTCCGGCCCGCCCGCCCTTTCAGTCGAGTTCGACAAGGACCTCTTCACGGCCACGCCATCGTATCTGAACTATCCGACGAACCTTCCAACCACCGTGGCGTGCGGCTACGGCGTCCGCGCTGCAAATATATATGGGCGGCACATCGTTGTCTTTCTTAACGCCACGATGAACAACGGCTGGTCCTACCAGCTCAGCACCCATGCCTTTTATATATCTTCGGAAGACGCTTATCCGGTTAATGTGTATGTGGAAATCCCCCGCGGGGCGCGGGCCGACCGGCCTGGCGTGCTGACATTGACGGCCTGGACGTTGGACGGCGGCCTCAACATATCCGCGGCCTCCACGACCAGGGTGGTCATGGGAGGCAGCTACACGGTCATGCTGGACTCCGATAAAAGTTATATCGAGTGCGCGCCCGGAGAAGAGGTCGAGTTCTCCGTCAGGCTTACCAACGGAGGCAACGCATATGATTCGTTCTCTCTCGAGATAATCAACGGGGAATTCCTGGATGGCAGTCACGAGACCGCATCGCTTTCCTGCAGGACCGTGGAGAACCTCGGCCCCGGAGAAACGGAGAGTTTCAAGGTCCGTTTCCGCGGATCCCGGGACTGGACCCTCTACAAGAGCGAGCCGTCCGTCATCATCATAAAGGCCTCCTCGCTTGGGGCACGGACGGCCAACCAGACCATCGCATTGACGTACCCGGTCTACGTCTATGAAAAGGGCTCATACCCGGCGTGGTACAACTTCGGTACGGCGGGCCTGGCAATCATCATCCCGGCCGTGGCGGGCGTCGCTGCCCTGTGGAGGCGCCGCCGTAAAAGAAAAATGCGTGAAATCCACGGGAAGCCGGAGGTGAAAGCTTGAAGAGGGTCCTGCTCGCCTGCCTCGTCTGCCTGACTGGAATATGGGCATATCCTGCGAGCATCCCGGTGTCCGCCCAGGCGCCCGCCCTTCCGGACCTCTATCCAGAGCTCCACACGTACGCCGTGAACGCCACCGCGACCTGCGCCACGGCCGGGACGCCGGTGGCCCTGCTCATCTACGTCCACAACGCCGGGCCGGGCAACATCACCTCGGCCAACATCACCATATCCGTCGACGGCCCGGTCATCGCGGTCGTGCCGGCCGTTTACGACTTCTCCGCCGAGGGCTACTACGGGAACATCTACACATGGGACACGACCGGTATGGCGCCGGGGAACCATACGATAGGCATCCTGGTCAACGACTCAGCCGGCGACGCCAATCCGGCCAACAACACGGTGGCGCAGAACTTCACCATTGTCAAGACCCCGCCGGGCATGAACATCGTGCTGGACGAGGCGGTCGTGGTCGCATATATCACGGAATCGGCGCCGGGTTTTGCGGTCATAACGGGCAACATAACCGTGACGGCCCTCGGCGGGGAGGCGATGGACGTCACGCTCGGGTCGAGCGTGGACATCGGCTGGGTCTCGGGCATTTCCCCCGGCCGGTTCCGGGCCGACCGCGAGGGCAGGTACGCCTTCTCCGTCTGCGTGACGGTCCCGCAGGGGATGTGGGCCACGAACATCGGCAGGGTCCAGATCTCCGCCAACGGGGGGACCGGGAACGATACCGTCCGGGCCTCTGCGGTGGCCGTCGTCCAGGTCCATCCATATTACCGGCTCACGCTGCATTCGAACAATGCAGATATAAAGATCCCGCCCGGAGGCCAGGCCGTGTTCGACATTTCGCTGACCAACGCCGGGAACGCCCAGGACTCGTTCGAGATAGAGGTGGCCAACCTCAATGAGCTTGCGGCCAAGAAATGGTTGGTGGCCCTCTCCGCGAACACCGTTTCGGGAATACAGCCCGGCGAGTACAAGCGTTTCACCGTTACCGCCCGGGCCTCCGACGAATGGGTGCTGTCGAAAAGCGAGTCCACGAGAATCGTCATCCGGGCGACCTCCACCGGGAACCGCTCAACGTCGCTGGTTTTCCCAATCTATGTCTATGAAGAGGGCTCCAACCCGGGGTGGTATAACTATTACACCATCGATATTGCGGTCGTCCTTGTTGTAGTCGCAGCCGTGGCCGGGCTCCTGATGTGGAGGAAGAAGAGGAAGGCCGTGGGCATCAAGCCGGGGCCCGAGGTGAAAAACTGAAAGGCGCCCTGCTCGTTTGCATTCTGTGCCTGGCCGCGTCGATAGCCTGCCCGGCATTCCAGCCGGCCGCGGCCGAAGAACCGGCCGGCCTGCCGGACCTCCAGGTCGAGGGCATCATCTTCACGGTCGGCGGAGTCCAGACCCGGGGGGCGCCCGTCGGGACGGAGCGCGTCGGAATCTCGGTCCATGTCAACGACAAGGGCCGGGACAACCTCACATCAGTCAATATCACGGTGACAGTGAACGGGACGGTGCTTGGCGTCAAGCCGCCGGATATCGCATGGGGCGACCGACTGAAAAACATGGTGGCGTTCATAGAATGGCCCATCGGGGCCCTTCCGGTGGGCCTCTACGAGATCGGAGCCTTGGTCAATGATTCGGCCGGCGACCTGGATCCCGCCGACAACGCGGCCAGCGCGAACTTCACCATAGCTCCGAGGCCGCCCAGCCTGGGCATTCGCCTGGACCAGACGACGGTCGAGGCCAACGTATCGGGGATCTCGTCCGGAAGCGTCATTTTGACCGGGAACCTCACGGCCACGGACCTCTTCGGGCAGACGCTCGATGTGAAAGTGAGGGCGGAGGACACCGGCTGGATTACCGCAGCGTCTCCCTCCGATATCCGGTTCGTGCAGGATTCCACCGTCCGGTTCTCGATGAGCGTGATAATCCCCGCCGGAGCCCTTGCCTTCAGCGAGCCAGTGACCGTCAAGGCCGCGACGCGCTCACTGGGGCGCGACCTGAACGCCTCCGCCTCCGTCACCGTGGCGGTGCGTCCTTTTTACTCGTTCGAACTGACCACACGCCAGCCCATCATCGAACTGGAGACCGGTGGCGCCTGCACGTTCACGTTCCTGCTCCGAAACGACGGGAACACGAACGACTCCTTCACGCTCGAGATAGCCAATTCCGGCGACCTCGAGTCCAAGGACGCGTTTGTCACGCTCTCGTGCCAGACACTCGGGAACGTCGGGCCCGGCGAGACGAGGAACTTCAAGGTGACGTTCCGCGGGCCGCAGGACTGGACGATATGGAAGGCCGATTCGAGCCTTGTCCTGGTCAAGGCCTCCTCGGTCGGGGCCCGGTCCGAGTACCTTATCGTCGCCAGGTCCTGCCCGGTCTACGCGAAGGAGACGGGGATGTTCCCGCCCTGGCTCTTCACGCTGACCGTCATCGCGATTGCATTCTCGGTGGGGTCCTTTATTTTCATGGGCGTCGTGGCATTGCTGGTCGCCTGGAGAAAAACCGGCGGACCCCGGGACGAGGGGCAGGCGGGCGGCCTGGCAGGCCGGGAGCCCAAGCCCCCTGACATCTGACCGCCCTCACATCAGCATCAGCATCGCCACGCCCGCGATGGCCACGACGGCGCCCGCCACCCCGCGCCAGCTGGTCTTTTCGCGGTAGAGCGCATAAACGACCGGTATTATGAACACCGGCATCAGCGACCCCAGCGTCGCCGCGACCCCTGCGTCGGCGTAGGTCACCGCGACCATGAACGTCCAGACGCCCAGGAACGGGCCTATCATCGTCCCGGCCAGCGTCGCCTTCATGCCCTCCTTGTTGGAGAGCGCCCCGCGCACCTCGCCGAGCTTGCGCATCAGCACGACCGCGATGAAGAAGAACACGATGGCGGCGAACATGCGCATGAGCGTCGCCGACAGGGGGTCCAGCGGGTGGCCGGCCGGGGCGGCGTTTATCATCCCGTACTTGGAGAGCACGAGCCCCACCCCCTGGCCGACCGAGCCTACCACGCCGGCGAACACCCCGAGAGCCTTGCGGCCCGGCGCGATGGCCGGCTCCGCGCCGTTCTGCTCCCTTTCGAGGATGACCAGGGACACCCCGGTCAGCGTCACCGCGATGCCCGTGACTGCCCACACGGTGAGCACCTCGTCGAGGATGTAATAGCCCAGGATGCTCGAGAATATCGGGTTGATGGCCATCAAGAGCGTCCCGCGCCGCGGCCCGATTATCATGAGGGCACCGAAGTAGCCCAGGTCTCCGATGGCCAGGCCGATGATGCCGCTCGAGCCCAGCCAGAGCCACTGGGTCCCGCTGGCCTCAGGCACTATCCGGCCCAGGAGGATGATATGGCAGGTGGCTAGCAGCCCCAGCGCGAAGAGCATGCGCCACATATTGACGCTGATGGGGCCGACCTTGCGGCTCGCCGCGGCGAATGCCAGCGAGGTGAACGTCCACAGCACCGACGCGAAGAGCGCCGCCGCCTCGCCCACTAACGCGCTGTCCATTTGCAGCCGGATGCTTGCTTGATATATATGTAATGTTGCGAAACCGTTTTTAACCGGAAAGCAATCCCTCAAGGTTATGGGAGGCCTGTTGACCATGCCCAGCATGATGAATCGAACGCTTGTACCGCTCCTGGCCGCGCTGCTGTTTTGCGGCGGCCTGCTCCCGCCCGCAGAGGCAAACTCGCCGCAGTCCGTCGCGGTCGAGTACGACGCCGCCGCCGGGAAGCTGAACGTGACCATCGCCCACGTCACCCTCGACACATCGACGCACTACATCTATCAGGTGGTGGTTGAAAGGAACGCGGTCGTCAACATCACCTCGAACTACACCTCCCAGCCCGCAAACGACGTTTTCACCTACACCTACAACATAAGCGCCGTGGACGGCGATGTGCTCCGGGCGACTGCTAAATGCAGTCTCTTCGGGGAGGGCTCGGCGAGCCTCACGGTCTCCACGGCGCCCCCGCCGGACTTCGTCATCCCGACCGTCAATATCGTTAGACCGGCCAACCTGCAGCTCTTCAACACGAGCGGCATCGTCGTGAACGGGACCGCCGCCGACAACGTCGCCGTGGCCAAGGTCGAGGTCAGCCTGAACAACGCCACCTGGCAGGCCGCGACCGGCACGGAGAACTGGAGCGCGCCGGTGACGCTCGCCCTCGGCCCCAATTTCATCCGGGCCCGCGCCACGGACACGTCGAACAACACCGGCCAGGACTTCGTCTACGTCACCTACATCAACGACACCGGGCCCCGGCCGGACACCACGCCGCCCTCCCTCTCGATAAGCGCCCCGCTCGAAGGCCAGACCGTCAACGTCAGCCGCATCGACGTCCGGGGCGCCTCCTCGGACGAGAGCGGCGTCCGGCTGGTCGAGGTCCGGCTCAACCGGGGAAACTGGGAGAACGCCACCGGCAACCTGAGCTGGAACGCCACCGTGAACCTCCTTGAAGGCTCCAACCTCATCGAGGCCCGGGCCACCGATTTTGCGAACAACACCGCCTCGGCGTCCGTCAATGTCACCTACACCAACCAGACCGGGCCGCCCCCGGACACCGTCCGGCCCGTCATTGACATCGCCCAGCCTTCCGAGGGCAAAAAGTTCAACGTCACGACCGTGAACGTGGCCGGCACCGCCTCGGACGACGTTGCGCTCGCAAAGGTCGAGGTGCGGCTCAATTCCGGCGCCTGGAAGGCCGCCTCCGGGACCGCCGCCTGGTCCTCCAGCGTGACGCTCGTCAACGGCTCGAACCGCGTGGACGCCAGGGCCACCGATACGTCGGGGAACACGGCCACTGCGTCCGTGAATGTGACCTACGAGGAGCCGGCCCCGCCGCCGCCCCCGCCGCCGCCGGTTGACACAACCCCTCCGACGGTGTCCATCGCCTCGCCGCCCGACGGCACGATATTCACCTCGGCGGACGTCACGGTCAACGGCACCGCCTCCGACAATATCCGGGTCGCCCGCGTCGAGGTGCGCGTCGGGACGGGCGCCTGGGGGCTTGCCTCCGGGACGGCCAACTGGACCATCGCGGTCTCGCTGAAAGAGGGCCGGAACACTATAGAGGCGAGGGCCACGGACGGAGCAGGCAACACCCGGAACGCCAGCGTCTCCGTGCAGTATGCGAAACCGGGCGGGACCGCCACACTCGACGGCGCCATCTCCCCCGGCGAGTACGACCACAAGGCCTCGTTCTCCGGCGGGGATTTCGAGCTCCACTGGAAGGTCTCCGGTGACACCATCCATCTCGCGATGGTCGGCCGGACCACCGGCTGGGTGGCCATAGGGCTCCAGCCGACGCAGATGATGAAGGACGCCGACATTCTGGCCGGCTGGGTGGATTCAAGGGGCAGGCCCGGGGTCCTCGACTGCTACTCCACCGGGCCCAACGGCCCGCACCCGCCGGACACGAGCTTCTCCCCGCCCGGGACGGGCGACATCCTCCTGTACGGCGGTTCGGAATCCGGCGGGAAGACCACCATAGAGCTCACGCGTTTTTTGAAGACCGGCGACCGGTACGACCACGACATTCTGGCCAACGGGACGACCTCGTTCATCTGGGCGCTCGGTTCCGGCGACGATTTCAACTTCCAGCACGTGGCCCGGGGCTACGGCACGATCAACCTGACCACCGGCGCCTCCACCGAAAAGTCAGCGATGGCATGGCAGCCGCATGCGGTGCTCATGGCCTCCGGGCTGGTCCTGCTCATGGCCGGCATGTTCGTGGCGCGCATGAAGACGCAGAAATGGTGGATGAGGGGACACCGCACCGTCATGCTCGCCGGGGCGGCGCTGACCGTGGCCGGCCTGCTCTACGGCATCTACATGATACAGGCCTCGTCCGGCGTCCACTTCCGCGTGCTCCATGCATACATCGGCCTGATAGCGCTCGTGCTCACCGTGGCGATGGCGGCGATGGGCCAGCTTTTGCCGAAGATCGCGGGAAGCTGGAAGAACGCCCGCATCGCCCATCGCTGGCTGGGACGCGTGACCATCCTCGTGCTCATCATGACCGTTCTGATGGGACTGATGCAGGCGGGAATCATCCCGACAGGCTGAGGGACCGGGAGCCGGCCTGGCCGGCCTCCGGGGAAAAGCGCCCGCGCGCGCTCTGCGTACCCGGAATCGATAAACTCGGCGCCAATTTTGGCAAATGTTTATATTCCCTGCGTCCATGTTTTGCGATAAAGTCGGGAAACCGATGGACAGGGAGGATGGACGGATGAACAGGAAATCGAATGCGTTGAAGTTCGGGATGGGCGCGGGAGTCATGATTTTCGCGATCGCAGTGCTGATGATGGTCCCGGCGGCGCCAGCGCCGCAGCCGGCGCAGGGCCGGGCCGGGACGGACCTCGTGTCCGTCTACTCGCAGACGCCTCCGATGCTGGACGGCGACGGCTCGGACGCTGCCTGGGGCGGTGCCGCCCCGGTGACGGTGACCGCCTCGGGGGGAGCCAACTTCCCCGGGGGCTCCACCGAGGTGACGATGAGGACCGTCTATACCAACGACCGGTTATACATGCTCGTCATCTGGAATGATTCGACTGATTCGTATGACCGCTTCCCCTGGATGTTCGACGCGGGAATGGGAAAATGGTACCAGAAGAACCTCGAAAACGACACGAAGGCCGTCGCCAACTACGAGGACAAGCTGGCGTTCCTCTGGAACATCAACGACACCATCGCCGGCTACAACGAGAACGGCTGCGGCGTGACCTGCCACTTCTCGACGCCCGGCCGGGACAAGCCGCTCAAGTACACCAACGCCGGCGGCGAGCTGGGCGACATCTGGCACTGGAAGCGGGTCCGCACCGGGCCTGTGGGGCAGACGGACGACCAGTACCTCGACAACGACACCGTGGCGAAGGAGGCCGGCCGCAAGTCCGACCCGAAGACCGGCGGCGGGTACAGCAACAACAACCAGACGCTCAACTTCACGGACGACCCAGCCAACTCCACCGCCGTGCCCAAGTACATCTACCCGGGCGCCACCGGCATGCAGGCTTACTATGTCCTGGACACCGACCTGGACGCGGCCGCGGTGAAGGTCACGGGCGTCTATACGAACGGCACGCTGGTCACCGCCTCCGGCATGCTGGTCCCCGATGCGGGCTCGCACCTGCCGGGAATCATCATAGGGAAGATCAAGGGCGACCGGGGCGAAATCGACACGGCCTCCGCCTGGGCCGACGGGAAATGGACGCTGGAGATTGCCCGGAACCTGACCACGGGGAGCTCCAAGGACGTCCAGTTCAGCGACCTCTCGAAGCCGTACTACTTCGGCATCGCGCCGTTCGACGACTCGCAGATAGCGCATGCCATGAGCGGGCTCATCAAGATGACCTTCGCCCCCAGGATGCCGCATGTCCACGTAATGTCCGTCACGGCCTTGCCTGCCAGCGTGAAGCAGGGCCAGCCGGTCGCCGTGGCCGCCACGCTCCGCAACAGCGGGAACATCGACGCCGTGGACGCCGAGGTCGAGTTCTACCTCGACAACGCCACAGCCCCGCTGGGCTCCGTCATGGTCAACGTGACAATGGGCAACGCCACCGACGCCACGGCCACGTTCACCTGGAACACCTCCGGCGCCGCGGCGGGCAACCACACCGTCCGGGCCGTGGTCAAGGCCACGGGCCTTTCGGGCACGAGCGGCAACGTGCTCGTGGTCGTCCCGGCCCCGGTCTTCATGCTGGAGGAGCTCGCCGCCGACAAGACGGCGGTCGTGCTCGACGGGAACCTGAGCCTCACCGTCAAGGTGAAGAACACCGGCGACCTGGCCGGGACCGCCACCGTGACGCTCCACGACGGCAACACGACCGTGGCGACGCTCTCCATCCCGGTCGCGGCCGGCGGGAGCAACACGACGGTCTATACCTGGAAGGCCGCGGGCGCGGGCAACCACTCGTTCCTGGCAAAGCTCGGGGGCGAAACGAAAAACGTGACCGTCAAGGTCCTTTCCAAGGCGAGCATAACCATCACGGCCCTGACCTCATCCAAGACGAGCCTCAAGGACCAGCCCAAGGACTCGACGCAGAAGGTAACGCTCACGATAACCTTGGGCAACGCCGGCGACAGCGCCGGCACCGTGCTCCTGGTCGTCAAGGAGAAGGGCAAGGTGGCCTTCAGCGAGAACATTACGGTCGAGGGCGGCAAGAGCGCCACGAGGACCGTCACCTGGTCCCTCAAGGGCGAGGGGAAGCACACCGCCACGGCCACCATCACCGGCGACGGGACGGGCTCCAGGAGCGTCGATGTGAAATTGGGCTACCAGACCCCCGGCTTCGAGGCCGTTGTCCTGATTGCGGCCGCCGCGGCGGGCATCCTCCTCCTCGGGTTCAGGCGGAGGGTCTGAGGAAGGCCGGAGTCATTGCGCTCGGGGACACGACGAGCGGGACCGTTGACGACCGGCTTCGAGCCGGTCGTCTCGGCCGAGACGAGCAAAGCTCGTCTACGGAGCGGGAAGGGACGGGGATGGTTTCCGCCATCCTTCCCGCCTGTCCGCCCTTCCCGCTCGTCCCCTTCCCGCTTCCCGCTCGCTTCCCCGCATTTCCCGACCGCAACCGCTTTTAACCCGTCCCGCCATTGTATTACGGGGCGGTTTCGATGAGGGGCAGGGGCGGGAAGGCACCGGTCGCAGGCATTGCCGTGGCAGCTGTGGTCATCATCGTGATAATGGCAGGGGTGCTCCTCCTGCCCAGGCCCCCGGAGCCGAGGGTGGACCAGCCGCCCTCGGCGCCCCTGGACCTGCGGGCGGCGCCGGGCGACAGGATGGTCGAGCTCTCCTGGCAGGCCCCACTGGGGAACGGCTCCTCGGCCGTGAGGTCCTACCGGGTCTACCGCGGGATCGACCCCGGGGCCCTCTCGCTGGCCAAGGAGCTCGGCAACCTCCTGTCCTACACGGACGGCGGGCTCATCAACGGCCAGACCTACCATTACAAGGTCAGCGCCCTGAACTCCGCCGGCGAGGGCGCCCGCTCGGGCGGGGCCTCCGCCACGCCCGGCGCTGCCGCCGCCGTCCCGTCCGCCCCGTTGAACCTCCTGGCGCGCCCGGGCAACGCGCAGGTCGCGCTGACCTGGGACCCGCCGGCCGACACCGGCGGCGCCGCCGTCACCGCCTACCGCATCTACCGCGGGAACGTCTCCGGGCAGGCGACCTTCCTCACGGAGACCGGGAGCCTGCCCGGCTACACCAACACCGGCCTCCAGAACGGCCGGGCCTACTTCTTCCAAGTAAGCGCGCGGAACTCCGCCGGCGAGGGCCCGCGCTCGGCCGAGGCGAACGCCACCCCGGCCGGCGGGCCGGGCGCGCCCTCCGAGCCGAGGAACCTGACCTACGTGCCGGGCGCCTCGAACATCACCCTCAACTGGGAGCCCCCCGCCTACGACGGCGGGTCCATGATAACGGGCTACTCGGTGTACCGCGGCACCGTGAGCGGGTCCCTCCTGCTCCTCTCGCCCATCGACAACCTGACCACATTCACGGACTCCGGCCTGCTTCCGGGCGTCACGTTCCACTACCAGGTCAGCGCCAGGAACGCGCTGGGCAACGGGCCCCGCACGCCGGAGCTCCGGGCGATGCCGCTTTCGAAGCCCTCGGCCCCGCTGGAGCTTTCGGCGACGGCCGGCGTGGGGAGCGTGGCATTGGCCTGGAAGCCTCCCGCGTCCGACGGCGGGAGCCCGGTCCAGAACTACAACGTCTACCGTGGCACCGCGCCCGGGGGGGAGACCTTCCTCGTGATGCTCGGCGCCGTCACCGCCCACAACGACGCCGGATTGGCGAACGGGGTGACCTATTTCTACCAGGTCAGCGCCGCCAACTCCCTTGGCGAGGGGCCGCGCTCGGCAGAGGCGAACGCCACGCCCCAGGCGAGCTTCGACACGCCCTCGGCGCCGCGCGACCTTTCCGTCACGGACGGAGACGGGCGCGTGGACCTGGCCTGGTCGCCTCCGGCGAACGAGGGCGGAGGGCCGGTCAGCAAGTACACGGTCTACCGCGACGGGGCGAAGCTTGCGGACCTCGGCGTCGTTGCCGTGTACGCCGACACCGGCCTCGCCAACGGTGAGGCCCATTCCTACGAGGTTTCCGCTTCCAACTCCATTGGCGAGGGACCGAAGAGCGCCGCCGCGTCGGCCACGCCCGCTAGGGTCCCGGACGCCCCGTTGCTGCTCAAGGCGACGCCCTCCAACCGCAACGTCTCGCTCAGCTGGCAGGCACCCGCCTCGGACGGGGGCGCGCCCGTGACGGGTTATGCGATATTCCGCGACGGCGCCTCTCTGGCGGCCACGGGGGCGCAGACCACATTCCGAGACGGGTCCGTCCAGAACGGCCAATCCTACGTCTACAAGGTCGCCGCCCTTAACCGGAAGGGGCAGGGGCCGTTCTCGAACGATGCCTCGGCGATGCCCAACCTCAGGCCGGTGGCGTTCTCGGCCGGGGGGGCGGACTTCGACGCTGCCGTGGACATAGGCACGGACTCGCAAGGCAACATATACATCACTGGCCACTTCCGGGGCACGGCCGACTTCGACCCGGGCGCCGGCACGAGCGAGCTCACCTCGGCGGGCGATGCGGACATCTTCGCCGCCAAGTACGACGTCGACGGCAACTTCGTGTGGGCGTTCCGCATCGGCGGAACCGGCGCCGACATGCCGTGGAGCATCAGCGTCTCGGCCGGGGGGGCCTTCTGGCTCGCCGGCCAGTTCAGCCTGGCGGCCGACTTCGACCCCGGGGCGAACACCGCCATGCTGGCAAGCCTCGGCGGGAGCGACGCCTTTGCCGCCAAATACGCCTCGGACGGCTCGTACATCTGGGCCGGGTCCTGGGGCGGGGCGGGAAACGACGGGGCCGGCGACCTCTCCACCGATTCCGCCGGCAACTGCTATGTCACCGGGCATTTCGAGGGCACGGTGGACTTCGACCCCGGAACGGGGAGCGCCCAGTCCGCAAGCGCCGGCGCGCAAGACGCCTTCGTATCGTCCTTCGGGCCCGGAGGCGCCTTCCGCTGGCACTTCGCCCTCGGCTCCACTGGGCTGGACACCGGGAGGGGCGTCCAGGCCTATGCCAACGGGACGTTCTGGATCGCCGGCCTCTTCAACGGCTCGGTCGATTTCGACCCGGGCGCGGCGGTCAACCTGACCAACTCGAGCGGCTATACTGACATATTCCTGGCGCGGTACACCGCGGCCGGCGCTTTCCTCTGGGCCGGGGCCGTTGGGGGGCCGGAGAACGACACCGTCGCGGCCCGCGGCCTTGCGCTCGACGGCCCCGGGAACGTCTACATCACCGGCTCGTTCGTGGGTCTTTGCGATTTCCAGCCGACGAACCAGACGGCGGCGGTGCAGAGCAACGGCTTGCAGGACGCCTTCCTCGCCGAGTACGACCAGGCGGGCGAGTACCGCTGGGCCTACGGGGTCGGCGGTCCGGCCGACGACTTCGGGAGCGGCGTGGCCGTGGACGATTCGGGCAGCATCTACTGGACCGGCTGCTTCCGGGGCTCGGACGTCGACTTCGATTTTACGGCCGACACGTATCAACTGGACGCCGCAAGCTCCGGCTCCGGATGCGACATCTTCCTGGCAAAGTACCTGCCCGGAGGGCTGCTTGATTGGGCATACGCCTTCGGCGCCCAGCTCGCGGACAAGGTCAACATAGGGAACGCCGTCTGCGTGGACATCAATGGGAACGTCCTCCTGGCCGGCCAGTTCCACGGCGGGGCGGACTTCGACCCCACAGCCGGGACCACGATGCTCAACAGCGCCGGGACGGCCGACCTGTTCGTCGTGAGGCTCGACGCGGACGGGAAGCCGGCGTGAACGACCGTGAACCGTGAGCCGTGAGCCGTGAGCCGAGGATCAACGCTGTTTCTGCCAGGTCAAGGAGCCCGGTTCACGGTCCTCGGTTCACGGTCCCCGGTTCACGGTCCCCGGTTCACGGCTCACGGCTCACGGCTCACGGATTTCTCACGGCGCCGGCGTCCTCCCCAGTTTCTCGAGCGCCTTCAGGTAGCGCCTGCGCCGGACGACGTAGGGCCCGCTTTCCGTCCCGAACGGCACGTACTCGGCCACGCGCCAGCCCGACGAGGCCAGCCGGAGCTTCGTTTCATCCGCGAGGCCCATCAGGAACCCGAACTCCAGGCTCCTCCTGCTCCCTTCGTGCTCCAGCCAGCCTATGAGCTCAGGGTCGTGCGTGCCGGCGCAGAAATCGGCCCCTGACTCCAGCAGGCGCCCGCAGAGGTTCCTCATGCGCCGCTGGATGTCTGAAAAATCGGCCGTGTCGCCGGCATAGGCGCCCTTGACAATCCGGACGCACAGGCGCCCGTCGAGGGCCCGCTCCAGGTCGGCGGCCGTCCGGTCGAGATAGGCTTGGAGCGTCAGCGTGACCGGTAGGCCCGAGGAGGCGGCCTCCAGGGCCGTCTGCAACGTGAAATCGACGAGGCCCCGGCCCTCCATGTCCAGCTCCACCGGCGCGCACGCATTCAGAGCGGCCCTGGCAAGCTCGAGCAGGTTCGACCGGCATTGCTTCCGGTCGGAGATCGCGCCCAGGAGGGACGGCTTCACTGCCAGCGAGGCGCCCGCCTTGCCCTCGCCGAGCGTCTGCAGCATCTCCAGATGGGCGCCCTGATTTGCCCGGGTCTGCCCGCCGTTTTTTGGCTGCCCGCCCAGGATATCGAGGACGCAGCGGACGTGCTCCGCCTTTCGTTTGGCGCACCGTTCCAGGGCGGCCGCCCGGTCCGGCAGGACCCAGCGTTCCTCGCCTGCCATGCCTCCGGTATTGGCGAACAGGCAAAAAAGCCCGACGGGTGCCGATTTGACATTCTGGCCGAATTTGTATCCACGTGTACCTCATTTGCGTATATTCGTATATATGAAATGCCCGATTTCCGGCCAGAACCCCAAAGGAGGTTTGAAAAGATGTCAAAATCCCAAAACCGGAAGGCTGCGTTTCTCGTGCTGGCTGCGATATCGCTCTCGTTCATCGGGTTCGCGGGCCCGGTGGCAGGAGCCGCGACCCTGGACATAACCGGCCTGAGGATATCGCCGAACCCGGGCTACGCCTGCGAGAACACCACCATCAGCTTCAATGTGACCAACAACCTGGGCGCGATGGTCGACCTGGTCGACGTGCATGTGGATGCCAAAGGCTCGGCCGGCGGGATGAGCTGGCAGTCGAACATCACGATGTTCGCCGACAGGGCCACGAGCTTCCAGTCGTTCACCTGGAACTACCCACCGGAAGGCACTTATGACGTTTCAATAACTGTTATAGGGGCCGGCCAGATAGCCCAGAAGAGCGGCATCTACACGGTCCTGCCCTGTGCGCCTAACATACATATCCGGTCCGTCACGGTTGTCCGGTCCGCCGTCGCGCCGGACGCCGCCACCCTCACGGTCGATGTCCACAACGACGGCCACGCGCAGGCCAACAACACGACCGTGGCGGTGCAGGCGACCGGCCCGCATCCGGACACGACCCGCTATTTCCTGGGCTCGACCGTCATCCCCAAGATAGCCGCAGGGGACGCCAGCCATCCCGACTTCATGTGGTCGCCGATGCCCGCGTCTGGGGTCTACACGTTCACTGTAATGACCATTGACGAGACCGGCGTCCTGATGTCCGAGGATGTCAGCCTCGTCATCGACCTGCAGACAAAGCCGAACACTGTCCAAATAACCGGCATCTCCGTCGATCCCTGGGCCCCCATGCAGGGCGTGGCCGGGAACGTGACGGCCACACTGCTCTTCCGGGGCGACTGGAACGGGCAGGAAGTCGCGGTCAAGGCCGTGGCGGCGGGCAAATCGACCTACATTTTGGGGAACCGGACCGTGCTGTCGCCCGACGTCGACGACCCGGTCAGGGTGAACTTCACCTGGCCGCCGGACCTCGAGCCGGACCTGTACACCATCACCGTGTCCGCTTTCGGCTTCAACCCGCAGGAGATCACGGCCTCCGCCTCGAAGAACGTGAGCCAGCTTCCGAGGCAGAAGCAATGGTTGCCTGCCAATTTCAGGCTCGAGCTCACGGGCCTGAGGACAAGCCCCTATCCGGCCCTCCCCGGGCAGAACTCCACCGTAACCGTCGAGATCCAGAATACGGGGGATGCGGACGCCCCGCCGGCGAAATTGACCGTCACGGCCGAGGGCCCGGCTTTCTACAACCTCGGTACCAGGACCACGCCCAACACGAGCTTTGGGACGATGGTCCGGATGGAGTTCCCCTGGCCCCAGCCGGTCGTGCCCGGCGAATACGTCATCCGGGCGTTCCTCGAGGACATCGGGGGGAACCAATCCGACCTGAAACGCACTTTCGTCCTGCCCCATGTCCTCGAAACGACCGGGTCCTTCGTCAACGGGAGCACGGTCTTCAATTACTATTACTACGGCGGAGCCCCCAACGGCACCGCCGACCACAATGTGACGGTCACTGTGAAGCAGACGGGCGAGGGCGCTTCCGCCGGGCTGGGCATGAGCAACCCGGCGGTGGCGGGCGTGACCGGCGTCGCCGTCGGCGGCGCGATCTCGGCCGTCTCCGTTCTCGCCTACGCCTTCGCCTCGAAGAAGGGCTACGACTACTACATGGCCAAAAGTGCCCTGAGCGGGGCCCAGACCAACCCGGCGTTCCAGGAGAACAAGAACTCGGGCCAGATGCCGGAGTACCAGGGCAAGGGCACGCCGGCCGAGAGCCC
>Ga0233425_10004633_pt1 | contig 22819 bp, 20 predicted proteins | sample Watercolumn_Towu_2_FD_181712 | JGI IMG/M metagenome (GOLD analysis project Ga0233425, IMG submission 181712) | Freshwater microbial communities from Lake Towuti, South Sulawesi, Indonesia - Watercolumn_Towuti2014_140_MG | ecosystem: Environmental > Aquatic > Freshwater > Lake | place... | reverse complement strand
CAAAATAAACATAAGGTGCAAGGGCTTATACCCTTCACATTTGCAGATCCCGGCGGCGGTTAGATGACTTTGGATACGCAGCTCGGTAAACAAAGACCTCATCCTCAGTTCCAGGTCGGCGCGGAACAGCGGGCCCGCTGGCGAGGTCTTTGGCGGGTCCAGATCCAAGAGTACCTCACGGCTGCCATCCAGAACATTATGATTCTGGTGCAAGTTGTCAAAGAGCCTGGATCGGCCATCTCCTTGGCAATCAGGAAGGCCAAGGATAAGTGGCTGAATAAATACGAAATCTATTTAGCTATCAGCACCGGTAAATGCTATTTCCCCTGGGCTGGCTGTTTCTGAATCATCGTCCCAAGATCGCAGTCCGACCATCCGGAAATGGTCAAATGCAGTTCAAGAAAATCTATTCGGGCAACAGCCCGTTGAACTTTGAACCTTGAACTTTGAACCTTGAACTTTCGGAACCGAACGGAATGAACGTCGCCCGCCTCATCGCCCGCTGCCTGGAAAACGAAGGAGTGGCCTATATTTTCGGCCTCCCCGGGGAGGAGATCATCCACCTGGTGGATGCCCTCAATGATTCGTCCATCCGCTTCATCCTGACCCGCTCCGAGCAGGGCGCGGCCTTCATGGCCGACATGTACGGCCGGGTCACCGGAAAGGCGGGGGTCTGCCTGGCCACTTTTGGCCCCGGGGCAATCAATCTGCTCCTCGGGGTTGCCGACGCCCAGACGGACAGCGCGCCCCTGGTGGCCCTGAGCGCCCAGGTGGGGCTGGGCCGGATCTACAAGGAGACCCACCAGGTGGTGGACCTGGTGTCCATGTTCAAGCCGGTGACCAAGTGGGCTGAGACCCTCCTCACCCCCGGGGCGGCGCCGGAGATGATCCGCCACGCCTTTCACCTGGCCCAGACCGAGCGGCCCGGCGCGGTCTATCTGGCCCTGCCCCAGGATGTGGAGGCGATGCCAGCGGATCCTATGCTCAAGCCTCTGCGGGCGCATCCCGCGCACGCGGAGGCTCCGGCCCCCGGCCAGATCGAGAGGGCCGCGGCGGTGCTGGCCGCGGCCCGGGTCCCCATCATCCTGGCCGGACACGGCGCGGCCCGGCACCAGGCCCAGGAGGCCCTGGTCCGCTTCTCCGAGAAACTTCAAATACCGGTGGCCACCACCTTCCACGGCAAGGGCGTCTTTCCGGATGACCACCCCCACGCCCTGGGGGCCATGGGCTTTATGGTCCACGATTACGTCAACTTCGGCTTCGACTAGGCGGACGTGATCATCAGCGTGGGCTATGAACTGCAGGAATTCAGCCCCACGCGCATCAACCCGCAAGCGGACAAGCAAATCATTCATCTACACCGCTTTCCCGCGGTGGTGGATACCCATTACGGCGTCACGGTGGATGTGACGGGGGACATCCCCGCGGCCCTGGACGCTCTGGCCGCCAGGGTCGCGCCTAAAGACGGGATGGTGGCCACGGAACGGAAAATCCGCTGTCTGCTGCGCCAGGAACTGGAGCAAGGACCCCTGGACGAGTCCTACCCGGTGAAGCCCCAGCGGCTGGTAGCCGATACCCGGGCCGCCCTGGGCCGGGAAGACTTTGTCCTGGTGGACAGCGGCGCGGGGAAGATGTGGATGGCCCGCTTATACCCCACCTACCGGCCCAACACCTGCCTGGTTTCCAATGGCTTGTCCACCATGGGCTTCGCGGTGCCCGGGGCCTTGGGGGTCAAGCTGGCCCGGCCCCACCAAAAGGTGTTGGCGGTGACCGGAGACGGCGGCTTTTTAATGAACGCCGGGGAGATGGAGACGGCGCTGCGGGAGAAAATTCCGTTCGTAATTCTGGTATGGGTGGACGGCAGCTACGGTCTGATCAAGTGGAAGATGGACCTGAAATTACACCGCCACTCCCACGTGGACTTTGAGAACCCTGATTTTGTCAGGTATGCGGAGAGTTTCGGGGCCAAAGGCTACTTCATCCGGGCCGCGGCCGAACTGCTCCCGACCCTTAAAAAAGCCCTGGCGGACGACACGGTGTCCGTCATCGCCTGTCCGGTGGATTATTCGGAGAACAACAAACTCACCGAGAAGCTGGAGCATCTGGAGGAGCCGGCCAAGATCAGGTGCGTTGAGTCCTGATTTTCTCTGCGCCCTCTGCGCCTCCGCGAGAAACAAAAAGCAGTTTCTCGCAGAGACGCAGAGAGCGCAGAGAAATGAAGTTTGCAAAAGGTTCGAAAATCGAAAACGGTATTACATCACCACGATCTCTTCCAAACCGTCCTTCCAGCCGTCCCAGAGGAGGGCGTCCAGCCGGCCGTCGGCGATGACCTTGAAGGCGTACCGGGCCTGGGCCGCGTAAAAATCGCACATGGGGGCCGCCGCGTTCAGGGTGCCGTGGAAGGCGTAAACCTCCGCGGGGCAGGGCGCGCCGCAGAAATGGCGCACCGCGCAGCGTTTGCAGGGCTCCAGGTTCTCCGCCATGCGGGTGGTCACCTGGGTAAAGGCGGGAGTGGCCAGCAGGTCTTTGACGGAGTCGGTGAACAGGTTGCCGCCGTGAAATTCCGGCAGCCCCAGGAATTCGCTGCAAGGCGCCACTTCTCCCCCCGCGCCCACCGCAAAGAAGCAGCGGCCGCCGCCGCAGGGCGAGATGTCGCACATCAGCCGCCGGGCACCCGGGGCCACCAGGCCCAGGAGCAGGTTGGCGAAATTGCCGATGACCAGCTTGCGCCCGGTCTTCTCATATAACTCGAAGGTGCGGTCCAAGGCCCCGAAGAAGTAGTGGGCCAGCTCCGTCTGGTCCGGCATCAGGTTGCGGCCGCCCAACTGCGTCCCCCGGACCGGGTTGAACAAGGCGTTGGTTACCCCCCGCTCATGGAAGAAATCCACCAGTTCCGGGAGATGCCGCACGTTTTCCTTGGTGACGGTGGTGATGATGTTGAGGCCGGGATAGCCGATGAGCTCCTCCAGGACCTTGACGGTCTGGGCAAAGACGCCGCTGCCGCCCCAAGTGCGCCGGGTGCGGTCCGCCACCTCGGCGGTGGGGCCGTCGATGGAGATGCCGATGCCCGCGCCGTGGGCCTTGAGAAAGTCTACGGCTGCCTTATCCAGCAGCACCGTATTGGTCTGCACCCCGAAGCGAAAGTAGTCGCCGTACTTCTCAATTCCCTGGAAGACCGCGTCTTTGGCCAACAGGGGTTCGCTGCCGTGGAAGACCAGTTGGGGCCGGGCGCCCTCGGGTAAAGTACCGACAAAGAAATCTTTCAGCTTCGCCAGGGCCTCAAGCAGCCGGGCCGGGTCCATGTCGGAGCCGGTGCGCCGGGCCTCCCGGGGCAGGTAGCAGTAGCCGCAGTCCAGGTTGCAGCGTTCCGTGGGGTTGAAATAGACCGCGGAAGTAAGAAGCTTGAAGCGCACGGTCTCCAGGTCGCCGGCCAGCTTCTTCTCTTTTTCCAGATATGTCTTAGGGAGTTCCCCGCCCAACAGATAGTCCAGGGCCTCGGCCCGGGGGGAGAGCACCCAAAAAGCGGTGTCCGCGTTGATCAGGGCCACGTAATCCGGGTGGCCCACCTCCAAGACATCGAAATGGGGCCCGGCCCCGGCGTTTACGAACGCCTGGGACGGACCCCACAAAGGTGAAATTGCCTGGGACATGTCCTACTTCTTTTTGGCGTCCGCCATCAGGTAGTGGGACAGACCCACCTGGTCGCCGTCGGGCGCACAGGTATAACGGATGCTGATGGGTTTCTTGGTACTCTTGTCTTTGGCCATTTATTGTCCTCCTTCCTCCGTGGTTTACCGGCCGGCCGGATGGTCATCGACGGCCGCCGGGGGGAAAGCTCTTAAAGACGGTTTTCGGTTTTCGGTTTTCGGTTAAAAAACCACTAGTTATATGTCATTCTGAACGGAGCGAAGCGGAGTGAAGAATCTCGTATTTTGAATTTCTTCGCTGTGCTCAGAATGATAATGATCCTCTTTTAGCCTTTACTGAAAACCGGAAACCGAAAACCGAAAACCATAAAAAAAAGGCAGTCCCACCTTGTCAGATGGAACTCCCTTTACCATCAGGAGCAGCCTTAACTCTCCGCCAGGCAGGTCTTCTGGCTCTCGGATCAGCCGGAGAGAGTCAGCCTTCCCACCGGGTTTTTGATATACCCGGCAGTGGCCGGCTTATGCAGCCTGCACCCTCATCCGTCCCCGATTACAGCGGCGGGACCGCCCCGGATTCGCACCGGGTTCCGGATTGCCTGGGGAGTTTTTTCTTGCGATTAATTTATCGGGCCACTGAAGGCTTGTCAAGGGGAATTTATTGAGCCATAGTGGGCGCGGCCACGCGGCACACCGTCAGGAACTATATCCTTCTTGCACCTGGGCGTCGCGCATTTCTTTTCCTTTTTGGTTTTGAAAATCCGTTCTCACCAACTTCTTTTTGGTGATAACGAGAGATAAGTATATCGTTCAATAACGCTCTATCGTATTCTTCCATATTCTCAAAAGATAGCCGTTTTTTCAAAATCTCCTTTGGATATTCAAAAGCCAATTTCCCAAACGCTTCGTCCAAAAAAGAAACAGAAGCTATCAAGATATTACCAAAATCAATTGTAATTTTATCTTCTCTATCCCAGGAATTAACAATTATATCGTTTATTATCTGCCCATCTTCTCTGGTTACAGTCTTTTTTCCACATTTATCTTTTAGGTTGATATACATAGCGGCCTCTCATTAAACCAAGTAATCTTCTTCATCAGATAAAAAATAGAGACTCTCTTTATCGGTGTTTATAATTAATTTAATTATAGTTCCACCAAAAGGTAGTACCATTTTTTGTTTTAACGTTTTGCCCTTATCAAATTTCCAAAAAACCTTACCATTTCCAGAAATTATACACATCTGGCCTTCATTTACTGATATAAAACTTTTTATATGATTTAAACCAAGTCCAGCCATCTCTGGACGCGAAGTAACTCCTGATTCAGTTGCACGAATAATTGCTTCATGGGCATTCGGTAATTCTGCATATTGGGGGGCATTCCTCAGCGATTGCAATATTCCTATGCCTAAGTCAGCTATGCACAAGCGTAGTTGCTTTTTTCGTGGGTAAGTCCAAGCGCAAACATAATAATTTTGGGTTTCACTATGGTCAACAACGTTTGTCATCATTTCTTGCAGGCTCATAAATAATGAACCTTTAAGGCCCACAGACAAATTTACATGTTCACCAATTATTTCCATCAAAGTTTCGGTAAGGAGGGCATCTATGCCTGTTACCCTTGTTACTTGAACTTTTCCAGACCGTAGCCAATCTGGCAAACTCTCTTCGGTTTTTAAACGAAAAAACTTATTAAATCCAATTTCGCTAAGAAATCTTTGAAGTGACGCTTTTCGAGGCTTTACGTAAGAACATTTTTTCCCCCGGCTTAAACTCTCACGAATAGCCGCGGTGAGCATTACGATCCCGAAAGGTGTGATTGATTCGGATTTGCTAAGGTCGAAACGCAATTCCTCTTCGGGTGTCTCCTTAGCCAAGTGATATAAATTAACCATTTTGGTTGAGAAAGCAATGCTCTGTCTCTTGGGATAAGGCAAAATAAGCATATATCCGCAATTCAAAAAGGTTCTTATTCAACCATTAGCCAGTTTATAACCTCTATCGGAAAAAATTTCCATATAAATGAAACTGGTCAGTCAATGGAGGGAACGCAGTGGTTTCAAAATGACTAACCAGCTTCTGGGGAAATCACCTTGACATCCCCTTGATCTAAAGGTTATTTTTATCATTTTAAAAGTGAGTTTGAAGATGGCGGGGAAAATCAAAGCCATCCGGGGCATGCGGGATATTTTGCCGCCGGAGACCGGGCGCTGGCAGGCCGTGGAGAACGCGGCTAGGGAGGCCTTTGCCCTTTACGGCTACCGGGAGCTGCGGCTGCCGCTCTTGGAGCGCACCGAGCTTTTCGCCCGGGCCATCGGCCAGGATACGGATATCGTCGGCAAGGAGATGTACACCTTCCCGGACCGCCACGGGGATTTACTGACGCTCAGGCCCGAGGCCACCGCCTCGGTGCTCCGGGCGGTGCTGGAAAACGGCCTGGACCAGGGCGCAGGTGTGAAAAAGTTATATACCCTGGGGCCCATGTTCCGTTACGAGCGGCCCCAGAAGGGGCGCTACCGCCAGTTTCACCAGATCAACTGCGAGGCCCTGGGGAGCGACGCTCCGGAGCTGGACGCGGAAGTCATCCTGCTCCTGATGGAGATTTTGAAAAAGGTGCAGTTGGGTCCCTCCCGCCTCCTGGTCAATTCTTTGGGCTGCCCGGAGTGCCAGAAAAAGTTCAAGGCGGGCCTGGGCCTCTTTCTGATCAATAAAGAGGGCCTGTGCGAGGACTGCCAGCGCCGGCGCACCACCAACCCCTTGCGGGTCCTGGATTGCAAGTCCGTGCATTGCAAAGAGATTTTGAAGGACGCGCCGGTCTTAAGGGATTATCTCGACCCGGATTGCGCCGCGCATTTTAACCGGGTGCTGGAGCTCCTTAGCCGCTTTGGGGTCACTTACGAGGAAGCCCCCCGGCTGGTCCGGGGCCTCGATTATTACACCCGCACCGCGTTCGAGGTGGTGGCCGTGGGCCTGGGGGCCCAGGACGCAGTGGCCGGGGGCGGCCGCTACAACGGCCTGGCCCGGGAATTGGGCGGGCCGGATCTGCCGGCCATCGGCTTCGCCATCGGCGAAGACCGGCTGCTGGAAGTCCTGCCGGAGAAACTGGGCCAGGGGGACGGCAAGAAGGTTTTTCTGGCCGCATTGGGACCCGCCGCCCGGGACAAGGCCTTTTCCCTGCTGCAAACGCTCAGGCAGGCGGGCATCGCCGGGGAGATGGATTTCGGGGACCGGTCTCTGAAGGCCCAGATGACCCTGGCCCACCGCCTGGGTGCGGACTACACGGTGATCATCGGGGACCGGGAGCTGGAAACGGGCAAAGCGACCCTGCGCCGCATGGCCACCGGCGACCAGCAGGAGGTGGCGTTGAGTCTGCTGCCCATGGTGCTGGCAGGGCTGTAATATTGAATTGAGATGTAGGGGCGAACCTTGAGTTCGCCCGAACGCCCAGGGCGAACACAAGGTTCGCCCCTACGAAGAAATCCCTTTGTGGCGAATTGATATAGGGACAGGGTTCTGAGCACAGGCTGGAAAGCCTGTGCCACCAAGCTCAGGCCCCAAGGGAAGGAACCGAATTGTTTGATTCACTGGCAGGGTTAAAACGCAGTCATTCCTGCGGGGAGCTTCGGGCTGCAAATGCGGGCCTGGAAGTGGTCCTCACCGGTTGGGTGCAGCGCCGCCGGGACCATGGGGGCTTGATTTTCGTGGACCTCCGGGACCGGGACGGCCTTACCCAGGTGGTCTTCAACCCGGAGGTCAACCCGGACGTTCATAACAAGGCCGGCGTCCTCCGGGACGAATGGGTCATCGCCATCCGGGGCGTGGTTAACTTAAGGCCCGAGGATATGATCAACCCCCAATTGGACACCGGCGAGATCGAGATTCTGGTGGAGGAACTGCGCCTCCTCAACGCGGCCAAGACCCCGCCCTTCCAGTTGGAAGACTACCGGGTGGACATCTCCGAGGCCCTTAGGCTGCGTTACCGCTATCTGGACCTGCGGCGCCCCAGCGTCATGAAGAACATCCTTTTCAGGCACCGGGCCGCGCAGGTGGCCCGGCAGTTCCTGAACGGCCAGGGGTTTATCGAGGTGGAGACCCCCATCCTCACCAAGAGCACGCCGGAAGGGGCCCGGGACTATCTGGTGCCCAGCCGGGTGATGCAGGGTCATTTCTTCGCCCTGCCCCAGTCGCCCCAGCTCTTTAAGCAACTGCTGATGATGTCCGGCCTGGACCGCTACTATCAGCTCTGCCGCTGTTTCCGGGACGAGGATTTGCGGGCCGACCGGCAGCCGGAGTTCACCCAGATCGACCTGGAGATGGCCTTCATCACCGAAGAAGACGTCATGCGGGTGGTGGAAGGGCTGATGGTGGCGCTCTTTAAAGAAATGCTGGACGTGAAACTCAAGCCGCCCTTTCCCCGCCTGACGCATCAGGAATGCATGGACCGCTTCGGGCTGGACCGCCCCGACCCCAGGTTCGGGCTGGAACTGAAAGAGGTCACCGACCTGATCCCGGACTCGGACTTCCGCCAGTTTAAAGAGGTGGTGGCCCAGGGCGGCATCGTCAAGGCCATGTGCGGCCCAGGGCTGGGGAAACTTTCCCGGAAGGAGCTGGACGATCTCACCGCTCTGGCCGGGGTCTACGGGGCCCGGGGGCTGGCCTGGGTGAAGCTGACGCCGGAGTGGCAGTCGCCTCTGGCCAAGTTTTTCCCGGACGGTTTGAAAACCGCCCTGAACGAGCGCCTGGGGGCCAGGGAAGGGGACCTGATGATGTTCATCGCCGACATCCCGGCGGTGGCCAACACCGCCATGGGGCAGCTCCGGGTACACCTGGGGCAGCGGGAAAACCTGATCCCCCCGGACACCTTCCACATGGTCTGGGTCACGGATTTCCCCTTGCTGGAATACGACCGGGACGAAGGGCGCTTCGTGGCCGTGCACCACCCCTTTACCGCGCCCAAGGAAGAGGATATATATTTACTGGAAGATGAGAGCACCCGGGGGCAGGTGCGGGCCCGGGCCTACGACCTGGTCCTGAACGGCCAGGAGATAGGCGGCGGCAGCATCCGCAACTGGCGCCGGGATTTGCAGGAGCAGCTCTTTAAGGTGCTGGGCATGACCCCGGCCGAAGCCGAGGAAAAATTCGGCTTCCTGCTGGAGGCCCTGGAATTCGGCGCGCCCCCCCACGGGGGCGTGGCCTTCGGGTTCGACCGCCTGGTGGCCATCCTCTGCGGGGCGAAGTCCATCCGGGAGGTCATCGCCTTCCCCAAGACCCAGAAATCCTCCTGCCCGGTGACGCAGGCGCCGTCGAAGGTGGAGCCGGAGCAGTTGCTGGAATTGGGGTTAAGATTGGAAAAATAGCTGTCGTATAGCTGTCAGCTTTCAGCTATCAGCGGTCAGCTAAAACTAATTCGGCATCAAAGATTGTTGTAAGGACGAACCTTGTGTTCGCCCCGGACGTCCAGGGCGAACACAAGGTTCGCCCCTACGAAACATCATCCTTTGCAATGTTTGATAGGGCAGGCAGGCTTAGACCTTAAAAATAACAAACTAAAAAACCAAAAGCTGAAAGCTGATGGCTGAATGCTGTCAGCTAATAAAGCTGAAAGCTGATCGCTGACAGCTGACAGCTATAGAGGGCAGGCTATGGCTCGGTGGAACAGAGAACGTCGTTTGTTGGATCATGAGCATTCTTCCATGTGGCAGCACCGGCTGCAGGAAGTGGAAGAACCCAATCTCATGCGGCAGATCTTCCCGTACACGGAAGTGGCCCGCATCGATTTTGATTATAAATTCGTCATCCCCCAGCCGCCGGAGGAGATGATCATCACCGACACCACCTTCAGGGACGGCCAGCAGGCCCGGCCGCCTTACAGCGTGCGGCAGATCGTGGAGATCTTCGACATGCTCCACCGGCTCTCCGGACCCAAAGGGATCATTCGCCAGAGCGAATTCTTCCTGTACAGCGCCAAGGACAAGGAAGCCGTGGAGCGGTGCCGGGAGCGGGGGTATCTCTACCCGGAGATCACCGGCTGGATCCGGGCGGTGGCCGCGGACCTGAAGCTGGTGAAGGAGATGGGGCTGCCGGAGACCGGCATCCTCACCTCGGTTTCGGATTACCATATATTTCTGAAACTCAAATGGGGCCGGAAGAAGGCCATGGACGACTACCTGGCCATCGTCAAGGCGGCCCTGGAGTTGGGGATCGCGCCCCGCTGCCATTTCGAGGACGTGACCCGGGCGGACATCTACGGCTTTTGCGTGCCCTTCGCCATTGAATTGATGAAGCTCAGGCAGGAGAGCGGCATCGATATCAAGGTGCGCCTCTGTGACACCATGGGCTACGGCGTGCCTTATCCCGGCGCGGCCCTGCCCCGGAGCGTGCCCAAGCTGGTCAGGGCCATGATCGAAGACGCCGGGGTGCCCGGCCACCTCATGGAGTGGCACGGCCACAACGATTTCCACAAGGTCTTTGTGAACGGGATTACCGCCTGGCTGTACGGCTGCGGCGCGGTGAACGGCACGCTGCTGGGTTTCGGCGAGCGCACCGGCAACGCGCCCATCGAGGCCCTGATCATGGAGTATATTTCTTTGCGGGGCTCCATGGACGGCATCGACACCACGGTGATCACCGACATCGCCCAGTATTTCGAGAAGGAATTGCACTATCACATTCCTCCCAATTATCCCTTTGTGGGCAAGAACTTCAACGCCACCAGCGCCGGGATTCACGCGGACGGGCTGCTGAAGAACGAAGAGATCTATAACGCCTTCGATACCAGCCGCATCCTGAAAAGGCCGGTGACCATCACCATCACCGACAAATCCGGCAAGGCGGGCATTGTCCATTGGATCAACGCCCAATTGGCCCTGGAAGGGGATAAGCAGATAGATAAGGGCCACCCCGGGGTGTCCAAAATCCACAAGCGCATCATGGAGTGGTATGAGGCGGGGCGCTGCACCTCCATCTCCAATGAGGAAATGGAGAGCCTGGCCCGGAAATACCTGCCCGAGTTGTTTATCTCGGAATTCGACCGCCTTAAAGACAAGGCCTATCAACTGGCGGCCCACCTGGCCGAAGACCTGGCGGAGCGGGACGAAATCCGCTCCATGGACCCGGCCCAGATGGAGCCGGCGCTCCAGAAGGTCCTGGACCTCAATCCCTTTATCCAGTTCATGTACGTCACCAATCTGGAGGGCCGGAAAATCACTCGGAACATCACCCATATCATCGACCGGGCCAAGTACGAGGACATGAAGCTGGACGAGGACCTCTCCAACCGCAACTGGTTCATCGAACCCATCAAATCGGGGAAGGTCTTCGTGTCGGATTTCTATACCTCCCGGTTCACCAGCGCCCTGTGTATCACGGTGAGCGTACCGGTGCGCAACGAAAGCGATGAAATCCAAGGCGTTTTGGGCATGGATATCCGCTTCGAAGCCCTGGCCAAGATGGAGCGGGAGGGGGAGATTTAAGTGGCCAGTGGTCAGTGGCCAGTTGAGGTTAGTGGGAGAAAAGGGCCAAGGGTTGCAAGAGTAATCAATGATCAGTCATCAGTAATCAGTATTAAGTGCAAGGCGAACCACTGATCACTGATCACCGATTACTGATTACTACAAATAGGCAGAAACATGATCGTGGAAATAATAGGCCCCGCGGTTTTGGGAATAACAGTAATCCTCATCTTCGGGGGATTGCTGGCCCTGGCCGCGGTCTATCTGCCCCGTCTCTTAAAAATGAGGGAGGCCGGCCTGGAGGGCGGATGGAGTTTGGGGCCGATGGGGCCCGGTCCTTTCGAGCAGGCGGAGCCGGTTTACCCGGCGGCGGAGGAGCGGCCGGCTCCGGTTCTGCCGCCCCGGGAGCCGTTGGCCAGCAGGATGGGAACCGCTCCGGATGACCCCCTGGTGGCCGCGGCCATCGCCCTGGCCCTGGCGTTGGAGCAACGGGAGTCTAAACCTCTCCGTCCGACCGGAGCCGTCTCTCCTCCGGGGTCTTCCTGGACTTTATCCGGCCGCTGGCAAACCATGCAGGCCCGGATTAATATGCAGAAAAGATAATAACCATCTTTTAACCGAAAACCGAAAACTGAAAACCGAAAACGGTATCTAACTATGGGACGTTATCGGCTGACCATCGGCGAAAAGACTTTTGACGTGGAAGTCCTGGGGCTCCAGGGGGAGCAGGCCCGGGTAGCGGTCAACGGCCGCACCTATGAAGTTAGATACCAGCCTCTGACCCCGGGGGCGGCGGCTCCGGCTCCTCCTGCTTCGCCCAGGCCGGCGCCGCCCAGGCCCGCGGCTCCGGCCCGGCCCCCGGCGGCTCCTCCACCGCCGGAGAAGCCCGCGGCGGCCCCGGCCGCCGGAGAGCCGGGCGCGGTCACGGCCCCCATGCCCGGCTCCATCCTCGAGGTCCTGGTAAAGGTGGGGGACCGGGTGGAGATCGGGGCGACGGTGGTAAAGCTGGAGGCCATGAAGATGGAAAACGACCTCCAGTCTCTTATCGCCGGGATAGTCAAAGAGGTGCGGGTGTCCAAAGGCGACAATGTGTCGGTGGGAGAAGTTTTGGTGGTGGTTTCCGCATAATCGAGGCGGTGCGGGTTGATGCCGGGGGAGATAAGTTTTTTGGAATTAGGGCTTTGGGTCCTGACTGCCGTTGCGGCCCTGGGATTGATCTATGTGGCCGTGGCCTTCCGGCTGCACCCGCTTTTTCTGGTGCCCTTGGCCGCAGGCGCGCTTTTGGCCAATATACCCATTCCCGACCTAACCTTGTCACTGGTCCCTTTTTTCCAAATCCTCCAAAGCGGACTGACCTCCGGCCTCTACCCCGCTCTGATATTTTTGGGCTGGGGCGCGGGCGCCAATCTCACTTACCTCATCGCCCATCCCCGGCTCCTGGTCCTGGGGCTGCTCACCCCCATCGCCTTTTTCCTGGTCCTCTTCCTGGGCTGGGGCCTGGGCCTGCCGCTGTCCCAGGCGGGGAGCGCGGCCCTGGTGGGCGGCGGCGACGGCCTGGCCGCCGCCTTTTTAGCGGCCCAGATCGCGCCGGAACTCACCGGCCCGGTGGTCCTGGCGGCCTTTACCCTCACGGGCCTCTATTTTCTGCTGCAGCCCTACCTGGTGGACCTGCTGGTCAGTAAACAGGAGCGCATGTTGCGCATGCCTCCCAGCCGCAAGGTGTCCAGGAGGGAGTCCCTGCTCTTCGCGGCCGCGGGCCTGGTCCTGACCCTGATTCTGGCGCCCTGGGCGGCACTGCTTACGGGCATGTATTTTCTGGGCAATATTCTGAAAGAAGCGGGGGTGGCGGACCGCCTGGCCCGGACCCTATCCAACCGCCTGGCGGATATCCTGGCGGTGCTTCTTGGTTTGGCCGCGGGCAGCCAGTGCCATGCGGCCCTGATCTTCTCCCTGACTTTTGTGAAAATCATCGTTCTGGGACTGGCGTCCCTGCTCCTGGCCACGACGGTGGTAATCCTGGCCATCCGGGTGCTCAATCTTTTTTCCGCCCACAAGATCAACCCCCTGATCGGGGCCGCGGCTTTGGGGCTGATTCCCGACGCCGCCCAGATGGTGCAGATTATGGGCCGCCGGGAAGACCCCCATAACAACCTGTTTTACCACGCCCTGGCCTCCAGCCAGGCGGCCTTGCTCGCTTCCACCTTGACCGCCGGGCTGCTCTGGAGTATTTTGGGCGGACGCTGACGCGAAAATATTAGGGGCAAGGGAAGGGACTAGTACTGAACTGCCATTAAATAGGTATTAAACGTATGGGCGAACCTTATGTTCGCCCTGGCCCCCGGGCGAACACAAGGTTCGCCCCTACTGGAAATGCATATTTGCTGACGGTCGGTTTAAAAGGCGGCGTAAGAGTTTTTTTGACAAGAAAATCAGAAATCTTTTGATTTGCATCACTTTTTTCTGTGGTTAAATATGCTCCAGAAAAATCCCTCTTGAGCATTTAGCATTTCCCAATGATCCCATACGAGGTGCCCTTTTATGTGTGATCCCCAGAAGATGGCTTCCTTGAAGGAAGCCGTAGCCAAGTATGACGAGAAAGTGGCGAAGGTCCTGCAAAAGATCCCGGAGAGGAAAAAGGAATTCCTCAACACCTCCGGCATCCCGGTGAAAAGGGCCTATACCCCCCTGGACATGGAAGGTTTCGACTACATGAAACAATTGGGCCTCCCCGGGCAGTATCCCTACACCCGGGCGGTGCAGCCCACGGCCTACCGGGGCCGCTACTGGACCATGCGCCAGTACGCCGGTTTCGGCAGCGCCGAGGAGACCAACGAACGCTACCACTTCCTCCTGAAATCCGGCCAGACCGGGCTCTCCGTGGCCTTTGACCTGCCCACCCAGATCGGCTTCGACTCCGACCACCCCCTGGCCCAGGGCGAAGTGGGCAAGGTGGGGGTCTCCATCGACTCGCTGTGGGACATGGAGCGGCTCTTTCAGGGCATCCCCCTGGAGCAGGTCTCCACCTCCATGACCATCAACTCGCCCTGCGCGGTGCTCCTGGCCATGTATCTGGCCGTGGCGGAAAAGCAGGGAGTGACCTTCGATAAACTCCGGGGCACGGTGCAAAACGACATCTTAAAAGAGTATTCCTCCCGGGGCACCTACATCTTCCCGCCCCGGCCGAGCATGCGGCTGATCACCGATATTTTCGCGTACTGCACCTCGGACGTGCCCCAGTGGAACACCATCAGCATCAGCGGCTACCATATCCGGGAGGCGGGATCCACCGCGGTCCAGGAAGTGGCCTTCACTTTAGCCAACGGCATCGCCTACGTGGAGGCGGCCATCAAGGCGGGGCTGAAAGTGGACGAATTCGGGCCCCGGCTCTCCTTTTTCTTCAACTCCCATCTGGACTTCCTGGAGGAAGTGGCCAAGTTCCGGGCGGCCCGCAGGCTCTGGGCCAAGATCATGAAAGAGCGCTTCGGGGCCCAGGACCCCCGTTCCCTGATGCTCCGTTTCCATACCCAGACCGCGGGGTGCAGCCTCACCGCGCAGCAGCCCTTGAACAACATCATGCGCACCGCGTTCGAGGCCATGGCCGCGGTTCTAGGGGGCACCCAGTCCCTGCACACCAATTCCTTTGACGAGGCCTTGGCCCTGCCGTCGGAAAACGCGGTGCAGGTGGCGCTTAGGACCCAGCAGGTCATCGCTTACGAGACCGCGGTGGCCGACACCGTGGACCCCCTGGCCGGGTCCTATTACGTGGAGAACCTCACCGATGAGGTGGAAGCCCGGGCCCAGGAGTACATCGACCAGATCGACCGCCTGGGCGGCGCGGTGGCCGCCATCGAGAAGGGTTTTGTGCAGAAGGAGATCGGCGCTGCCGCCTACCAATACCAGCGGGAAATCGAAGCCGGTTCCCGGGTGGTGGTGGGCCTCAACAAATTCCAGGTCAAGGAAGAAAAGCTCCAGGATCTCCTGAAGGTCGATCCCTCCGTGGGCGACCGCCAGGTGGCCCGCTTAAAAGAGCTGAAGAGCACCCGGGACAACGCCGCAGTGCAAAAGGCCCTGGCGGAACTGAAACAGGCCGCGGCCGGCGACGCCAACCTCATGCCGCTGATTCTCACCGCGGTCAAGGCCCTGGCCACCCTGGGAGAAGTCTGCGACACTTTGAGAGCCGTGTTCGGCGAATACGAAGCCCCGGCGCTAGTATAGGTGAGCAGTGAGCAATAAGCAGTGAGCAGTTAATCAGGTCACGCTCGCTGATAAAAGATAAAAATAGGGAGAAATGAGCAGGGTCGCACAAAAGCCGGAATCCACCATAACTGCTCACTGCTCACCGCTTACTGCTCACTAATAAACTATTCACAGCTCACCGCTCACTGAAAGAAGGAGATTGAAATGAGAAAAATTAGGGTATTGGCTGCCAAGCCGGGTTTGGACGGTCATGACCGGGGCATCAAGGTCATTTGCGCGGCCCTTAGGGATAGCGGCATGGAGGTGATTTACACGGGCCTGAGGCAGACGCCGGAGCAGATCGTGGCCGCGGCCCTCCAGGAGGACGCGGACGTCATCGCCATGAGCGTCCTCTCCGGGGCCCACAATTACCTCTTCCCCCGGGTGATGGAGCTGGTCAAGGAGAAGGGCATCGCCGACGTCCTGGTGATGGGGGGCGGCATCATCCCCGACGAAGACGTGCCGGCGCTGAAAGACGCGGGCATCGCCGCCATCTTCGGCCCCGGCACGGACACCAAGGACATCATCGGCTTTATCCAGGAAAACGTGCGTAAGCATTAATAAAAAAAGCATCTCGCAAAGACGCCAAGGGCGCAAAGAAAGACGCAAGAAGTTTTAATTTTAACGACTTCTTGCGTCTTTTCTTTGCGTCTTTGCGAGAGAAAAAACTTACGGCCCGAAAGCTCGCCGGACAAATTCCAATTCTTCGGAACGGGTCTTCAATTCCTCGGTCAACCGCCCCTCATGGAGGCGATCCAGGATTTCTTTGATCAAGGGACCGGGGGGGAAGCCCAGGGCCAGCAGGTCCCGGCCCCGGAGTTCGGGTTTCAGGTGCTTCAGGTGGGTGAAGTACAGGGAAATGGCCTTTTTGGTGGCCTCCTGCCGGGTTTTCGCCAGCATGTAGAGAAGATATTCGGTGCCCAGGGGGCTGAGCAGGCGGTAAATCCGCACCCGCCCCGGCTCCCCCAGCCGGTAAAGCTGGGTCAGGGTCCGGTCCGCGGCTTCTTTGCCCCTGGTAATGGCCGCGGCCCTTTTGGGGGAGATCTTAAACCGCTGCACCATCTCTTCCAGGTCCCCGGGAGCCAAAGGCTCCACCAAACCCAGGAAATAGACCAGCCAGCTCTCGAATTTCTCTTCCAGATACAACAGATCGAACCAGGACAAGACCCCCTGGATGCGCTCCAGCATGCCCCTGGTCCCTTCGTCGTAGCGCAGCCGGGGGTGGATGGGGGCCAAAAGATTAAACTCCGCCAGGCGGGCGATGGCGGGCAGGGGGTTCGTCTCCTGGAGGATCAGCCGCAGCTCCTGGAAAAGCCGCGCCCCGGAGAGGCGGTCGAAAAAGTTGTTTTTCACCGCGTTGTTAATCAGGTTGACGGTGAGTTTGCTCACCCGGAACTTGAAGCGCTGCTCAAAGCGGATGGCCCTAAAGACCCGGGTGGGGTCCTCCACGAAGCTTAGGTTGTGGAGGACGCTGATCACCCGTTCCTTCAGGTCCCGGTGGGCGCCGAAAAAGTCCATCAAGGTGCCGAAATCCCGGGGGTTGAGCTTCACCGCCAGGGTGTTGATGGTGAAATCCCGGCGATAGAGGTCCATCTTGATGGAGCTGTACTCCACCACCGGCAGGGCGCCCGGGGCTTCGTAATATTCGGTGCGCGCGGTGGCCACGTCGATCTTGAAGCCGTCCGGAAAGATGATCACTGCAGTCTTGAACTTGTGGAATTCCCGGGAGCGTGCCCCGTAGCGGCCCGCGAAGCGGCGGGCAAAGACGATGGCATCGCCCTCGATGACGATGTCGATGTCCAGGTTGTCATACCTTAAAAACAGGTCCCGGACGAAGCCACCCACCGTATAGGCGGTGAAACCCAGTTCCTCGGCCACCTGGCCCACCTGCTGCAGCATGGCCAGGATCTTCTTGGGCAGCCGCTCCCGCATCAGGCTCTGGATATTCTTGGTGCGCAGAGGCTGGCTCCATTGGGTCTCCTCCTCCGCGGCGATGAGGAGGTGCAGCAGATCGGTGCGGCTGATGACACCGAGGACTTCGCCGTCTTCCACCACCGGGAGCAGCCGCTGCTTGTTGATTACCAGCTTCTCCCGGATTTCCGCCAGGGTGGCGTCCGGGGGCACGGTGGCGATCTCCGTGGTCATGTAGTCCCGGGCCGGGTGGTGGCGCAGCCCGTGGTAGATGCCCTTTTCAATGGTCTGCCGGGACATCAGGCCCAGGAGCTTGCCATCGCTGAGCACCGGCAGGGCATTGATGCTGTAGCGGTTGAGCAGGAGTTCCGCTTCTTCCAGGGTCACTTCCGGGGAGATCCATTTGACCGGGAAGGACATGATCTCCCGGGCCTGGCGCTGGGGGTGCACCTTGGTCTGGATCAGGCGGCGGATTTCTTCCTCCACCTGGGTCAAAGGCGTCCCCTTGATGGCCGCGGCCGCGGCGTAGCTGTGGCCGCCGCCTCCCAGTTCGGCCAACACGTCGGCCACGTCCACCTCCGGCACCCGGCTGCGGCCCACCACGTAAACCCGGTCCTCCATCTGGGCCAGGGCGAAAAGCACCTGGATATTGCCCATGTCCATGAAGCGGTGGGCCACCACCGCGAAGTCGGGGACGTACTCCCGGGCGGTGGAATGGGCCAGGACCACTTCGATGCCGTTGACGTGGAAATGGCTGGTATGTTCCAGGAGGTTGTTGAGTAAAGACACCTGCTCCGCGGACATCTCCCGGGAAAGAATCCCGGCCACCACGTTCAGATCGGCGCCTTGTTCCAGCAGATAGGCCGCGGCCTGAAAATCCGCAGGAGTGGTGGAGGAAAAGGTAAAAGAGCCGGTATCCTCAAAAATCCCCAGGGCCATGATGGTGGCCTCCTGGGGAGTCAGCTCCAGGCCCCGCTCCCGGATGATGCGGGTGAGGATGGCGGTGGTGGAGCCCAGGGGCTCCACGATCTCCACGCTGCCGTGCACGTCGTCGGGAGAATCGGGGTGGTGGTCGTAGAGGTGAATCTCCACTTCGCCGGAGGCCGCGGCTTCGGCGTAGCGGCCGATGCGGGAGGCCTGGCGGGTATCCACGATGATGAGGCGCTTGATTTCCTCCGGCGGCGCCTGCTTCATGCGGGCGAAATCCAGAAAATAAAAGCTGGAGCGCACGAAAAAGTCCCGCAGGCTGCTCTCCTGGGCCCCGGAAAAGACCAGGAGGGCCTGGGGATAGAGCTTCTTGGCCGCCACCATGGAGGCCAGGGCGTCGAAGTCCGCGTTCAGGTGGGTGGTGATCACCTCCAGGGTGCGGGGCGGGGGGGAGCTGGGCCGGGTCATGGCCGGGGATGGGCCTTTTTGTGGACCTCCCGGAGGCGGGCGGCGTCCAGGTGGGTGTAGATCTGGGTGGTGGCCAGGTCCGAATGACCCAGGAGCAGTTGCAAGACCCGGAGATTGGCCCCCCGGGACAAAAGATGGGTGGCGAAGGAATGGCGCAGGGTGTGGGGGCTTAAATCCCGGACCCCGGCCTTCAAGGCATAATGCTTCAGAATCTTCCAGAAACCCTGGCGGGACAGGGGCTTGCCCCAGCGATTGAGAAAGAGGTAATGACTCTCCAGGTCCATTATTAACTGGGGTCGGCCCTGGGAGATATAGAGTTTCAGTTTCTCCACGGCCGGAGGCACCAGGGGCACCACCCGCTCTTTGTCGCCTTTGCCCTTAACCCGCACCACTCCCCGGCGCAGGTCCACCTGTTTGAGGGTGAGGCCCACCAGCTCCGAGACCCTGAGCCCCGTGGCGTAGAGAACCTCCAGGAGGGCACCGTCCCGCTGGCCCAAGGGAGTGGCCGGGTCGGTGGCCGCGAGCAGGGCCGCCACTTCCTGTTCCCCCAGGACCTTGGGGAGTTTCAGGGGCAGGCGCGGGGAATCCAGCAGCTCCACGGGATTGGCCGCGAGCTTCTCCTCCCGCAGCAGGAACCGGAAGAACTGGCGCAGGGCCGAAAGCCGCCGGGCCCGGCTGGCCGCGGACAGGCCCCGGGCTTCCAGGGAAGCGAGATACCCCTGGAGGTCCTCCAGGGTCACCTCCTCCCAGGAGGACCGGTTTAAGGTAAAAAGATATTCCCGAAAGTCCTGGAGATCATGGGCGTAGGACTCCAGGGTCAGCGGTGCCAGGCCCCGTTCCGCAGAGAGGTGGTGGTAGAACTGCTCCAGGAGTTCGTCCAGGTAATCCGGCCCGGCCTGGAGCAATTCCGAGAGGATGGCCGTGATCTCCGGCTTGGTCAGCACCTGGGAAGGGCTCTGGAAAGAGGCGGGAGCGTCGAACTGCTCCAGGGGGTTGCGGGCGATCATCTTTTTCTTGAGGAGAAACTGGAAGAAATGCCGCAGAGCCGTAAGACGCCGGTCCAGGCTGCGGGGCGGCAGCCGTTTTTCTTCCAGGTCTTTAAAGTAATCTTGAAAATCCTCCAGAGCCACCGCGGCCCAAGCGGATCTCTCCCGGCCATGAACGAAAATATGAAAATCCCGGAGGTCGCCGGCATAGGATTCCAGGACCGGGGCCGCCAGTCTTTCCTCCGCCTGCAGATGATGGTAGAATTGCGCCAGCGCGGTGTCCATGGGCTGTATCCGCTTATTATTTCAGGTTGATTATACCCTGAGATTGAAAAATTACCTAACTTGGAATCAGAGAATGATAGTATAGTAAAAAAAGCTATGAAATTTCAGGATCTCAGAGAACGGCTGTCGAAATTGGCCGCGGATTTTCCGGAAATCAGCCTGGTTTATCTGTTCGGTTCTCAAGTGACGGGCCAGACCGGGCTGCAGAGCGATTATGATCTGGGGGTCCTGACCAACCGGGAAGGCGACAGCCCGTCTCGGCGAGCGGCCCTGGAGCACGCCCTGGCGGTGATACTCGATACCGCCAGGGTGGATGTGGTCTGGCTGCTGCAGGCCCCGGTGGAGCTGTCTTTTGCCGTTATTTCCGAAGGAAGGCTCCTATTTGAGCGGTCGGCGGCCGAGCGTGTGGAATATGAAGCCATGGTCATGAGCCGGTACTTTGATTATCTGCCGGTATTGCGGGCGCAGCGCGCCGAAATTCTCGCCGGGGGAGAAAGTGGCGTCCGAATTCAGCGGTATCGAGAGGCGCTTGGACGAACTGAGCGAACGCTTAGGGAGATTAGAGCCGCTCAAGAGCAAAAGCAGGGCTGAGTTCGAAATTCCTTAGGATCTAGTTGATCAAAAGACTCATTTTTAAACGATTCATTGTTAAAAAACCTTGACATGTAAAGGTAATGATGATTAATTTTATTAAGGAAACGGCCAATGATGCCGATCCCCAAAATGTATCCAATGCCGGTAGGCCGGCTTTTAATTGAAAACCCGCTGCAGCCCAGCTATAAGGGATTTGTGGCGGGTTTTCTCTTTTAGGGGAGAAAACATATGCAGGTGGCATTCCTTATCGACGGCGGCTTTCTTGAGAAAAAATTCAAGGGGCTGCTGGGAAATTTTCCCTTGCCTCAAGAGGTGCTGGAAATTTGTCGATTGGCAATGAACGATCAAGAATTTGTGAATGACCAGTTATTCCGAATCTATTATTATGATTGCGAACCCTTTAGCGGAACCACAACCCATCCGATTACAGGTCAACTGATCGATTTTTCAACATCTGCCGTGTTTGTTCGAAAAAGTGCATTCCTTCGCGATCTAAAACTAATGCCTAGAGTGGCCTTTAGATCGGGTAGTCTTTCATTGGACGGATGGAATATACCTCTCAGAAGAATAAGATCGCTAATTCAAAGAATTCAACAAGGCCAGAATCTCACTGCTCAAGATTTGGTACCAAACCTTCGTCAGAAAAAAGTTGATATCAAGATAGGGTTGGATATAGCATCACTGGCGAGTAAAAGAATCGTTGAGAAAATAGTTCTAATTACTGGTGATTCAGATTTTGTTCCAGCTATGAAAACTGCTAGAAAAGAAGGCGTAATGGTATATCTTTTGCATCTTGACCATCAAGTTAAAGAGGAGCTTAAAGAACATTGTGATGGAATTGTAACTATCAACCTGGGACAACTTTCTCGTCAACAACCTACTGTAACGCAATCCCCATAAATGCTACATCCATCTTCTTAATCTTTTTGGCGTTTGGCGACGGAGCTTGAGGAAAGGGGCCACCCCCCGCAACCCCTTGCCCTTATATAAAACAATTTTTCATGACCCAAATCATCTACGGCCGCCACCCGGTCCTGGCCGCGTTGCGCCAGGCCGACTCGCCCCTGGAAGAGGTGGTCATCGCCCAGGGAACTAAAGGGCATTGGCTGGGGGAGGTGCGCCGCCTGGCCAGGGCCGCAGGGGTGCGCCTCCGGGAGCTGGAGCGCCCGGCCCTGGACCGCATCGCCGGCACTACTCATCATCAGGGGATCCTGGCCCGCCGGAGCGCCTATACCTACAAATCCGAGAACGAACTGCCGGACCTGATTTCGAACCTGGAGGAGCCGTCCCTGCTTATCGCCGCGGACGGCCTCACCGACCCCATGAACCTGGGGAACTTGAGCCGCAGCGCTTATGCCGCCGGGGCCCACGGCCTCATCATCCCCAGGGAGCGGGCCGCGGGGGTGACGCCCGCGGTCCTCAAGGCCGCGGCCGGGGCCTTGGAGTTTTTACCACTCTTTCGGGTAACCAACTTGGCGGATTGCCTGAGGCGATTGAAAGAGACCGGCCTATTCATTATCGGCACGGACTCCCGGGCGGAAAAGAACCTTTATGAAGCGGACTTGACCACCCCTCTAGTCATAGTCATCGGCAGCGAAGACAAGGGCCTCCGCCCCCGGGTGCGGCAGCAGTGCGACCTTTTAGTCTCTATTCCCATGGCCAGGCCGGAGATCGGCTCTCTGAATGCGGCTGCAGCCGGGGCGGTGGCGCTTTTTGAAATTCGGAGGCAGAGGTTAAATAAAGTTCCGAGTTCCGGGTTCCGAGTTCCGAGTTAAAAACCCGCCAATTCCCCGTATCTTTTGCCTATTCCCAATCAAATGGATTTTTTTCGTAGGGGCGAACCTTGTGTTCGCCCAGATGCATTCAAGGCGAACACAAGGTTCGCCCCTACAATTTATCGCCTTTTGATTGCAAATTGGAATTATTAACCCCTGACCCCTAACTAGGCCGCCGGTAACGGATGTCGAACTCGAAGTTGGGGAAGAGCCGGGGCAGCCGCATGAGGTTGAACACCATGACCCCCACGGCCATCCGGTCCCACCAGGAAGACATGGGCCAGCCCAGGTGCACCTTCACCTGCCGGTCCGGGAACTCGTATTCCACTACCTTCAGCAGGCTGACGATCCGCTGATAGAGGGTGATCTTGGTCAAGGGAAAGCGGAAGTGGTTGGCCGCGGTCTTGGGGGGAATGCCCGCCCGGGGGGAGTAGAAGGTGATATAGGCCTCGTTTCTCCGGTCCGCAGTCAGGCCCGGCTCTTCGGAACGCCGGAAAAAGAGGTGGAGCTCCGGGGCATCGCTTTCCGCCAGATAAAGAA
>Ga0233425_10004632_pt1 | contig 22820 bp, 21 predicted proteins | sample Watercolumn_Towu_2_FD_181712 | JGI IMG/M metagenome (GOLD analysis project Ga0233425, IMG submission 181712) | Freshwater microbial communities from Lake Towuti, South Sulawesi, Indonesia - Watercolumn_Towuti2014_140_MG | ecosystem: Environmental > Aquatic > Freshwater > Lake | place... | reverse complement strand
ATCATGCCGACCGGGGGTGTTGAGACGACCCGGGATTCCATAGAGGCCTGGTTCAAGGCGGGGGTGGCCTGCGTGGGTATCGGTTCGAGCCTGATTTCCAAGGAGCTGATCGCCGCCGGCGACTATGCGGCGATCACCGCCAAGACGGCCGATCTCCTCGCCTGGATCGGCGAGGCGCGGGGTCGCTCGGTGTTCGGGGGTGTCGAGGGGATCGGCCTCAGCCCGGCCGGCAATACCGGCGGGAAGGGGGAGAAAAGATAGGAACGGCGATGGCGAATAATTCACCTCCCACCAAACCGGGCAACCTTGTCCAGACGATCGAGCGGGTCGCGCTGATTCTCGAGACGGTCGGACAGAATCCCCAAGGCATGAGCATCCGGGATCTCGCTTCCGGTCTCAAACTTCCCAAGGGGACGATCCATCGTCTTTTATCCTCCCTTTCCTATTTCGGCTATATCCGCCAGGTTCCGGAGACCAGGAATTACTTCCTTGGGCTCAAACTGATGGAGCTGAGCGCCCATCTGGGCAATCAACTTGATTTTCGGAAGGTCGCCGAACCGATCCTCCGCGAACTGGCGGAGAAAACGAAACAGACGGCCCATATGGTCATTTATGACCGCGGCGAGGTCGTTTACGTCGAGAAGATCGAGACCGAGCAACCGGCGGGCGGTCTGAAGATGGCATCGCGGGTGGGGTCCCGCAATCCCGCGCACAGCAGCGCAGTGGGGAAGGTGTTGCTCGCTTCGTTTCCGGAAGGGGCCGTTGAGGAATATCTCAGGGAGAGGGGCCTGCCCCGGCGGACGGTCAATACGATTACCAATCCGGACGCCTTCCGGCAGCACCTGAAGATTGTTCGCGGCCACGGCTATGCGATCGACGACGAGGAGAATGAAAAGGGGATCCGGTGTCTGGGCGCCCCGATCTTCGACGGAAAGGGGAGGCCGGTGGCCGCCATCAGCGTTTCCGGCCCCGTCTTCCAGATGACCAAAAAGTTTGTTCAGGAAGTGGTGAAAAAAGAGGTCATCGCGGCAGCCGCAGAAATTTCCCGGCGATTGGGTTTCAGGCGATTGACACGCGATAAGCACCTTCACAATCATTTAACCCCCACATCATAAATAGGCAAGAGGAGGGAAACCGAATGGGGCGAAGCATCATCATGGACGAGGATCGTCTGTTTTGCAGCGATCCCACCGAGAGGGGGATCGCAAGACGCCTGTACGACGCGGTTAAGACGCTTCCCATCATCAGCCCCCATGGGCACACCGATCCCCGGTGGTATGCGGACAATATAGCCTTTTCCGATCCTGCCGAGCTGTTTCTGATTCCGGATCATTACCTGCTGCGGATGCTCTACAGCCAGGGGGTTCCGCTTGAGAAACTCGGGGTTCCGCGGATCGACGGCGGTCCGGTCGAAGGCGATCCCCGGGCGATCTGGCGTCTGTTCGCGGAGCATTACAAGCTCTTTCGGGGAACCCCCTCGCGGATGTGGTTCGAACATGTGCTCTATTTCCTCTTCGGCGTCGATGAGCGGCTCGATCCGGCCAACGCGGATGCGATTTACGACCGGATTGCGGAGGCCCTGGTCCGTCCGGAGTTCCGGGTGCGCGCCCTCTTTGATCGCTTCAATATCGAGGCGCTTGCCACGACGGACTCCCCCCTCGATTCCTTAAAATATCACCGGGAGATCGCCGCATCGGGCTGGAAGGGGCGGGTGATCCCCACGTTTCGTCCCGACGTCGTGACCGATCCCGATTGCCAGGGATTTCGGGAGAACGTCATTCGCCTGGGCGAGATGACGGGCGAGGAAACCGGCTCCTGGGAAGGGTATCTGCGGGCGCTGGCGGAGCGCCGCCGTTTCTTCAGAACGATGGGCGCGACCGCCACCGATCATGGGCACCCCAGTGCCGTCACGGCCGATCTTGATCGAACCGCCTGCCGGGATCTGTTCGACAGGGCGCTGAAAGGATTGCTTAAGGCGGAGGAGGCCGAGCTCTTCCGCGGGCAGATCCTCACCGAGATGGTGCACATGAGCCTCGAGGACGGCATGGTCGTCCAGATCCACCCCGGTTCCTGGCGCAACCACAACCTAAGGCTGTTCCGCGCCTTCGGCCCCGACAAGGGGGCCGATATCCCCACGCGGACCGATTACGTCCGGGCGCTCAAGCCCCTTCTGGAACGATTCGGAAACGAACCGAACCTGACGGTGATCCTCTTTACCCTCGATGAGAGCGCCTACAGCCGCGAACTGGCCCCCCTGGCCGGCCATTACCCGCTCCTTAAACTCGGACCGCCCTGGTGGTTCTTCGACAGCCCGGAGGGGATGCTTCGTTATAAGCGCCTCGTTGTAGAAACGGCCGGGTTCTCCAATACGGTCGGTTTCAATGACGATACGCGGGCCTTTCTCTCCATTCCGGCCCGGCATGATATGGCGCGGCGCATCGACTGCGCTTTTCTTGCGGAACTGGTCAGCCGTCACCGGCTGGATGAGGATGAAGCTGCCGAGGTGGCTGTCGATCTGGCGTACCGCCTGGCGAAAAAAGCGTACCGGCTGTAAAGCGAGCAACGAGCCCTTCAACCCTTGGCGCTCATCACCTCGGCGTGGATCTTCCTGAACTCCTCCTCCGTGACAAGCCGCTTGTTGTCTTCGCTGATTTTCTTGATCCGGCTCATCATCGCGCTCGACTGCGCTTCCGAGGGCTCGGCCAGACCCAACTCCCAGGACTTGAGCATGATCGAGTAGCGGCCGCTCTTTTTGCCCAGGACCACCTCGATCGCCTTGCCGCCGACGATCTCATAGTTCAAAAGCTCCGCGCGCCCGTAACCGTGCTCGTTGCGGCGGTCCCACATCTGTCGGGTGGCGATCCCCACCTCGACCTGCGAGGTGAGCGAGCCGGTGAAGGGCTTGTACCATTCGGCGCCGGCGGGTCCCGAGAACCCCTTGACCATGGCGGAGAGCTCGCGGAATCCTTCGGTCTTGACGCCGGTCGGCGCGCGAAGGAAGGCCTCTATCCCCATGATGATTTCATCGAGCGGTCCGTTCCCGCCCAGGCCGTTGATGCAGGTGTGGGCGATTTGCGCCCCGGCCGAAATACCGGCCAGCGTGTTGGCCGTGGAGAGGCCCCAGTTGTTGTGGCAGTGCACCTCGATCGGGACATTGACCATCTTCTTCACCTGGGCGATCTGCCAGGCGAAGCCCTGCGGATAGGAAGAACCGCGGGTATCGACGATCGCCACGGTGTCGGCCTTGCCCTCCTCCACCACCGGGACGATCAGTTGCCGGATCAGGTCCAACGGGGCGCGGGCGCTCTCCATCAGAAAGAAGCACACCTTCAGCCCGTTGGCCTTGGCGTACTTGGTCAGGCCCACGATGTCTTCGGCGGCCTTTTCCCGGCTCCCCCAGATATTCTTGATGATCGGATCCAGGGCGGTGATCTCCATGATCGCCCAGTGCAGCTTGGCCTTGATCGCCCGGTCGATGTCGTCGCGCCGAGCGCGGCAGAAGCCGCAGACCTCCGCTTTCTTCATCTCTCGGGCCATCGTCGCCAGGGCGTCGAAATCCTCGTCGGAGACGGCGACCATCCCTCCCTCGATGCGCTGTACGCCCATATCTTCCAGGGCGTGGGCGATTTTCAGCTTTTCGTCCTTGCGGAAGACGACCCCGGGGGTCTGCTCGCCGTCCCGCAGCGTGACGTCGTGTATCGTGACTTTTGCCGGCACCTTCCAGCCCGCGCGGACTTCGGGCTCGAAACCATAGGGGCTAAGCGACCATTTCCCCGGCACCTTCCAGGGAGTTTCTCCTGCATTGCTCATTCCAATTTCCTCCTCTAAGACAGTAAATTCTCATCGTACGGGGTCTTTGTAAGGACTTCGTTGCCGTCCTCCGTGATCAAAATGGTGTCTTCGATCCGGACGCCCCCCCCGCCCGGGGTGCCTGGGATGAAGATCCCGGGTTCCATGCTGAAGATCATGCCCGGTTTCAATACAACCTGTTTCTCGCTGCCGATCGCGGCGACTTCCCCCACGATCGGATAGGTCAATCCGGTAACCCCGATGCTGTGTCCCAGCAGGCCCAGATAGTCGTGCCCCTTGAAACCATGCTCGATGACGACCTGCCTTGCAGCGCCGTTCACGTCCGCGTTGGTGTTGCCGGGTTTCATGGTCCTGTGGATTTCCATCATCATCCCGTAGACCGCTCTATAGATTTTCTTGTGCTGCTCGCTGGGCTTGCCGAAAATTACGGTCCGGGTGAAATCGGAAAAATACCCGTTGAAACATCCGCCGAGGTCCATGAAGACCAACTCCCCCCAGTTGATCTTTCGGTCCGAGGCAAACCGCCGCAGCGGCGCCGTACCGTCCCCGGAGGTCACGATCAGGCTGCACTGGGGCACTTCCATCCCGTTCGAATACAGCGAGTGCATCGCCTCCGCGAGAATCTCGCACTCCCGGATGCCCACATCGATTTTTTTCATGGCCCGATCCATGGCGACCGATGCCATTTGACTCGCCACGCGCATGCATTTGATCTCTTCGCTGTTCTTGACCACCTGGGCGTCGAGGACGCAATGGTCCCCGTTGACGAACTGGGCCTCGGGGAAGGCTTCCTGGAGCTTGAGCAGGGTCAACATGGAGACGTGATCGATTCCGATCTTTCCCTTTGTGATCCCCAGCTCTTCGAAGGCGGGGATGAACTTTTTCCTGATCTCCACCTCGACAATCCCCGGATCCTCCATGGTCGCCAGGGGTCTGATATTCTCCTTCTTCATCCAGTACATCGAATCCCGGCACCGCTCATAACAGCCGCTCGTCGGGAAAAGGAGCGGCTCCTTGTCCGGGGCCATGATGCCGGCGTTCCGCGTGAGAAAGGAGATGGGCCACCACAGCGGGCGGTAGCCGGTCATGTACCGGATGTTTTCCGCCTTGAAACAAAGTATGGCATCGAGCCCGTGTTTCTTGATCTGTTCGTTCAAACATCTTGTTCGCTCCTTCCGGAGGAGGTCAAAGTCGATCCTCTTTGTCCAGTCCACTGCAAAATCCATTTCCCATCTCCTTTCAAAACAACTATTGGATACGTTCTCATTAAAAAAATCAAATCCGAAAGTGCCTTAGCACGTCTATCCGGCGGGAATGCATTTTACGCGCGCAACAATAAGAGAAGCGTCCCTGCCTGTCAAGCAGATATTCGCGGGCAGGCAGATACTGACATGTCCTTGACTAAAGTATCTCCTGGAAGTACAGTTCATTCCATCTCAAAGGAGATCGACCACTGGAAATGCAAGGGGAATGACAAGAATTGAAAAACCGTTAAGAAACTTGACTTAAAAAAGGATTTGTCAATCAAGGAAGAGCTGGCCTACTGAGCGAGAGGTCATTATGAATCGATTAGCCGCTTATTGTGTCGTTGTTCTCTCAGTGATTCTCGGCGGGGGATCGCTGCTTCTCTTCGGCGCTTTTCTCATCGCCGGGCCCTTCACCATCATCCGCATTGCAGCCTCGGAAGGCGAGGCGCTGATTTGGAACGGCGCCCTTTCCCTGTTGTTCTTCATTCAGCACAGCGGCATGGTCCGCGGGACTTTTCGCAACTGGCTCGCTTCGGCCGTCCCGCGCCACACCCATGCGGCGATCTATTCTATCGCATCCGGCTTCATACTGGCCACGATGGTGCTCCTGTGGCAGACATCGCAGACGGTTCTTTTTCGAACCCAAGGCCCGCTCGAAGTACTGCTTCGTGCAATCGCTCTGCTTGCGATCGCCGGTTTCGTATGGGGGGTCCGGGCGCTTGGGTCATTCGATCCCTATGGCCGGATCCCGATTGTGGTCCATCTGCGCGGCCGGCAACTCCGGCCGCCGGAGTTCGTCCTCCGGGGACCCTACTTATGGGTTCGCCATCCTCTTTATTTCTGCATGCTTGTTCTCATCTGGTCAACTCCCAGCGTCACTTCCGACCGCTTGCTCTTTAACGTACTCTGGACCTTCTGGATCGTTATTGGTTCGTATCTTGAGGAGAAAGACGCTGTTGACCAGTTCGGCGAAAGGTATCGCGACTACCAAAGGACGGTCCCGATGCTGCTCCCGTGGAGGGGACCTGCCGGCCGGTCGCTGCAATCCCCGTAAGACTTGCTCCGGGCCGTCCCTACGGTCCGGACGATTTTCGCGTCGCCTGTGGCGGCGCAATCGGGCGCGAAGGAATGATCATGGTTTGGCCCGGTGAAGAAAAGGCCTGGGATATCCTCTCAAGCCTCGATGCAAAGGACGTAGCCGCCAATGCCAAGGCGCTGTTCTATCCGTCCGATTCGTCGTATGCATTGACCTGCTTCGGTCAGGAGATCCGTATTTCCCTTCCAGATCGAATGATCTTCAGCGAGTCTAAGCTGGGCGCGCTGTTGCTCGCCTCGCTTGGTGATTATTCAAGGCTATCGATTCTTAGATACTTGATTCATGCGATAGATCTGCCGCTCTCCGGTCGAATGGTGAGGCCTGCCGATTTACCGGGCGGCGACATCTTTGCAAAGGGCACCCATATCCTTCCGCTGGATAAAGTCGCCGCGTATTTTTCACAGCGGCGTAACGCCTTTTTGATAGCGGGTAAAAATCTTGGCGGCACACAACGGGACTATGGGGATATGTCGCTGACCATCCACCCTTTTCCGAGGGTGCCCGTCATCATGATCCTGTGGCTGGGCGATCATGAGTTTCTGCCCTCGGCATCTCTCCTGTTTGACTCAAGTTGCGTCTCACACCTCCCGCCCGATATCGCTTGGTCGACAGCCATGATGGTCGTTGAGATGATGCTGATGGATACAAGGTCGTAAGCCGACCGAAATCCCCCCGATACCCCCTCACTCTTTAGTAAGCGGGAGCAGATCTTTGTAAGTCGCCTCGCACTCGGTCCAGTACTTGGCGTACCGGGCCGGATCCATGTACCGGAGGGTCAGGCCCATGTCCGCCATGCGCTTCTTGTGTTCCTCCGTGGCTACCACCTTACGGATCGCCTGGCTCAGTATATTCACAACCTCTCTCGGGGTTCCTTCCGGCGCGGCGAACCCGCGGGACGCGGCGTTGTAGAGCGTGTAGCCCAGCGCCTCGAAGGTCTTCACTCCCGGATAGAAAGGGCTCTGTTCATCATCCATGATCCCCAGGATGCGCACCTCGCCGCTCTTGAACTGCGACAGCAGATCCCCCACGTTGCCGCAGAAGGCATCGATCTTGCCGCCCATCAGGGCTATGACCGATGGGGCGATGCCCTGCGCGAAGTGGACCATGGCGAATTGCGCCCCTGTCATCTTCTGGAGCTGGAGGATTGCAAAAGCCTCGTCGCTCTGGATGCCGGTCGTCGAGATCTTGATCTTTTTCGGATTGGCCTTGGCGGCTTCGACGAGTTCCTTGAGGGTCTTGTAGGGGCTGTCAGCCTTCACGGCAATGAGTCCCGGGTCGATCACATGCAGCGCGAGGACCTCGAAGCTCTTGCGGGTATAAGTCGCCTTACGGGCGGGATCGAGATATGAGATAATGGAGGACGGGAAATTGGTGTTCACAATGGTGTATCCGTCGGGTTTGGCCTGGGTCAGGGCCGTGTAAGCGATCTGTCCGCTGGCCCCGGGCTTGTTCACCACCATGACGGACGTGCCGAGCTCCTTCTCCAGTCCGCTTGCCAGAATGCGCGCTCCGGCGTCACTGCTGCCCCCCGCCGCAAACCCCACCAACACCTGGATGGCCTTGCCCTTCTGGGGAAAATCGGCGGCCCAGACGGACGGGACTGCCCAGAGAAGAGCGGCCGCCGTCAATACCGTCGCGAACCTTCCTCGCCGAGAAAAAACATTGTCTATCATCACTGCACCTTCCTTTCTCTATGTGTCCATTGATCGTTATATTTCTTTTTCGAACGTGTCGGGCGCCAGTCCGGCCGGGATTTTCCCGGGTGATGCCCCCCTTCATGGGAAACGGAGCCGTTTCGGGTGTCGCTCTTTGTTGTCGGCTACACCCCCTCCTCGCCGGAAAGGATCCCTTTCTTTTTCCGGAAGAACCGGAATGCGGGTGCGATCAGGATCAACAATGCCAGCGACAGCAGCACGACGGCGATGGGGCTCTCCAGAAAGATGCCGAGATCGCCCTGCGACATGTCCAGGGCGGTGCGAAGCGACCGTTCCATCAGCGGACCGAGGATGAGCGTCAATACGACCGGGGCCAGCGGAAAATCGAGTTTCCGCAGGAGGTAGCCGATCACCCCGAAGAGAACCATGACCAGGATATCAAAGGTGCTGTTGCTGACGCTGTAGGAGCCCACCATCATGAAGGCCACGATCACCGCAAACAGGAGCCCGTAGGGAATCTTCAGGATCTTGACCCAGATGCCGATCAGGGGCAGGTTGAGGATCAGGAGGATGACGTTGCCGACGTAGAAGCTGGCGATCACCCCCCACGCTACATCGGCGTGCTCCTTGAACAGAAACGGGCCCGGGATGAGTCCGTGCATCATGAAGGCCCCCATGATCACAGCCACGGTGGGGGAGGCGGGGATGCCCAGGGTGAACAGGGGGATCAGGGCGCCGTTGGCGTGGGCGTTGTTCGCGGTTTCGGGACCCGCCACCCCTTCGATCATCCCGGTGCCGAACCGGTCCGGATATTTGGAGACCTTCTTCTCGGCGATGTACGATAAAAACGATGCGGCCGAACCGGTCATCCCCGGCACCAGCCCGAGGAAGGTTCCGATGACGCTGCCGCGCAGGATGGGCCCTGCCGAATCCCTGATCTCCTGTTTGCCCGGAACCAGGGAGCTCATTTTTGCCACGGACACCTGGGCAAGCTTCTCCTCGGTGTTCACCAGGATCTCGGCCAGGCCGAACAAGCCCATGATGACGGGGACGAAACCGATCCCGTCCATGAACTCCATGCGTCCAAAAGTGAATCGGGGAAGCCCCCGGACGGGATCCATGCCGACCATGGCCAGAACCAGGCCGAAGATGCCCATCATAAGCGCCTTGAGCATCGATTGACCGGCCAGTCCCATCAGGAGCGAAAGCCCAAGGGTGATCAGGGCGAAGAACTCCACCGGACCGAATTGCAGTGCCATCCGCGTGAGCGGTCCGGCCGCAACGACCAGGGCAATCGTGGCAACCGTCCCGCCGATGAACGATCCGACTGCGGCGACGGAGAGGGCGACCCCTGCCCGCCCCTGCTTTGCCATCGCGTATCCGTCGAGGCAGGTGATCGCCGACGCGGCCTCGCCCGGAACATTGAGCAGAACGCTGGTGATGGTTCCCCCGTACTGGGTACCATAGAAAAGCGCGGTCAGCATGATGATGGCGCCCGTCGGGTTCATCTGGAATGTGAGCGGAATGAGCATCGCGACGCCCGCCACCGGGCCGACCCCGGGGAGTACGCCGATCAGGGTCCCCAGCACCGATCCGAGGAAGGCGAAGGCAAGATTCTGGGGCGTCAGGGCGACCGCAAAACCCATGAGGAGATTCTGAATCGCTTCCATACCATTTCCCCCTACAGACCCAAACCGGCCAGAAATACCAGGGTCGCCTTGGGAAGCTGCACGTCGAGGTAGCGCCCGAAGAGATGGTAAATCCCCACGCTGCCCAAAAGGGCGACGACCAGGGTCAGCCAGATGGTCTGTCGCCCCGGAATCAGCAGCAGGAAGAAGAGCAACAGGAACATCACCGACTGAAAGCCCAGGAAATCCATGAGGAGCGTCGCCGCCAGCATTGCGCCGAGGACCGACAGAAGGCGTACCGTGCCCTCCCGTTCGGGAAGAAAGAGGCCTTCTTTCGGCCGTCCTTTACGGCCGGATATCCGCACCAACCAAATCAGGGAAAGCCCCGCCATAACCACACCGAGCCAGAGAGGGAAAAACCCTGCGCCGGGCCCCAGCGGCGTATAGTATTCCAGGTTCCAGGACTCCCAGACGACGAAGGCGGAAAAGGCAGTGAAACACAGCGCCGCACCTTGATGAATTCTCTGCATTCCTTTCTCCTCCAAAAAACTTCCTTACCGGGAAGCCCCATCCTATGGGCGGGGAGCTTCACTCGCGGGGGGAGAATATCAGTCGAATATCTCGGGGTTGATCGTCACACCCCGCTCGGGTTTCTTCCCTTCCAGGACCGTCAGGATATTCCTGGCCGTTTCCAGGGCCATGCGCACGATCGATTCCGCCGTTGCCGCGCCGACATGGGGGGTCAGCACCAGTTTCCCGGCGCTGCAGAGCCGATCCAGATTTTCCGGGGGTTCCTGGGCGAATGTGTCGAGTCCGGCGGCGGCGATGGTTCCCGCCTCCAATGCACCGATGAGGGCTATCTGATCGACGATCTCGCCCCTGGCCGTGTTGATGAGCCACGCCGTTTTTTTCATCATCCCAAGTTCCGCCGCACCGATGAGGCGCCGGGTCCCCTCCGTCAGCGGAAGGTGAAGGCTGACGATATCGGCGGCCTTAAGCAACACCCCGATCTCCCGGACGCGGGTGATCCCCGGAGGAACGTCACCGGTCATAAAGGGGTCAAACACCATGACATTCATCTCAAAAGGAGCCACGAGCTCCGCCAGGCGCCGGCCGATCCGCCCGAACCCGACAAGTCCAAGCCCCTTCCGGAAAAGCTCGACCCCGCAATGGCTTGTTTTATCCCAGTGGCCCTGGCGCACCCGGGCATCCAGGGTTGTGACATCTTTGGCCAGGGACAACATCAAGGCCAGCGCGTGTTCGGCGACCGATCGGTAATTGGCGGAAGCGCTGATCAAAACGGGAATCTTTAATTCCGTTGCCGCGGAAACGTCGATGTTGTCGACGCCGATCCCATGCTTGGCGATGACCCGGAGCCGGGGGGAGGCTTGGATCACTTCCCCGGTGATCTTGCCCGTCCGTACGATCAGCCCGTCCGCTCGGCTTTCCGAAACGATCCGGGCGATGTCGGACGGCTTTGAATAGGCGCCGATAAAATTAATCCGGCATTTCTCCGAAAGCAGCTCTACCGCCTCCTGTGAAAGCCTATCGCTTGTCACCACCACCGCGAAGGGATCCTGTGTCTGTGGCATCGATCAACTCGCTGCAAGATAGATCAAAAAACCCCCGGCATGCGGAATTTTTTGTCAAGTCAAAACTGTCGATGTACGCGCGATCGGCAAAAGTGGCGCCGCCGGTTGACCGAGGCGCCGCTTTTGCCGTGATTTGCCCCGACGGATGTCAGATCTTGATGTCAAGTTCCTTGATCAGATCGCCGTAATCCTTGTAGGCACGCTGCATGAAAGCGGTCCAGTCCTTCGTGTTCAGGTAATCGATCGGCTGGCCGATCTGGGCCATGGCCTTTTTGTAGTCCTTGTCTTCGGAGACCTTCTTGAGGGTCGAGGCGAGGTATTCGATGATCTCCGGCGGTGTGTTGAGCGGGACGGCGACGCCCTTCACCGAGCCCCAGGTGGCGACATTGATCCCCTGCTCTTTGAGGGTAGGGACGTTCGGCAGCGTTTCATCGCGCTTGTCGAGAGCCACACCGATCGGACGGAAGCGTCCGGCCTTGATATGCGGAAGCACTTCGGAGGGATGTCCGCCGCCGATCACGAGGTGCCCGCCCGCCAGGGCAGTGGTCGAATCGGCGCCCCCGGCGAAAGGCACGGTGGTGATGGGGATGTTTGCCCGCTTCGAGATCGCCCGCATGACCAGATCCACCGAGCCCGCCGCGGTGGAAACAGCGGCGGTGACCTTATTCCCCTTGTTTGCAAAGTCGATAACGTCCTTCATCGATTTGAGGGGGGATTTCCCGCTCACGCAGATCACGATCGAATGGATCGAGAGCCTCGCGACCGGGGCGATGTCCTTCATGGGGTCGAAGGGCATTTTTTGCAGATGCGGCATGACGAAGTCGTGGCCGGAGCCCTGCCCGACATAGATGGTGTAGCCATCAGGCTTGGAGCGGACGACAAATTCCTCGCCCAGAACGCCTCCGGCGCCCGGCTTGTTGACGACCAGCCACGGCTGCGGGCTGTATTTCGTCCAGAACTTTTCAACGGTGCGCGCCGTAAGATCGCTGGAGCCGCCGGCCGAGAAGGGGACGATGACCTGGATCGGCTTGGTCGGGTATTTCTCGGCGCCGAAGCACAGGCCTCCCGCGATCAATGAAAGAATCAGCACAACGACAGAAAACAGGGTGACTTTACGCAAGTGATTCATCTTTTGCCTCCTTCTTGAAGTGGGAAAGGGTTCTTGTTGCTCTCCGTCTTACCTATTCATCAGACCTGATACCAATTCAACGGCGGTCGCCGCGTTGGCGGCGTACCCGTTTGCGCCTATATCCTCGGCAAACTTTGCCGTGATGGGCACTCCTCCGATGTCACTCCCAGGGCTGAAAGAATTCGTCAAACCCTTTTGTCTCGGCAGGACTCTCCACGACGATCTGGAGATAAAGCCCCTTCGGCGAGAGTTCTCTTCTCAGAAGCTTCAGGTCTTCGTGATCGAGTTTTCCCCGGATCATCAGTTTCTTCGCGCGGTCCTGCACCTTTCCAAAGAACGGGAGCATGCCGCTCACATCGGTCCCTCCTACGTCCTTGTTGATCTGGATACACTTCAGCGATTCCACATCGAGAATGTGGTCCAGCAGGAAAAGCGACGATGAATGGAGATGGATCACGCTGTAGGGGAAAGACGATGCCTGCCGCTCGTCCTCATCCTGGATATGCTGTACGTAGAGGGCCGGTGAAAGGAACGCGGATCCGTCCTCCTGCATGCGAATAATCCTGCCGGGCGCCCAAAGAGTGAACTGCTCTATCTCATACCCCCCCGCAAACGGTCCCGTGATGTCCTGCTGTTCCTTGACCAGCTCAATGAGAAGATCGTTACAACACCTGGCAAGACGCCGGAAACGCTCCGGCTGGTCGTAAAGATCGAAAACCATTTGGGAGGTGCCGCGCAGCGAGGCGATCATATCCGATATGCCGCGGAGGATCGGTTGCCCCACGGGACAGCGGTCGCGGAAGCGGTTGGTCAGTACGGCGGCGAATTCCAGGTATTTTCTGCGCCACGGGTTATCGGGCGATAGGTTCAGCGCCTCCAGATCGGTGTAATCGAAGCCCCCTTCCAGCGCCCAGATCGCTTCTTCGCCGACCTGCACGCAGGCGCCCAGCATGGCCTCGAGCCAGGGAAAAGGGGGCAGGGGCGCCACCGCCCGGATCGCATCGTCTTCCATCCCCTCCCAGGAGGCGACGATGCGATCGTAATCGGCCAGCAGATCCTCGGGGTGCAGTTCGCTCGCCGCGATACCCCGTCGGCCGCGGAACCTCGCCATCCCCGTGTAGCTCTGCAGCGGGAACCAGCCCCCCGGCGAAAAGCTGATCAACGGCCGGGCCGCCGGGGCGTTCGTCCAGAAGGCGCGATACCTCTGCAATTTGTCGCGGAGCGCCGATGGCACATCCATGCCTTGTTCTCTAATGAATTACTTCTGTTCGCCTTTGAGTCCCAGGTCGTCAATGAGCTTGCCGTAGGTTTCAAAGCCGTCCTGCATGTTCTTCATGAAGGTTTTGCGATCCCGAAACAGGAGCGGATGGGCGAGGTCTTTCATCAGGGCTGCGAATTCCGGTTCCTGGGTCACTTTCCTGAAGGAGGGCTCCAGGTAGTTGATCACGGCGTCGGGGGTGCCTTTGGGCACGCCAATTCCCCGTATGGCGCCCATCGTGGTGACGTTGAAACCCTGTTCGATGAAGGTCGGAATATCCGGAATACTGGGGTCTCGCTCCGGGAGGCAGACAGCCAGGATCCGGAGCCTGCCCGCCTTCACGTGCGACAAGACCTCGGCGGGCACCTGACCGGCGAAGTCCGTATGACCGCCCAGCACGGTGGTGACCGATTCCGCGCCGCCCCGGAAGGGGATCGTTTTTGCCTTGACGCCGGCCACCTTCATCAGGGCCTGCATCGTGATGTCCACGGACGCCCCCTTGGTGGAAACGGCGCCGGTGATCTCGCGTTTCTGGTTCTTGGCCCACTCGACGAATTCCTTGAGGGTCTTGGCCGGGTTGGCAGCGGGAACGACGATCACCAGCGAGGCGATCGTGACCTGGCAGACCGGTAGAAGGTCCTTGAATTGATCGTACGGGGGCTTCATTGTGTGTGGAGTAACCAGGTCCTCTCCGGAGCCGTAACCGAAGAGCAGATTATAACCGTCGGGTCTGGCGTTCACCACCTGCACCCTGCCGGTGATGCCCGCGCCGCCGGCCACGTTGACGACCACGACCGGGACCGGGAAATGCTTGGGGGCGATCTTCGCCAGGGCCCTGGCTACCATGTCCGTCGATCCTCCGGCAGCGTAGGGAACGATCAGGTTGATGGGTTTGGCGGGATAATCAGCCGCCGGAAGCAGAACGGGAAAAAGAAGAATAAGCCAGGTGAGAAGAATGGATTTGCCGACCGCGGCGCCCCGTTTTCCAAAATTTTCCATTGCCGGATACCTCCATGATTTTTTTAAAGCCGTCCTTTTTCTTAGGAGCGATTCCAACAGGTTAAGATCGCCTCGATGTTTTCCAAAGGCACATCGACCCCCGCGACGCTGTGCCCTATCAGCCCTCCCCGATTGACGAAGAGCTTTTCTTTCATCATGGCGGCGGCCCGATATATCTCTTCAGGCGTGCCGAAGGGCAGCAGATGCTGCCTGTCCATTTCTCCCCAAAAGGTGATCTTGCCGGCGAATTTTTCGGCCACATTTCCCAGTCCCATGCATGAAATCTGAGAGTTGATGGCATCGATGCCCAATTCGATAAATTCGGGATACAGGTCAAGCACATGGCCGCAGGTGTGGTAGAAGATATATTTCCCCGACCCTTTTACAATCGTCATCAGTTCCCGATAGGCGGGTTTGAAGATCTCCCTCCACATCTGCGGGGAGATCAGCAGGGATCTTTGGGTCCCGAAGTCGTCGGAAAAATAGATCGCATCGACATCCTTATTCAACCAGTAGCGGAGATACTGCCTGAAATAATCCATGACCTTGTCCCTGAGAACGATCGCGCTTTCCTTCTCGCCGGCAAGATCATAGAGCAGATTCTCCGTACCCCGAATGAACTGCATCCGCTGGAAGATTTCGATGTAACCCCCATAGATGAATCGATTGTCTTTGCGGCCTGCCTCGATCTTTCTATCGACGACGTCGTTGTGTTTTTGCCATTCTTCGGCGAGCCAGTCCAAGGGGGGGTGGTACTCCCCCACCTTGGCGATATCCTCGATCGCCGGTATCTTCACCTCTCCGTTCATCCCCCGGCGAAGGATCTTCCAGGTGCTCCCCCAGGCATCCTTGATATCCCCGACGTCCGACATCTCGGGATAGAAATTCCGGTCCGTGGGGCCGAAGAGTCGGACGATATCCAGCGGATACCTCTCCAGCAGGGCGTCCAGACGTTTCCCGTATTTCAATTGGGTTGCCCGATGGATCCACATATCCACCGGAACCCGGTCCGGCTGCTTAAAGCGCAGCGCTGCGATGACCCTGTCCCTGCTGTTCATTGCGCCATTTCCTGCACTTCGAACCTATGCGATCCGATTGTTGAGCATAACCCTCAATTCCCGACTTGCTACAGAAACGTATCCTTGCAGGAAACCCGCCCTGCGACGTGCGGGCTTCGCATTGTCTACCCCGTGGACACGGATGGCGCTCGACGCATCCGCTTCCTCACAAAAAAGGCGGTTTGTCCTGCGACCAGAAGGATGAAGATCGCGACCAGGGTGCCCGAGATCGGGCGCGAGACGAAGATCGTCGGATCACCGCCCGAAATCAACAGGGACTGGCGGAGCGATCGTTCGACCATGGGACCTAAAACAAAGGCGAGCGGCAGCGGGGCCGGATCAAAGTCCAGTTTCCGCATCCCGTAACCGAGCGCGGCGAAGAAAAGCATCGAATAGATGTCGAAGACCTGGTTCTGGGTGCTGTAGACTCCGATCACTGTGAACAGGACGATCACCGGGGCGAGGATGCCGTATGGGACGCGGAGCATCTGCACCCAGATGCCCACCATCGGGAGGTTCAGGACGAGGAGCATCGCGTTTCCGATATACATCGAGGCGACAACCCCCCAGAAGACGTCCGGGTGTTCGGCGACCAGAAAGGGCCCCGGTGTGATCCCCTGGATCATCAGGGCCGCGAAGATCATCGCGATCGAGGCGTTTCCCGGTATGCCCAAGGTGAGTAGGGGAATGAACGATGAGCTCGACGCGGCGTTGTTTGCCGATTCCGGTCCGGCAACCCCTTCGATCGCCCCCTGTCCGAACTCCTCCGGGTGTTCGGCATACTTTTTTTCGATAGCGTAGGAGGCGAGCGAAGAGATGACAGCCCCGCCGCCGGGGATGATCCCGACGAAGAACCCGATCGCCGATCCCCGGAAGATCGCCCATTTGGAGTCCGCCCAGTCCTTGAGGGTCGGGAATACCTTTCCGATCTTGGTCGTGACGATTTCGGTCTTCAGCGTGGACTCCAGGTTATAGAGGATCTCGCCGAGGCCGAAGACCCCCATTGCCAGGGTCACGAAATCGAACCCGCCCTGGAGGCCGATGCTTCCGAAGGTGAAGCGGACCTTCCCCGAGATGGGATCGAGGCCCACCATCGCGAGCAGCAGGCCGACGACGAGAATGATCAGCCCCTTGACGATTGAACCGCCCGAGAGGGTCACGGCGAGCAGGAGCCCCAGCGTTGTCAGGGCGAAATATTCGGGGGGGCCGAAATCGAGGGCGAATTCGGCGAGCGGTGGGGCAAAGAAAGTGAGGCCGACGACCGCGACCGTGCCAGCGATAAACGATCCGATCGCGGCGATCCCCAGGGCAGCGCCGGCGCGTCCTTTCTTGGCCATCTGATACCCGTCGATGCAGGTGACGACCGAGGCCGCCTCGCCGGGGAGGTTCAGGAGGATGGAGGTGGTCGATCCCCCGTACATCGCGCCGTAGTAAATGCCCGCCATCATGATGACCGCCGTCACCGGGGAGCCGATGACATAGGTGATCGGCAGCAAAAGGGCGATCGTGGCCGCGGGGCCCAACCCCGGCAGGACGCCGACCGCCGTGCCGATCACGGCCCCGATGAAACAGAACAGGATATTTGTTCCCGTAAGGGCGATCGAGAAACCATTGATGAGGCCAGTGAAGATATCCATTGCATCGGCTCCTTTATCCGACAAAGAACTCCGGGGGGATGGGCACCTTAAGGAGGTAGACGAAAAGGGCGTACATTGCAAGCGTCCCAAGGAGGGAGATGACCATCGTTTTGATCCACTTCTCCCGTTCGATGATCTGCTGCCAGACCACCATGAAGATGAGCGTCGAGGTGATATAGCCGACGGTCTCCATTGCAACGCCGTAAAGCACCATGAGGGCCAATGACAGGAGCGGACGATGCCAGAGGCGTCGCTCTGCTGTGCTTTCACTAACCGGTTCTTCTTTCCACTGGAGGATCAGAATCCAGACGATGCCGAGAACGGCCAGGCCCGTCCCGCACAAAAACGGCAGAAAGCCGGCGTCAGGCACATGGATCGATCCGAGCTTCAGCGTGTGCCAGGCGTAAACCATGATCCACACGCCCCCCAAGGACGTGATGATCGCCGTGATGCGTTCATATTTTTTCACGGATCCTTTTTCCTCCTCCAAGTCATATTCATCTTTTATAAACCTCGGGGTTGACGACGAACTGCGGTCGCCGGCCGGTAAGGACGTCCACGACCCCCTCCGCTGCTCCGGTGGCCATACGGATGACGCACTCCCCGGTCAGCGCCGCGCTGTGCGGGGAAAGGAGGATGTTGTCAAGTTCGAACAGCGGGTTGTTATCGAGCGGCGGCTCCGGGTCGTACACATCGATAGCCGCTCCGGCGATGACGCCGGTTTTCAAGGCATCATAGAGCGCCCTTTCATCGATCACCTCCCCGCGGGAGAAATTGACCAGAAAGGCGGTGGGCTTCATGGTGCGCAAGCGCGCGGCATTGACCAAACCTCTGGTCTCGGGTGTCAGCGGGGTATGGAGGGAAACCACATCGGCCTGCCTGAAGATATCGTCCATTGCGCTGCAAAGGGTAACGCCCATCTCTTTGGCTTTTTCGGCTGTGATGTAAGGATCGAAGGCGATCGTCTTCATGTTATAGGCCGCCGCGGCGCGCCGGGCGACCATCGAACCGATCCTCCCCACCCCCACAAGGCCGAGGGTTTTGCCGTCGAGATCAATGGCTCCATAGCTGTTGCGAAGCTCCCAGCGACGGTTGCGGATCGCATGGTCGTAAACGACCACGCGTTTGGCAAGGGCGCCGATGGCGGTCAGCGTATGCTCGGCGACGGACGTTGCGTTGGCGTTCGGCGTGTTCGTAACCACGATGCCCTTTTCGGTCGCCGCCTGGACGTCGATCGTATCGACGCCAACCCCGTGTCGGCCGATCACCTTGAGCGCGTCGGCCGCCTCGATGATCTTCCGTGTAAAGGGCGCCATCCGGACGACCACTCCTTCCACCCCTTTGATCTCTTTGATGACCGTTGCTTCCGACGGATCGGAGGCCACGCGGACATCGAACCTCTCGTCGAAAACCTGCATGCCGCGTTCGTGGATCGCCTGGACGATCAGGATCTTCTTCATCAACTTTCTCCTTGTCTTTTTCTGCTCTTATTGTTTCAGCATGCCCATATCCGCAATCACCTTCCGCAGCTTCTCCCTATTTTCCGGCGTCATGGGGCCGATGGGGAGGATCGCGGGACCTGCGTCGATTCCGATCATGGTCAGCGCCTCTTTGACGACGACGGGGAAGGTACCGAGACCGAAGGCCACCCTGAGCGGCGCCAGCCGGAACTGCGCGTCGAGCGCCCTCTTGTGGTCGCCGGCAACAAAGGCCTCGTAGATCTCCACCGGCACGCGCGGATCGACGTTCCCCGTGGCGCAGATGGAACCTGCGGCCCCGTAACAGAGCGCGGCGTAAATCAGGGTGTCGCGCCCCATCAGGACATGGAAATTCATCCCCCTGGTGAGACGGATATATTCGCCAGTTTGTTCCATATTGCCGCTGGAATCCTTGATCCCAACGATATTGTCCACGGCGGCCAGCTCCAGGACCGTAGGGAACGAAAGAGGCACCTGGGTCCGGTCGGGGTTGGAGTAGAGGAGGATCGGCAGATTAGGGCAGGCTTTTGCGATCGCCTTGTAGTGCTCGATGAGCTCCTTCTGGTTTGGTGTCATGAAATAGGGGGTGATGACGGAAACCGCGTTGACGCCGAGGTCCTGCGCCATTTTTGTCGTTTCGATCGCCTCGCGGGTGGTGATCGTGCCGGTTCCCGCGTAGACGGGGACCCGACCCCGGGTCTCGGCGATGACGATCCGGATCATCTCTTTTTTCTGTTCGAAGGTGAGGGAAAAGGCCTCTCCCTGGCTCCCCACGGGGAACAGGCCGTGAACGCCGCCGTCGATCAAATGGTTGACAAGCTTTCGGGCGGCGGCTTCGTTGATGCGCCCCGTCGCATCGATGGGGGTGACCATCGCGGGGATGATCCCCTTGGGTACGAAATTGATCATGGTATTCTCCTTCTTTTCGCTGCTTGAAATCCTTATTACGAGGTCGCTACGGCATGGTTGGCAAGCTTTTCCAGGGCCAGAACCATCGCGGAGTGGTCCAGATCGCTCCCGCCACCCGCGGCTATTGCGTTGAAGAGCTCCTGGGCCGTCGCGGTATTGGGGAGGCTGAGTCCCATCTTGCGCGCCGATTCCAGCGCCAGGTTCAGGTCTTTCTGATGGAGACGAACCCGAAAACCCGGTTGGAAGGTCCGCTTGATCATCCGCTCCCCATGCAGCTCCAGAATCCGGCTCTGGGCAAATCCCCCCAGGAGCGCCGCCCGCACCTTTGCCGGATCGGCGCCGGCTTTCGAGGCGAACAGGAGCGCCTCGGCCACTGCCTCGATCGTGAGGGCGACCACGATCTGGTTGGCCACCTTGCACGTCTGTCCGTCCCCGTTTCCCCCGATATGGACGATATTCTTGCCCATGATTTCAAAAAACGGCTTGATCCGTTCGAACAGCTCGACGGCTCCCCCGACCATGATCGAGAGCGTCGCGTTTTGGGCGCCGACCTGGCCGCCGGAAACCGGGGCATCGAGCATTTCCACCCCCATTTCCTTGAGCTTGCGCGCAAACTCCTTCGTGGCGATCGGCGATATCGAGCTCATGTCGACCACGATTGAACCCGATCGGATCCCCTCCGCCACGCCGTTTTTACCGAAAAGCGCCGCCTCGACATCCGGCGTGTCCGGAACAATCAGGAAAACGATGCCGGTCTTCCCGGCGACCTCCTTCGAGGAGTTGCAGGCGATCGCCCCCTGCTGCTTCAATTCCTCGATCGCCGCCGGTACGATGTCGTACACATAAACCGTGTGGCCGGCCTTCAGCAGATGCCCGGCCATGGGTTTTCCCATGATCCCCAAACCTATAAATCCAATCTCCGTCATCTTTGATCCTCCTTGGTCAATCGTCTGTTTTCGATAGGCGTGCCGGCTTTACCGCCCGGGCAGTCATAGCGCGCCGTTCACTCCGAGATGTGTCCTGATCCGTTTTGCTATTGCTATCAGAAAGAAAACCGGCTGTCAAAGGGAATACCGACGAAGCGGTACCGGATCATAAAAACCCCTTCCACTTCATCTTGTTTCGCTGTAGAATGCGCAAGACCTTCGCGTCGCTTAGAGATCATCTCCCGGGGGGACGCATCGGAGGTTTACGGATGTGAACGCTCCGTAGGCTAAGGACGATTTTCCGTCGATGGAAACGAGAAAAAGGGAATGGCGATCCGGATTTTGAGACCCTCTAAGCTTCGGTTGAAGGGGTGGAAAAGACTGACGCTGGAGAAATACCGTCGGCGAGAGGGGCTCTTCCTCGCGGAGGGCAAGAAGGTCGTTGAAGCGCTTCTGCGCAGCGGCCGGCCGCTGCAGGACCTGCTTGTCTGCGAAGGAAAGGACGACAGGTTGGCGGATCTCCTCAACGGGGCGCCGATAGGAACGGGGGTCTACAGGCTTTCGGCGGATGAGTGGGAAGGACTGAGCCAGGATGCGACCCCGGAGGGGGTGATGGCCGTGGCCTCGATGATGCCGCCTATTGACCCGTCGCGCCTACCGGATGAGAAGGGACCGTTGCTTCTCCTCTACCGGGTGGCCGATCCGAACAATCTCGGTGCCCTTCTTAGGACCGCTGATTGGTTCGGCTTCCGGACGGTTCTCCTCAGCGCCGGTTCCTGCGAGGCGACCAATCCCAAGGTGGTCCGGACATCGATGGGAAGCCTTTTCCGTCTCACGATGGTCGAGGACATCGATTTCGAACAGCTCCTGCCGGCGCTAAAGGGTCGCTTTCACGTGGTTGGGAGCGACGCGAAAGAGGGGAGATTGCCCCATCCCTGTGGGGCGGGAACGGCGCTGCTGTTGGGAAGCGAAAGCCACGGCCTGCCCGCCTCGTTTTTCGCCCTGACCGACGAGCAATGGCGGATTCCCGGCGGGAGAGCGGTGGAATCCCTCAGCCTCCCGCAGGCAGCGGCGATCATGATGTACGAATGTACGCGGAAGGTGTAGCAGGCTGTTGAAAAACGGCCATCTGCTGCGTTTCCCTCGCCCTGAGCCGATCAACGTACGAAAAAGTACGCCTCACGACTCAGGCCTTCGGGGGCCTTGCATCTGGCCATCCCGTATCAGGTACGGGACAAGCTTTTGAACAGCCTGCATCACCCACCCTGAGCATTCCCTCTTCCGTTGAAGGAGGGGGACAGAGGGTGGAAGCAGTTTGATACAAACACACCGAGGGGGTAGCGATGGAAGGTTTTATCCAGGTGACGACGGCGACGGACAAGCGGGAAGATGCCGAGCGGATCGCCCGATCGCTCGTGGAGACTCGACTTGCAGGCTGTGTCCAGATCGTGGGACCGGTCACAAGCATCTACCGCTGGAAGGGACGGATCGAAGCGGCGGGGGAGTGGCTCGCCCTGATCAAGAGTAGGGAGGATCTCTACGGGGCAATCGAACGGGCCATCCGCTCCCTCCATCCCTATGAGACACCGGAGATCATCGCCTCGCCTATCACTGCAGGCAGCCTAGAATATCTTGACTGGCTTAGGACCGAAACAACGGTGTCCTGCGAGGAATAATAAACATGTTACTGGCGGGCGATATCGGTGGGACCAAGAGCCGCCTGGCGATCTTTTCCGATGAAGGGGGCATCCGGACACCGCTTAAGGAGGAGGTCATTCCCAGCGACCGCTTCAACGGGATTGAGGCGCTGATCCGGGAATTCCTCAAGCGAAGCGGTCTTTCCGCGGACCGGCTCTGCCTGGCCGTTGCGGGGCCTGTGATCGACGGCCGGGCGGTGGTGACCAACCTTCCCTGGATCGCGGATGCAGAGGCGATCCGGCGGGCCTTCGGCTTCCGGTCGGTCCGGCTTCTGAACGATGTGGCCGCGACCGCCCGCGCCGTACCCCTCCTCGAACCGAGCGAACTCCATACGCTCTCTCCGGGCGAGCCGGCTGCCGGCGGCGCAATCGCCGTGATCGCCCCGGGCACCGGTCTGGGTGAGGCCTTTCTGACCTGGGACGGTACTCGATACCGGGAGCACGCCTCCGAAGGGGGGCATGCGGACCTCGCCCCCGGCACCCCCCAGGAGACGGATCTCCTTTGCTATCTATGGAAGGAGGTCGATCATGCCAGTTATGAAACGGTATGTTCGGGACCTGGGCTCGGAAGGCTCTATAGGTTTCTCCGTGAACAGGGGGCGGCCAAGGAGCCGCCCTGGCTTGCCTGCCGCATATCGGAGGCGGCCGATCCTGCGCCGGTTATCGTTGATGCGGCGCTGAAGGAAAAAGACGATCTCTGC
>Ga0233425_10004631_pt1 | contig 22822 bp, 24 predicted proteins | sample Watercolumn_Towu_2_FD_181712 | JGI IMG/M metagenome (GOLD analysis project Ga0233425, IMG submission 181712) | Freshwater microbial communities from Lake Towuti, South Sulawesi, Indonesia - Watercolumn_Towuti2014_140_MG | ecosystem: Environmental > Aquatic > Freshwater > Lake | place... | reverse complement strand
CGGGGACAGAACACCACGGCTGACTTCTTCCTCGATGGCGTGCGTGATGACACGCAGTATTTCCGGGGCCTGTATAATCTCGAACGGGTCGAGGTGCTGAGGGGTCCCTACGCTCTGATCTTCGGGCGCGGGGGCGGCGGCGGCATCGTCAACAGGGTCCAGAAGACCCCAAGCGCTGGCGGCGCCTTCGCGACCGGCCGGCTCAGCGCCAACAGCTTCGGCGCCTGGGACGTGTCGGCGGATGTCAACGCGCCCATCAGCGACAGGGCGGCCTTCCGCGTCAACGCCATCTACGAGAACCTCGGCAACCACCGCGACTACTACGGGGGCGAACGGTACGCCGTGAATCCCTATCTGGCCGCGGAGCTCGGCGGGGGGTGGCGCGCGGGCCTGTCCTGGGAATACGTCAACGATGACCGCGTCGTCGACCGCGGGATCCCCTCATTGGCCGGAGCCCCGTTGACCGGCTACCGCGACCAGTTTTTCGGCGTGCCCGGGGTCAACCGGACCACGCTCGACGCCCATATCGTCAAGCTGCGCGTAGACGGCGACCTCGCGGACAATATCCGGGCTTCGACCACTGTGCTGTATGGCGATTACGACAAGGTCTACACCAACGTCTTCGCCAACGGCCCCGCCAGCTCTCAGCGCGGCGTCGTCCCGCTGGCCGCCTATACCGATCCCACCACGCGCCAGAACCTGCTTGTCCAGAGCAACCTGGTCTGGGACGTGACCACGGGCTGGATGACTCACAAGATCCTGTTCGGTCTCGAATACGGGGACCAGCAATCCGCGAACCAGCGCCGTAACGGCGTCCTGTCAAACTCGACCTTCGATCTCGTCAATCCGGTGTTTCCGACCGTCACCTTCCCGGCGCTCAGCCGCGATACGATCTCGAACGTCGAGTCGGTCTCGGCCTATGTCCAGGACCAGATCAGCCTGGGCGAACAGCTCCAGATCGTGGCCGGCCTGCGTTACGACCGCTTCGACATCGCCGGCGTCGATCTCCAGCCCAACCCCGACCGCCCCTTCGAGCGGGCCGATGACAAGGTCTCGCCGCGCCTGGGCCTGATCTACAAGCCCCGATCGAACGTCTCGATCTACGGCAGCTACAGCCAGTCCTTCCTGCCACGATCAGGCGATCAATTCCTCACCCTGTCGGCGACACAGCAGAACCTCGAGCCGGAAGAATTCACCAACCACGAGGTCGGCGCCAAATGGGACATCCGCCCCGACCTCAACGTCACGGCCGCCGTGTTCCGGCTGGACCGCACCAATGCGACCACGCCCGATCCGCTCAACCCGACGGCCACCATCAATGTCGGCGAGACACGGACAGAGGGCGTGGAACTGGCTGTCACCGGGCGACTGCGGCCGAACTGGCAGGTCAGCGGCGGCTTTTCCTGGCAGGACGCCCGCCTACGGGGCAATGACTCGGTCCGTCTGGCGCAGACCCCGAAACAGCAATTCAGTCTGTGGAACCGCTATGACGTCAGCCACCGGCTGGGTCTCGGTCTGGGAGTCATACATCAGGCCAGCCAATTCGCGGCGATCCGGACCTCGCCGTCCACGACCCGGTTGCCGGCCTTCACCCGCGTTGACGCCGCCGTGTTCTACGAGGTCAGCGACACCGTCCATTGGCAGCTGAATATCGAGAATCTGTTCGACACGACCTATTTCCCGGACGCCCACAACAACGCCAACATCTCGACCGGAGCTCCGCTGAACGCCCGGCTGACCCTGAGCACGCGGTTCTAGCCGGCACGAAATCGCAGAGTCTCCAGGCAATGCGGGCCGTCAGAAAGTCTTTTCCCGGCGCTTGATGACTGCCGCGCCCGCCCTCCATACCGCAGCGTCATCAGCACGACCCTGGGCAAGCATCGACAGGCGGGGCGCGGTGATGCCTCCTGATTAAGCCCTCAGATCAGACCGAGGGCCTTGAAGCTGGCCGTGCCCTCCCGACCCACGACGAGGTGGTCGTGGACCTGGAGATTGAAGACCCGCGCCGCCTCGACGATCTGTCGCGTCATCTGGATATCGGCCTGCGACGGCGTCGGGTCGCCGGAGGGATGATTGTGGACCAGGATCAAGGCGGAAGCCGACAACTCCAGGGCCCGGCGAATCACTTCGCGCGGATAGACGGGGGCGTGATCCACCGTTCCGTCCGCCACCAGTTCGTCGCGAAGCAGAATGTTGCGGCGATCGAGGTAGAGCGCACGAAACTGTTCGCGCGACTCGTGGGCGAGCGCCGTTCGAACATAGGCCAGAAGCGCCGTCCAGGATGCAATCACGGGGCGGCGGCAGGCGTCCTCGTGCGCCAGGCGGATCGCGAACTCACGCAGCAACTTCAGCTCGGCCGGGATGGCGGCCCCGGTGCGGGACGAGCGCGCCAGTTCGCCGGGCGTCGCGCCGGCTATGGCCCCGAGACTTCCAAACCGGTCGAGCAAGGCGGCGGCGAGCCGCTCCGGATTTGCGTTCGGGTCCGTTCGCCTCAGAAGCAGGGACAGCAGGGTCCGATCATCCAGCGCGGCATGGACAAGGGTCGGGGACGAGGGGCCGCGCCGATGCGGTTCAGCAGGCGGCGCCCGGTTCGGAGTCGAGGTCATGGCGGTCTCCTTCGCTCCACCACGGAGCGCCCGCCGCCCGCCTTCCTTTCTCCTCCGCAGGACTTGTTCCATCGTTGGCGGCGCGCCTCCTGCACTGACAAATCCTGCTGGTTCGCGCCGCCTGGATCGAAGTCCGGCTTTCCGACCGCGACGCCGTCGAACTGGACGGCCCATCGGCCGCCGCCGCTCGGTCCGGCCGGCCGGGTCGTCGTCTACGGCCAGGTCATCGCCTCATGCCGCCTGAACGGACCTCGGATCGGCGATCTCCTGCGCGCCGCCAGCGACCGCGAGGACGGGAGCTGGGCCCGGAGCCTCGCCCGACGGACGGCGCGCCGGGAAGGTCGCGTCGCGGCCTCCGCCTGCGATCACTCCCGGAGTCCGCCGGGCCGCCACGTGCAGATTGCCTCCGCAAGCAAGACCGGCGCAGAGTGGCGGAACCAGCCGCCGCTAACCGGGGTCCCGACCATGTCCGCCGTCAGAACGCTTCTCGCCCTCGCCTTGTCCGTGTCGGTCGTCGCCAGCGGGCCGGCGCTCGCTCACGATCCCGTCCCGGCCGCGGTCGCTTCCATCGACGATGTCCAGGCGGACGCGGTCGCGGCCGCGAGCGTCGTTGACGCCTTTCACGCTGCACTCGAACATGGCGACACCGATGCTGCGCTGGCCCTCCTGGCCGATGACGTGTTGATCTTCGAGGGCGGCGGCGCTGAGCGATCGAAAGCCGAATACGCCCAGCACCATCTGGCCGCCGACGCCGCCTTCTCGGCGGCCGTGCGCAACACCAGAGCCCGGCGCACGGCGCGCGCCAGCACTGACAGCGCCTGGGTCGCGAGCGAAGGCCGGACGACGGGCCCGTTCAACGGCCGCCCCATCGACAGCCTGTCGGCCGAGACGATGGTTCTCCGTCGCGAGGCCGACGGATGGCGGATCGCCCACATTCACTGGTCCTCGCATGCGGCGCGTTGAACGCCCCGCGTGAGCAGCGGGCGCCGTAACGCCCACCCCCGGGCGGCCCGATCCTGTTCAAACTGGAGGGCGCTCGCGGATTTGAACCACGATCTGCGGATTAAATGTCCGCCGCTTTGCGCCATTAAGCTAAGCGCCCCTAGATCGTCCAAGCCCAGAACCCACCGTCCAATTTCGCAGGATCGACGGCAAAGCTTAAGTCGTGATGGCCGGACCGCACGGACGGCTTGGAGCCGCCACCGGGTCGCCAGGCGGGCGCCTGTGGGTGTCCAACCCAACGCGCCCGACCGACAGCTCGAACGCCTGTACGGCGACGCGGTCAATTTCGTCTCCGTGGCCATCCCCAGCAAGGCTCATCGCCCAACGCCGCGGGACGAGGAACGCCGGTTTCGGCGGCGCCCGCGCGGTTGGGGAAGCCGACGCCCGGATCAGAGTCGAGGTCGGTCTCATGGCGCTCTCCTTCTCCGCTCCATCACGGCGGGCTCGCCGTCCGACCCGCTTTTCTCCAGCAGAGCTTGTCCTCCGGGCCGGCCCCGCGCCACTCTGGGGCCGATGCTATCGCCTCTGATAAGCGCCGGATTCCTGCTGCTCCCGGAGGCTCCGGATGGGCCTGCGGCCGACCGCCCGAAACTCGAACGAGGGATTTAAGCCTGGAGGCCGTATCTCTCATTGAACCCCTCTGGTTTCGGAGCCTCCCTATGACCACTCGCAAAATCCTTTCCGTCGTCGGCGCGGTCAGCGCCCTGCTGTTGGTCGCGACACAGGCTGACGCCCACGCGCGCGTCGTCGCCTCCAACCCGGCGGCGAGCGCGAGCATCGCCTCACCGCGGGCGCTGACGGTCACGTTCAGCGAACGCGTCGTTCCCGCTTTCTCGGGCCTCCAGGTCGTGAACGCCGCGGGGGTCGAATTCCCCGTCGCGACCACCGTTTCCAATGACGGCATGACCGTTTCGGGACGGACGGCGCGCCCGCTCGCGGCCGGCGCCTACAGCCTCAACTGGCATGCCGCCTCGGCAGACGGCCACCGTATGACCGGCGCCATCGCCTTCACGGTACGCTGAACCATCGTGCTCGACGTTCTGGTCATCCTGCTCCGGCTCGCGCAGTACGGCGGCGCGGTCGTCCTGCTTGGGACGCCGCTGTTCCTCCTCTACGGCTTGCGCGGGTCGGACGCGTTGTCCCTCGGCTGGATGAAATCCTTGCTGGTCAGCGCGGCGGTCGTGGTCGCCATAAGCTCGGCCGCCGCGCTCGTGGCCCAGACCGCAGTGATGGCAGGCTCGCTGACTGAAGGCCTCAAGCCGGCTTCGCTCAGCTTCATGATCACGGGCACGAGCCTCGGACCAGCCTTTCTCGCCCGGGCGCTGGCCGCGTTTATCGCGCTTCTTGCGCTCATCGGGGACAAGCCGTCCCGCGGCCTGTGGAGCTTCGTCGCCGTCGCCGGTCTGATCGTCGGCGCCAGTTTCGCCTGGACGGGACACGGCGCGGCCACCGAAGGTGCGGGGCGCTATGTCCATCTCACCGCCGCAATCCTGCATAGCTGGGCGGCGGCGGTGTGGCTCGGCGCGCTCGCGGCGCTGCTGATCCTGACGGTGCGGCGACGGTCAGAGGCGGTTGATGGCGATAGAATCCTTCATCGAGCGCTTCACGGGTTTGCCGGCGTCGGCACCGCATCGGTCGCCGTCCTGGTTCTGAGCGGACTGGTGAACAGCTGGTTCATGGTCGGGCCTGATCGTATCGCCGGCCTGCTGAGCACGCCCTACGGCCTGCTGTTGACGGGCAAGCTCGTTCTCTTCGCGCTCATGCTGGCTCTGGCGGCCGCGAACCGCTTTCATCTGACGCCCGATCTCTACAGCGCCCTCGACGATCCCGAGGATCTCGGCCCCGCGATTTCCCGGCTCAAACGCAGCCTGGCGATGGAGACTCTCCTCGCCCTGGGATTGCTGGCCCTGGTGTCGATCATGGGAACCTTGGCTCCGGTCTCGGCCATGGACATGGCGATGTAGCCGCTGCCGCGCGCCAAACTCGCTGGAGCCCCGGGGCGTTGGCGCACGGGCCGAGGAGGACCGGCGGCAAATGGCCATTGGCCCGGTCCTCGGGACCTGCCTAGACTGGTCAGCAATTCAGGGGAGGCGGCGTGCAGGACCGACTTCGAGATCTTATGGAACGGTGGCGGCGCGATCCGGCGGCGACCTACCAGACCTGATTCCTGTGAGACGAGCGTCTGAAGAATTTTCGCTCCATCCGTCGCGGCATCGGCCAGGTCGTCGAGGAAATCGAAACTGGCCGGTTCGGCGTGGTCTATCGCGGGTCATCGCTGGAAACGATCCTCCGGCGCGCATTTTAGCGAATGATCGCCGTAACGAAGCCCATGCCTGCGCCGCGATTGCCTCGCCACGGATGTGTCGATCGGCCCAAAGTCAACGATTGCGACAGCTGCGGCGCGCGCGCGCTGAGCATTTGCGGCAGCGTGGCCGACAGCGATCTTGCACGGCTGGGAGATCTGGCCGAGGTCGTCAAGTTGGCCGCCGGCGCGGTTTTGACCCGGGAAGGCGAACCCGCGCCCTACGTGTTCAATGTCACCACGGGGTCGCTGCGGGTCTACAAACTGCTGCCGGACGGTCGACGCCAGATCATCGGCTTCCTGTTCGCCGGCGACTTCCTCGGTCTAGCGATCGGTGAGTTCTACGTGTTCTCCGCCGAAGCCATGGAGCCGACGACCGTCTGCCGGTTCCGCAAGGGACCGTTCCGCGCCCTCGTCGAGAGCAGTTCGCCCCTTGAGCATATGCTTCTCCACCGCACGTCCCACGAACTGGCCGCCGCCCAAAACCAGATGCTTCTGCTGGGACGCAAGACCGCCATTGAGCGGCTGGCGTCCTTCCTGCTCGACCTGCCCGGCCACGACCCCGCGCGCCCGACGGTCCCGGGCCATGTCCGCCTGCCCATGAAACGCGGCGAGATCGCCGACTATCTGGGATTGACGATCGAGACGGTCAGCCGCGTGCTCACCCGCATGAAGGCCAACGGCATCATCTCGATGCCCTCCCAGAGCGATCTGATCGTCGAACGTCCGGACCTCCTGCGCGCTCACGCCGGCGGAGAAATCTGAAGCCGGCGGGTTGAGCCAGATCAAGGCCAACTTTTCTGCCGGGAGGTATAGTCGGGAGGTCGCTGACCCGGAGGGCGGCGCCACGGACGCGAACTCGAAGATCGACGCCTGCCCGCCGATCAACGGCGTTCGGTCGAAACCATCGTCGACCTTCTCAACCGTGAACGCCTGATGAGCATTGGGGTCAATCGACCCGACGGCTGGCCGCAGGTGACGACGGTCGGTTATCTGAATGACGGCTTGAACCTGTATTTCGTCAGCGGCCGCGACAGCCAGAAGCTGGCCAACGTTCAGGCCGACGACCGTGTTTCGGTCTCGATCCATTGCGATACGGAGCTGGGTGGCGCCGTCGGCGTTTCGATGGCCGCGCGCGCGAACGAGGTGACGGACGCCGGCGAAGTCGAACGGCTCAATCAACTGATGTTCAAGCGCTGGCCTGCGGTCAGCGTTTACTGCCCGGCTACGAGTTCCGTGGTGCTCATTCATGTGAAACCCGAACTGATCTGCGCCATCGCCGCCTCCGGGGGCCGAAGCCGAACGGAATGTTTCTCGCTCGGCAATTCAGCGGAGCGAGGCGAACAGCGCTCCGCCAAGACGGGCAGGAAAGCCCGGCTGTCCTGATCACGGGCGCGATAGCGCGCCGGCGCCCGAGCGCGTCGGTGATGTGGATCAAGGCGGCTGTCGGCGGCATGCCCGATGTTGTTGCGGCAGGGTCGGGGTGAAATCACTCACGTCGGCCGGTTTCTGACCTGCGCCTGGATTCTCCCGGTTCCCGCCGCCGCCCGAGCCGACCCTTGCGAAGGGCGGCTGCCCGGGCGCGCGGGCGAGACCTTCGCGGGCATCGTCCGCTACGTCGGCGACGGCGACAGTTTGTGCGTGGGAAACACCGCCGGTCCCGCTCCCTGGATCGAGGTGCGGCTTTCAGACTTCGACGCCGCTGAACTGCACAGCCGCACCGGCCTACACCCAACAGGCTTACCCGTGGCGGCCGGCGGCCACTCCAGGCCTAGCGCCACACCTGAAAACCGATGATCCACTGGACCTCGTCATTCGGGTCCCCCGACAGGCGGCGGAGCTCTCTTGTCTCGCCGAACCCATGGTTCCAGGCCACGCCGATATACGGCGCGAACTCGCGCCGGAACTCGTATCGCAGACGCAGACCCACCTGCGTGCTGGAGAGCCCGCTGCCTGTGCGACGCGCCGCATCGGATCGGCCGAACAGATTGGCCTCGACATCGGGCCGAAGCACGAGACGCTGCGTGACTCTCAGATCGGTAGCGATTTTCAACCGGGCCGCGGTGCGCCCGTCTTCGCCCACATAGGCCGTCGCCTCGACGGCATTCCAGTATGGCGCGACGCCTTGGACGCCCAACGCCGCCCAGGTCCGGTTCGGCCCCTCGCCAAAGTCCTGGCGCACCCCCAGTTGCGTGCCCCAGAAGGGATGGAACGGGCGAAACCACAGTGCTTCCACGCTGGCCGTTTCGGTTCGGCCGCCGCGGCGATCCCCCTGTGTCCTGAGCCAGGCCTTGTCGAACGGGCCGCCATCCCAGGCCGAGCCCGAACCCTGGTTGGTTTCCACAGCTTCGAACTGCTCGACGAAGACGGCCCCGAGCCGCAAGCCGTCGGAGGCCTCGGCCCCGGGCATGACGCTGCGACTGAACCCACCGGAATAGTCAAAGGAGTCCCGGGCGTCCGCCGGTGCGGGACCGCCCTGCATCGGCGACATCGGCGATGCGACTGAACCCGGGTTGCCTGGCCGGGTGTTCATGCCGGGCATGGCCTGCATCGCGGCGCTGTCGGGAGCGGGCGGCGTCAAGACCGGCATCGGCATCGTCGTCATGGGCTCAGGCGACGTGTGGGCGGGAACGGCTGGCGGTGGCGCTGGCGCTCGGGCTGGAGCCGTCGCCGTGTCGGGACGAGCGTGGGATTGCCTGCGCTCCGATTCCGCCGGCCCCGGCGGGGGTCGCATGGGCGGGGGAGCCGGACGGGTCTGACGCGGCCGAGTTGGGCGCACAGGCGCTGCCGCGGGGGACGGCGCGGGCATCGCCATCCCGGGCATCGGGACGGGGGTCTGTGCGGCTGCTACGCCGGGAGCCATGAGCGCCGCAAGGGCCCCCATCACCGCTGAAGTGCGCCGGGCCCCGTGCTGATCTAGCGTTCTCATGCCACGACCACCTCGCGAAACATGCCCGCCGCCATGTGATAAAGGATATGGCAGTGGAACGCCCATCGACCGGGCGCATCGGCATTGATCCCGATGGCGACCCGTTGAGCCGGCTGGACATTGACGGTGTGCTTGCGCACCCGAAAAGCGCCGTCCGGATCCTCCAGGTCCATCCACATGCCGTGCAGATGCATGGGGTGGGTCATCATGGTGTCGTTGACCAACACCATTCGAAGCCGCTCGCCGGTCCGGAACGCGACCGGGGGCGATTCCGAATACCGGATCCCGTCGATCGACCAGATGTACTGATCCATGTTCCCGGTCAGATGCAGCTCGATCTCCCGGCCGGCGGGACGCGCGTCCACGACAACGCCCTGCGACCTGAGATCGGCGTAGGTCAGAACGCGGCGCCCGTTGTCCCGTAGACCGATACCGGGGTCGTCCAGATTGACCCTGGGGGTATCGACCCGCATGTCGACACCGGGACCGTATTCGGTTCGCGCGTGCCGGGCGGCCACGGCGGGTGGTCCGACAGAGGCCATTCCCGGCATATCGACCATGGCCATGGCGCCCATCATGTCCTGCGCCGTGAGCCAGACCCGCGGATCCATGGGAGGCGGGGCAAGGGCTGTCGCTCCCGACCCGCCGAGCGTGCCCCGCGCGAACCCCGAGCGGTCCATGGCCTGCGCAAAGATCGTATAGGCCGCGTCATCCGGAAGTTCGACGAGAACATCATAGGTCTCGCCTGGTCCGATGCGGAATTCATCGACCCGCACCGGTTCTACGGGCTGACCGTCGGCGGCCACTACAGTCAACTTCAAGCCCGGAATGCGAACGTCAAAATAGGTGGCTGCACCCGCGCCGACGAAACGGAGCCTGACGCGTTCGCCGCGCCTTGCCAAACCGGTCCAGTTGCCCGCCGGCGACACGCCGTTCATCAGATAGGTGAAGGTGTAGCCAGAGATATCACTGAGGTCCGTCGGATCCATGCGCGCGCGATAGAACATCGCGCGGCGCGCCATGGCTGCGGAGAACCCCGACTTGACGGCATCGTCGACAAAGTCGCCAAGGTTGGGTTGCCCGAAGTTATAGTAGCCGCCGTACTTCTTGAGCTTCATGAATATGGCGACCGGGTCCTCATCGCTCCACTCGCTGAGCATGACCACATAGTCCCGGTCGACGGTCGGCGGATCTCCACCAGCGTCCTCAATGACGATCGCGCCATAGACTCCGGTTTGCTCGTGCAGCGTGTGGGCGTGGTACCAATAGGTCCCTGCCTGAACAACCGGAAAACGGTATGTGAAGCTCTCGCCCGGCGCTATGCCGGGAAAGCTTATGCCGGGTACGCCATCCATTTCAGGCGGTACAAGCATCCCGTGCCAATGGATCGAGGTCATTTCCTCGAGGCGGTTGGTCACGCGGATCGTCGCCGTCTCGCCCTGCCTCAAGCGGAGCAATGGCCCGGGGATTGTGCCGTTGATCGCCGTGGCCGTCGATGTGCGACCGGAGAAGTTGACGCTCAGCGGCGCGATCGTGAGCTCATATTCGCCGCGCTGCCCGGCGACCTGGCTCCACGCCGGCAGTGTCAGGGCCGCCGCCCCCGCGACGGTCCCGCCCATGACGAACCTGCGCCGCGTCGCCCCGTCCAGACCCTGGGCGCAGGACGTCATGTTGGGACGCTGGGAGCGGCAATAGCCGGGACCGAACAAGTCATACTCATATCTCAGTTCCGATCATCCAAAGGCGAGTCGACAATAGACAATTCCGTGGCGCTCAGACCCCCGCCGGGCCGGTTCTGGCCCGCCGCATACGTGGAGCGGCGGACCAGAACCGAGATTGCATATCCGGCGCGGGGGCATCGTGTTTCATGGCCGGGTCAGCGGGGCGCCGGCATTTTTCCGTCATTCATCGGCATGCCCATGTGCTCCTCCGTCTGCAGGCCGGGCCGGGCGATCGGAGCCTGGGCGCCCGCCGCCATGCCTTGCGCTTGGGCTTCACGTTCCATGGCCATTCCGCTGCGATGGTCCTGCGCCCGACCGGCTTCAGAGCAGTTGGCCGCCGCGCTGCGGCAGTCCATGCCTGCCTGACCGTGGCCGTCGTCATCCGCAGCGGCGCCGTCGGCACTTGTACCGGCGGCCGGCGCAGCGCCGGCAGGATCCACCGACTGCTGCGCAGAGTTCCGGGCCGACGCCGGGGCTTGATCGCATGCAGCGAGCAGAAGGATGAGCGCGGATGCGGCGGACAGCGGATTGAGTTTTTGGATCATCGCGGTGCTGGGTGTGTTCGTCGTCATAGTCGATCCCCAAAATCTGATGTCCGGCCTATTGGGCTTATGGGCGGCCTGCCTTGACATGGATCAACCGGCCGGAAGCTACGGGGAGGATCATCGATGAGGAGATCCGGTGCATCGTCGAGGAAGGCGAAGCCAGGGTCCGCAAGGTGCACACGCGGACGAGCTTCGCCACCTGGCCGAGGCGCTCCTCAAGCATGAGACCCTCTCGGGTGACGAGATACGCAGCTCCTCGGCGTCAGGCCGGCGGCCATCGCCCCTGGACGCCGTGTTGGTCGGCGGACGCCCGCGCCGCGCCAGCCCCGGCTATCGCGATCGGGCGGGGCTGCATAGTGACTGAGAAACGGGGCGGCGGGAGGCCGACCCGCGCACTGGGCGAGGCTGACCCGCCGTTCTCAATACCGGCTTCTGATTACACCTCTATCTGAGGATCTCATGAGCCTTCGAACGTCGGGAACCGCCTGTCCTCGCTGGACGAAGCCGCGCCGCCAATCAGGTCCAAGGCCGCGGGCGACCACCCGGTGGCTCGTGGCGACCACGGGACGAGGAAAACGGCCGCCACACAAGGTACAACGACATGATCGCGCCGCCGAAGCAGAACACCGAGATATAGGCGAACGTGAAGAACAGATAGGTCATCACGAAGACAATGCTGACCAGCACGCCAAATACCTTGGCGTCCTTGCTGGAGCTGAGCAATAGAGGGCCGATGATCACCAGCAGGTAGATCGCGTAGGTGAACTCGCGACCGATGACGAGACCCAGCAATTCGGTCCCGCCATAGCTGATCGCATGCGACAAGAAGCGGGTGACCAGCCAGTCCTCATGGGCGAAGTACGGAACATACTGCAACCCGCCCAGAAACCCGCCGAGGATGGCGAAGAGGAGATAAAGTCGATGACGGTGCGGAGGCTCGATGAAGTAGGTGGCCAAGGGCACCCAGACCGGCCATGCCAGCCAAGAGAAGAACATGTATCCCAACGAATACCGCGTCACCGCGGCAAGGTCGCCGGCCTCGCCGGCGCGCCAGACCAACCCTTCGAGCAGCTGCTGAACGGAGAACAGCAGGGGCAACGCCGCCAGGGCGAGATAGCGCCGATCACCGCGCCAGGCGCGTCCCAGGCTGATCACGCCGGCTGGGGCGAGCACCGCCGCCGCGGTGAAGCTGGCCGTCGCGGAAAAACACATTCGCGGTCAACCTTTGGTTTGCGTTCATCGCGGCCAAGAAGAGTGCTCGAGCAAGATGACTCCTGCTGAGACCACTCGCCCAGACTCCCTGATCAACCTGCAGCTTGCAAGTCCCCCGGATCTTTTGGCGATGAACGCGGGCTCTTCCAGTTTGAAGTTCGCCCTCTACGCCACGGCCGGCGGGGTCAGCCCCGCCGGCCGTGGCGCGATCTCCGACCTCGCCGGGCGACCAGAGCTGTTCATCGCGCAAGGGCAGGGTGTTGTCCGCGAGGTATTGGAGGGCCCCGTGGCGACGGGCGCGGCGGCGCGCCTTGCGTGCGAGGCGCTCACGCGCCACGGGCTCGCCCAGTCAATCCGGGTCGTCGCACATCGCATCGTGCATGGCGGGGCCGCCTTCAAGGGCCCGGCCGAGCTGACCCCTCCGGCCCTCGCGGATCTGCGGGCGCTCGCCCCCCTGGCGCCGTTGCATCAGCAAGCCGCTCTGGAGGGTGTGGCGGCCGCGCAGCAGATATTGCCGGCGGCCCGGCAGGTGGGCTGCTTCGACACAGCTTTTCACCAGGACCAGCCAAGGTCCGCGCGCCTCTACGCCCTGCCCCGCCGCCTGATCGCCGAGGGCGTGCTCGCCTATGGGGTCCACGGGCTATCCTACGCTCACGTCGCACGCTGCTTGCGCGACCTGGATCCGGAGTGTGCGGGCGGCCGGGCCATCGTCGCGCATCTGGGAAGCGGCGCGAGCTTGTGCGCGCTCGATACGGGCCGCAGCCTGGCCATGACCATGGGCTTTCAGCACGCTGGACCGCGTGCCGATGAGCACGCGCTGCGGCGCGATCGACCCCGGCGTGATCCTCTATCTCCTGGATCTCGGCATAACCGCGGACGGGGTCCGCCGCATGCTCTACGAAGACTCCGGTCTGCTGGGGCTCTCCGGCATCTCCCACGACATGCGCGAGTTGCTGGCCAGTCCGGCGCCGGAGGCGGCGGAGGCCGTCGAAGTCTTCGTCTATCGCGGCGGGCGCGAGATCGGTTCTCTCAGCGCGGCGCTCGGTGGACTCGACACGCTGGTGTTCACGGCGGGCATCGGCGAGGGTTCACCCGAAATCTGACAGCGCATCGCCCAACAGGCGGCTTGGTTGGGCCTGCGCCTCGATCCTGCTCGCAACGCCGCCGGCGCGACTGAGATCGGCGTGGGGCCGGTTCGGGTGCTGGTGCTTCCCGCCGACGAAGAACTGGCGACGGCGGAGGCGGTGTACGGCCTCCTTCGATCATAAGGGGTCTCAAGCGGTCTCAGGAGCCTTGTGACGCCAGCACCGGCCGGGGGCCGGCTGCTACGCGCGGTCGGCCAAACAGTTCGGTGGCAGACGACGCGATCATGATCGGGTGGGCGGTGTCTCGATCAGTGCGTTGGGCAGCTCATTGGGGTTTTCTGGTCCCGCAGGAAAGTGCTCCGCGAGGAGACGGCCGCAACGCTCGATGGCGGCTACCAACCCACGGCAAGGTTCTCCCACCTTCACGCCTGACAGGAGATCTTCGATCGCCCTGTCCCAAGCCGCGGCGCCGACCTTGGCGTTGATCCCCGAATCGGCGAGCACCTCAGCCCTGCGGTCTTTCAGGGATACGAAGATCAGCACGCCGGTATGCTCTCGGGTCTTGTCCAGGCCGCGCGCAAAGAACTGTTCCAGGGCGCGTTCGCGCACCCGGGTCCGCTTCAACGCGGGCGGGGTCAACGCCCGACGGATTGGCGGAAGCGACACGAGCGCGAAAATGCTCGCGAACAACAAGCATTGCAGCAACGCGTAGCCGGCAAGAGCCGTCAGCACCGCGGCGTGCATGGCCGCCACGTGAGCCGCCGACCAACCGCCGAGCGCATAGTCGAAGTGTCCCGCGGCGCGGGCGATGGCGAGAGCGAGCAGGGGGAGCGCCAGCGCTCCGGTCGCCGCCCAGGCCAAAGGGACTTCGGCATAGGTCGCCGCCTCGTCCGTCACGGAGCAGACAATCTCGCCGCGCGTCGTCGCCTCGGCGGCCGCGACGGCCCGTTCGATGCGATCATGGTCATCTCGATTTAGCAGCATTCTACCAACCCCCTGAGGCGCCGCCGCCTCCGAAAGAGCCGCCGCCGCCGCGGAAGCCGCCGCCGCGACCGCCACGCCCGTGGCCGGAGCCGCTCATCATCAGCAGGAGCAGCGGCAGCATCCAAAGGTCCATGCGATGGCCGGGTCGGCCGGTAATCGTCCCAAACAGCCCGAGCAGCACCCAGAGTCCGACGAGAACCAGAACCACGGTCGGAACCGAGCCGTTCGAGGCCCTCTGCGGCTCGGCGCTGGCCGCGACCCTGGCCTTGGCCTGGTCGTCCGGCAGCGACAGCTGCTCGATCAGCGCGTCGGCGCCGGCGACCACACCGCCTTCGAAGTCCCCTGTCCGAAACCTGGGCAAAACCCGGTCCTGAAGGATGACAGTCGAAAGCGCGTCGGTGAGCACCCCCTCCAGCCCGTAGCCGACCTCGATGCGGACCCGGCGCTCGGTCGGCGCGACGATCATGAGCGCGCCCGTGTCGCGGCCCTTTTCGCCAATGGCCCAAGCGCGGCCAAGCTGGTAGCCGTAGTCCTCGATCTCGTAACCTTGCAGCGACGGGACGGTGACGATCACCAGCTGCCGGGAGGTCTTGGCTTCGAGCCCCTCGAGCTTGGCGGTGAGCGCCGCCTCTGTCTGAGGCGACAGGATGTTGGCGTCGTCCACCACCCGCCCCGTAAGGCTGGGAAAGGTCGGAGCCGCCACCGCCGCCGCGGCCCAGAGCAGCAGTCCCGCAAGCAGTGACAGGACGGCCGCCAGGACCGGGCGACCCCGCGCGGTCATTGGGCGGGGGCGCGCGGTGCGGGGGCGGAGTTAGCCGCCGGCGCCGGCGCGAAGCTGACGCTCGGCGCGGCCTGGGAAGTTTCGGCGGCCTGGAACAGCTGCATCGGCGTGGCGGAGGAATAGGCGGTCTTGGCCCAGATGATGGTGGGGAATGTGCGCAGGCTTGTATTGTAGTCGCGCACCGCTTCGTTGTAGTCGCGGCGGGCGACGGCGATCCGGTTCTCGGTGCCCTCCAACTGGCTCTGAAGGGCCAGGAAGTTCTGGTTGGACTTCAGATCGGGATAGTTCTCGCTGATCGCTAGCAGACGACCGAGCACGCCGGTGAGCTGGTTCTGGGCCGCCTGGTAGCGCTGGAACGCCGCCGGGTCGGTGACGGTCGAAGCATCGACCTTGACCTGGGTCGCCGAGGCGCGGGCCTGCGTCACCTGGGTGAGCACGGTCCGCTCCTGCACGGCGTAACCCTGCACGGTGGCCACCAGGTTCGGGACCAGATCGGCCCGCCGCTGGTACTGGCTCTGGACATCCGCCCATGAGGCCTTGGCCTTTTCCTGCTTGGTGGGGATGGTGTTCACGCCGCAACCGGCCAGCAGGACCGGGAAGAGCATCAGCGCTCCGAGACGTGCGAAACGTCGCAGGAAATTGGTCACATCGGTCTCCCATAAATCCGTTTCGGTGAAGCCTGATGTGGCCGCCAAGCTGACCCGTCGCGTCTGGGGTGAGACCCTCTCCGGCGAGGCTCGGACGCCGGGCGCCGCGCGATGAGGGCGGGTGGATCACTGGCGGGACTCGACTGGGCGAGCGCCTGGTCGAGACGAGCCGATTCCTGCGCCTTGGCGCAGGCCGCGCCGTGACGACCAACACTTGGCGATGGCTTGGCTTGACTATGGGCGTGGTCTCGCATTCGGCGGTTCCCCAAGCTTGGCGCTCAGAAGGCCCTGAGCGTCGCTCTACCGCTAGACGCTGCGCCGGCCCAGCGCTTACACCGGTCGGCCGCCTCAGATCCGCAGGACGAGGATGAGGGCGGCCGCCGCCACGGCCGCTAAACTGGCGCCGCCCATGAGGAGGCCGTGCTTTCGTCCGCCGACGACGGCCGCAATGACCGCCTTCGACAGCGTATTGGACGCCACAGCCAGGCTCACCGCAAGCACGGCGGCCGATGCCGCCAGGTCGCGCCCGGCCAGCTCGGAGACCGACAGGGTCAGAGCGTCCACGTCCGCCACGCCCGACAGCGCGGCCAGACCGTAAACCCCCATCGCGCCAAAGGCGCGCGAGAGCACCTTGCCCAGCAGCATGATCACCGCGATCAGTCCGGCGAACTTGAGGGCTGAGGCCAGCTCGAGCGGATTGGTCAACGTCGTGATCGTCTGCGGTTCAGCACCCGCCGGGCGCCTGGTCATCAGGAGCGCTCCCGCTGCGCCCAACACCAGGGCGAACGCGCCCATCGGCCACGCGAGGGCCAGAGCGAAAGGTCGGTTGATGGCGCCCGCGAGCACGAGAACCCGCAGGGCCATCAGCCCGCTGGAGATGAGACTGCCGCCCGCGAGCCACGTGCAGAGCGCGGGGTTTGAGCGCACCAGCCGCGCAAAGCTCAAGGTCGTCGCCGTCGATGAGGCCAGGCCCCCGGCGAGGGCGGAGAGCAGCAGGCCGCCGCGCGCGCCAGCGATGCGGACGGCGGCGTAACCCAGAAATGACACGCCGGCGATCAACACCGCCAACAGCCAGATCCGCCGGGGATTGAGCGCTTGCCAAGGATCAAAGGTGCGATCCGGCAGCACCGGCAGGATGAGAGCGGTCATGACCAGCAAGACGAGGAGCGCGCGGAGCTCCGCCCAACTCAGAGCACGCACCCAGGCGTGCAAGGGCCGCTTGAAAGCGAGAAGGGCGGTGGCGGCGACGGCGCCGCCGACCGCCACGAGGAGCGACCCGCGGGCGGCGTAGGCGCCCAGGGCGAACGCCAGCAGCCCCGCAATCACACCGGTCGCGCTCGCATCGCGGGTGCGACGGGCCTCGAGCAGTTGGAACACGCCGAGCACGAGCGCGAGGGAGAGGAATGCGCCAGCCAGCAGAGCGTCCGCCGCGCCCCCTGTGGTCGACGCCACCACGCCGCCCAGCAGTCCGGTCAAGCCCAAGGTCCGAAGGCCCGCCGCGCGGCGGCCCTCGCCCGCGCTACGACGTCGCCAGCCGCGTTCGAGCCCGATCAGGAGTCCGATCGCCAGAGACACGCCCAGCCGCCCCAAGACTTCAAGTTCTGACACGTCTGAACAACCTCACCCGGGGCCGAGGTTCCTAGGGGCCCCGGCAAGCAGACGCTGCGCTGCGACCCACCCTTACAGCCCACACGAGAGCCCGCCGCTGCGCACCTGTAATCGGGTGCGGGACGCATCGTCCTTTAGCGGAATGCAGGCGGCCGCCGGACGCGCTTGCGCGCCGCGACGGGGCTCGGGGAACGGATTTGCGAAAGGTATCGCATATGACGAGGGCACGCCGGTTCGCGCGGTCAGGGCAGATCCTCAGCCTGGCGCTGGGTTTGCTGGCCTCGCCTGCATCAGCGGAAACCTGGGCGAAGCGCTGGATGCGGCTTACCGGACGACCCCGGCCTGGTGGCCCGCCGGGAGAATCAGCGCGCGGTCGATGAAGTCGTGTCGCAGGCGCGATCCGGCTATCAGCCCACGCTCGGCCTCACCGGTGGCGTCCTGGGCAGCGAAACAGCCCTGCCCTTGCTCGGCCAGATCAACGCTTCAGGGGTCGGCCCTGGTCCTTGAGCAACCGCCCTACACCGGCGGGCGGGTCGCACAGGCGTATGATCCGGCGTCGCGAGCGGCCGCGGTCGCGTCTCGCCAAAAATCCGCGCCCTGGACCCCGATGATCGAAGCCCTCGACCGGGTGGGGGATGGCCAGCCCTCCCACCGCTGAGGGGCTTGATTTGATAGCGCGCGTCGTGTGTCCCCGACAACGGCAGCGCCTTGCGGCCTCACCGAACCCAGCGCTGCGGGTTCAGGTCAGCGCGCCTTCGATCGCCGTCTCCGCCCGTCGCACGAATTCCGCCGCCGGCAGGTCCGGCGGCATTGCGGCCAACAGCGTCACCGTGACGACCCCACGCCCAGTGGGGCCGCCGCCGGGCGGCCAGAACCGACCCGCATCCCAGGCGACCGGCGTCGCCTCGACGTCCAGGCCCCGATAGAGCCACTCCACGCCACGCTTGAAGCGGATCGCGCCACCGGGCGGTGTCCGGGTACCCTCCGGGAAGATCAACACCGAACGGCCGGTCTTCAACGCGGTGCGGCTTTGCACCAGCATCTCCCGCACCGCGCGCCGGTCATCACGGTCGATGATGATCATCGGGGAGCGGCGCAGGTACCAACTCATCACCGGGATGCGCAGGAGTTCGCGTTTGGCGACGATCGCCACGTCCGGAAACAGGACCAGGGCCGCCACCGTCTCCCACGTGGATTGATGGTTGGCGACGATCAGCCGGGGCGCGACGGGCGCCGACGGCCCGCCGCGCACGATGAAGCGCAAGCCGACCACGACGGCGAGCAGCGCGAGCACGCCCCGCGCCCACACCCGCGAGAACCTGCGGATCGCCATCGGGGGCGACCCGCGCACCCACAACAGCGGAATGGTCAGGCCGAACAATCCGGTCCAGGCGGCCCATATAGCTATGAACACGGCAGACCGGAGTGTGCGCGCATCGCCTCCATGGGGCGCTCGCCCCTACGCCTCAGACGCGCCTCCGCGCAAACCATTCCGATGCGAGACGATCGAAGGAGTGCAGCGGACCTCTCTCAGCGGACGCCCGGGCGCCGCGCCCTGACGCGATCAGGCCTGCGACCTTCGGAGCCAGGCCTGCCGCATCTGGGCCTGGATCGGGGCGGCCATCCTCGCCAGCCGCTGTAATGGGCAGGTCCGAGCGACGTCCAGTTTCTGGTCATCGGCAGCGGCGGGGCGGGCATGATCATCCTCAGGGCGCTTCAGATCGGCCTGGCGGCGTTTGGACTGCTGATCGCGGCGCTCTGGGCGCGCGTTCGGCCGCAAACCGCCGCCGCCCTGCCGCAGCGGGTTCGACGCTTGCTGGAGCAGCTCGGGCCGACGTTCGTCAAGCTGGGGCAAGCGCTCAGCCAGCGCCGCGACCTGCTCTCCTCCGCCTGGACGATCGAGCTGGGCCGTCTACAGGCGGCGGCGCAGCCCTTCTCGGCCGAGGTCGCCGCAATGGCCGTCGAAGCGGCGCTCGGCAAGGCGCCTAAAGACTTGTTCATGGAATTCGAGACGGCGCCGCTCGCCGCGGCCTCTGTCGCCCAGGTCCATCGCGCCCGCCTGCACGACGGCCGCTGGGTAGTGGTCAAGGTTCTGCGCCCAGGCGTGCGCCGCCAGATCGACCGCGACATGCGCATCGTAGTCGCGGTCGCCTGGTTGGGAACGGTGCTCGTGCCGTTCTTGCGCCGGCGGCGCGTGGTGCTTTTGGCCCGGGAAATCTGGCGCAACCTGCGCCGCGAGACGGACCTCGATGAGGAAGCGCGGAACATCCGTCGCTTTGCACGCGCCTTTCAGGACTCCTCGACAGTCTTCATCCCCGATGTGATTGACACTCTGAGCGCCCGCGGCGTTCTGGTTCAGGAAATGAGCCATGGGCGCGACATCGGCGATGCGACCTTGGCGGGTGAGGCCAAGGCGCTCGCTCAGGCCTTCGTGAACTTCTATCTGGAGCAGTTCTTCCGGGTGGGGGTGTTCCACGCGGATCCGCATCCGGGCAACATCTTTGTGCTCGAAGACGGGCGCCTCTGCTTTCACGACTTCGGCGCGGTGGGCATGCTGGATTCGGTCTCGCGGCGCGCGCTCATGGCCTTTGTCCAGGCCTTTGCGGCGCAAGATCCCGATTGGCTCGCAGACGCGGCCAGCGATCTCGGCTTGCTCACGCTGGGCGTCGACCGCACCGCGGTCGTCCGCGGCGTCGAGGCGATCCTGGTCGAGCTTGAGGGCATGCCGCTCGGGTCCTGGTCCATCGCCGGCCTCATGGTCGACATCGCCCGCTTAGGCGGCGGCGACGCGGTCGCGCTGCCGCCCCACCTCGGCGTGCTGATGCGCACGGTGTTCATCGCGGAAGGAACCCTGCGCACGCTGGATCCGGGGTTGAACGTGACCGAGATGTTGAGCGAAAGCGCGCCCAAGGTGCTGCAGAGCCTCGACCATGCCAAAGGCGGGGCCGCGCCCACGCTCGGCCGGTTTCGCTGGGAATTGGCCACGGCGGCGCGGGACCTTCCCCAGGCAGCCGCCCGCTGGCTGCACGATGGGCGCCAAGGCGGCGGCCTTGCGATCCGGCTTCCCGACGCGACCGCTGCGGCCGATCGTCTGGGACGCTCCGCCGATCGCATCGCGCTGGCCCTCGTCGCCCTTGGCCTCTACATCGCCGCCTCACTGCTGATGCAACACAGCATCGGTCCGCGGATCCTCGGCGACCTGCCCCTCCTGGCCGCGCTGGGCTACGGTCTTGCGCTCTGGTTCACATTTCGCCTCGTACGCAATCTCGGCCGGACCGATCGGTCCTAGCCGCCACCGTCGAGCGACCGCCTTGCGAACCTCGGTCACGCCCACCGGTCTGACATCTTCACGTGCCGTCCGAGGACGCGCGTTCGGCTACGCCCGTGCGTCTAAAGACCAGAGGCGCAGGCGCGTTGGCGGTGCTTCGGCCTCGGACCGTCAAAGAGGAGGTCTTCTCATGAGCAAAGCGACAGCCTTGGCGGACGCCGTGATCCTGGCCGAGACCGTTTCGGCGTGCGCCAGCCAGCCGCATACGGACGCCACCATGTTGTCCAGCTCTCACGCGATGCCACCCCAGGGTCGCATGCGGTGATGCGCAACATCCGCCAGAATCTGATCTTCGCGTTCGCCTACAACGTCGCCGGGATTCCGATCGCCGCTGGTGTGCTGTATCCCGTCTTCGGCCTTCTCTTGTCGCCGATCGTTGCGGTCGCCGCGATGGCCGTCTCATCGGTGAGCGTCATCGGCAACGCGTTGCGATGCGGGCGGTCAAGATCTGAGTGCTCGCCGACGCGACTGCGAGAGCATCAAGGAGACCGGTCGGCTGGGCCGCCGGACGCACAAGACCTCCCAATGGCCCACGGCGGAGGGCGAAGAAAGTCCGGGCGTCGTCATCGGCCCGCCGGGACTTAAGGGCTCTCGATACGCCGATTGCGACGCGCTCACCTGAGAACGAACATGCCGACCGCCACGGCCGCCATCACCAGGGTGGCGACCCATCCCAGCAGACGCTGGATCAGGGGCGCCGTGAACGGCCCCATCACCGAGGCCCGCCCGACGACGATCATCATCGTCGCCATGATCGGTACGGAGATCAGGCCGTTCAGGACCGCGCTCCAGAACAGCGCCTTGATCGGATCCAGCGGCGAGTTGTGTAGGGCGAAGCCCAAAAGGGTGGCAAACCCGATGACAGCGTAGAAGCCGAGCGCCCGGTCTCCAGACGCAGCTTCGCGGCGATGTGACGCTTCTTCTTGGCCTGGGCCAGTTCAAGACTTTCGTCGCCATCCTGGAAATAGGCGCAGGAGTACTGCAGGTCGGGGTCGAGGAAGAGGCGATAGAGTTCCTCGGAGAGGTCATAGTGGTGGGCGACATTGGCGCGAGCCCGTTCGACCGGGTTGGGCCGTTGGGGCTTCTGGGACGGGCTGGCGAAATCACTGGCGATGGAAGCACCCATCATCAGGAAATCGCGCAGCGAACCCTGTTCCAGGACAAGCGTGCCGTCCATGTAGGCTTCACCCACGCCCAGCATGGGGTCGGCCAGTACGCGCCCTGGAATTCGGGGATCCGTGAGCCGGATGCTCGCCGTTGGCGTCTCGTCCGGGCCGAAGACATGCCGCTGTCCCCAGGGATCGATGACCACGAGCGAGCCATGCTGTACGGCACGCCCGAGCGCCGTGGCGAGAAGGTGGAATGCGGTGCGGTCGGGCAGAATTGACCGGAGGGCTTCCTTGATCATCAGGCTCACCATGGTGGGAAGGGGGGCCACGGTGAGACGCCGGTGGAACGGAGACATTACAGGCAGCGCGGTTTACAGCCCAAGCCCAACGTTGAACCCTTGCCTTGCTCCTTGGGGGTCAGGGGCACGCCACCCCGACATGTAATGGAAGGGCCGCCGCAGCGTCCCTTGTAGTGATTGGAGCGTTCCTCCCAGTCGTCGCGTGAACGGAGGGTCTCGTGTCTACGCTACGTTCATTGGCGTTTGGCGGCCTGTGGGGGCTCTGGACCGCGCTTTTTGGTCTGGCGATCCCGCTCGTATCGATCGCCGGGTCCCCGCCGGCGACGGTGCGAATGCTGTCGCGGGTCTGGGCCCGCGGCGTTCTGGCCCTGCTGGCTGGCGTCGTCGGTTTGCGGCATCGGGAGCGGGGCCGGGAGCACGTTCATCCTATGCCGGGCCTGATTGTCTCCAACCATCAATCGACCTGGGAAACCTTGGCGGCCCTCATCCTGTTTCCTGATGTTGCGATTGTGGCCAAGCGCGAACTCCTGCGTATCCCGGTGATGGGCTGGTACCTGAGGCACTCGCCCATGATCCTGATCGATCGGGCATCGGCGGCCGCCTCCCTCCGGGAGATGACATTGCAAAGTCGGGCGGCCCTGGCGCTCGGACGCCCCGTGCTGAT
>Ga0233425_10004630_pt1 | contig 22828 bp, 20 predicted proteins | sample Watercolumn_Towu_2_FD_181712 | JGI IMG/M metagenome (GOLD analysis project Ga0233425, IMG submission 181712) | Freshwater microbial communities from Lake Towuti, South Sulawesi, Indonesia - Watercolumn_Towuti2014_140_MG | ecosystem: Environmental > Aquatic > Freshwater > Lake | place... | reverse complement strand
TGCGGCTCGTAGCCCGCGATCTGATCGACGCTGATGATCAGGCGGCTCTCGCCCGTGGCCAGGTCCATGCAGTAGAGCCCATCCTCTGCCGGGTGCGGATCGCTCGCCCAAGGGTCCGGCACGCCGTTGTACCCATAGCCCGGCCGGTGCCGGTGCAGCCGCGAGAAGTTCAGCGTCACGGCCTGCGTCCCGGCGCGGTTGGTCGCGTAGATCGGGCGGGGCAGCACGCGGGTCTCCCCGGAGTGCACGTCGCGGATCACCGCAGCGTAGTGGTCGTCCACGCAGGCGTTGTAGATGATCAGCCGGTCGGGCGCGGTCCCGAGCCACTGCAGGTGCGTGCCCTGCTGCCAGTTCCAGGCGCGCGTCTCGTCGAGGGGAATCCATCGGTTCCCGTCCTGCAGGTCGACCATGCCGACCTGCACCGTGTCCCCGGGGACCGGCGGCCGATCCATGAAGGCGGCTTCGAGCGCCAGGAGGTACCGCCCGGTCGCATCCCACGGGAACTTGTCGTAGTACCCGAAGAAGTGGTGTTGCGGACGAGGAGTGACGCACACGGCTTCCATCTCAGTGGAGAGGTCTCTCACGGTAGCGGGCTTCCCTTCCTGGGCCTCCAGCCGGGTTAGCGTTCCCCCCGCCCCTCAGCCCTCGTGCTGGCTCCCGGCTCCTGGTCCCCCAGCCGCGCGATGGCCGCCATCACGCGATCGGTGATCTCCTGGAGCTCGGCCTTCGAGGCCTTGCCGCCCGCCGCGGCGGCCGTGTCGAGGGGCTCGCCGTAGGTGATGGAGATGTCCGCGCGGCGGGGGAACTTGCCGCCCATGGGGTACGACTCGAAGGTCCCACGGATGTAGGCAGGGATGATCGGGACTCCGGCGCGGTTGGCGATCAGCGCCGGGCCGATCCCGGCCTCCTCGAGCATCAGCTTCCCGTCTGGACTCCGTCCGCCCTCAGGGAAGATGCAGAGCAGGTTGCCCTGTCTGAGGAGTTCGACCGCAAACCGGATGACCTTGGTGTCGGGATGGTCGCGGTCCACCGGGAAGCAGCCGGTCCGCCGGATGAGGAACCCGAGGACAGGGATCTCAAAGAGCTGCTTCTTACCCATGTAGAAGCACGGCCGCCGCAGGCCTCCGCCGACGACCGGGGGGTCTAGGTAGCTGGTGTGGTTGGCGGCGATGACCGCCCCGCCGGTCTCGGGGACGTTACTTCGGCCGTAGACCCGCCACTTGCCCAGCAGCCGGAAGAGGGAGGTGCTGAGGAAGTGGCCGAACCAGTAGAGCCAGGGGACGATGCGGGTCATCGCGACTCGGCCTCGCGGACGAGATCGAGGATGCGCTGAACGACCTCCTCGATGGTGAGCCCATCGGTGATGAGCTCGTAGGCGTCATCGGCCTTCCGCAGCGGGGCCACGTCGCGGCTCGAGTCGCGCTCGTCGCGCTCGGTGATCTCCGCGAGGACCTCCGCCTCAGTGATCGACTGGCCCTTGGCCTGCAGTTCCCGCCAGCGCCGGCGAGCGCGTTCGGGCGGAGTCGCGGTCACAAACACCTTGACCTCCGCCTGCGGGCAGACAACGGTCCCGATGTCGCGGCCCTCCATCACGACCCCGCCCCCGGCGGCCAGGCGCTGCTGAGCGGCGGTGAGGTGCTGGCGCACTTCGGGAATCGCGGACACGGGCGACGAGAGCGCACCGACCGCCGGATCGCGGACCGCATCGGTGAGGTCCTCGCCGTTCACGAAGAAGCGCTGGCCCGCGTCGCCCACGCGGAACTCCATCTGTGCCGCCGCGGCCTGCGCGATGAAGCCCTCGCGATCGTCCTCCGCCAGACCCGCCCGCATCCCCAGCAGCGCCACCGCTCGATACATGGCGCCCGTGTCGACGTAGGCGTAGCGGAGCCGCCGGGCGGTCTCCTTGGAGACCGTGCTCTTGCCCGACCCCGCGGGGCCGTCGATGGCGACGGTCATCTTCCGTCCGTCCGGCATGGTTGCTCCCTCTCCGCCTACTTCGGCTGCGTCTGCCCGGTGGCGATGCGCTCCATCGCGGTCTGGTAGGCGCGGATGCGCAGCAGGAGCCCCAAGGCCGCCGGCAGCCCGGCCAGCCAGTAGACGCCCGGCCAGACGACGGCCCCCGAGTGCAGCAGCAAGTACACCGACAGCAGCGCGATGCCGTCGACGATGACGCACCGCACGAAGAGCGCCGCCCGGGGCGTCGTGGGGCGCACCGACCCCAGGACCAACACGCCGTCGAACATCGGCATCAGGAAGTAGGCCAACGGCAGCAAGCACAGGAGAACGATCGGAATGGCCGTGTGGAAGTGGGGCAGCTCCCACGGCGACTGCCCGCGCAGGGCCGCGCCGGTCAGCACCGGCACGAGGTAGAGCAGGAAGCCGGTGGTTCCCATCCCGCGCAGCCGGCGCTTCTCCCGGCCGATCATGTCCTCCGACCAGAGCCCGGTCATGCGTCGCTCCCTCGGCGCCGATCACGCCTGCCAGCAGTCCAGGGCCAGCAAGTAGGCGCCGACCGTCGCCGCGAGAGCGACCGCAGCGCCGACGATCCCCTGAGCGAGGGTGTGACGGCCGCGTTGCGCCCGTGCCCAGATCACCAGCGGCAGCCCCGCCAGCCCGCTCCACCACCAAGGTCCGGCGACGAGCGCGCACGATGTGAAGGCGCCCACGTAGACCGCCGCGTGTACGCTGGCCTTCCACCAGAGCGAGATCACCACGAACACGAAGGCGTTCGCCACGTAGGCCGCGACGAGCGCGCTGAGCTGTGCGGGAGCGTCGATGGCCCACAACGAGCCCAGTCCGAGCAGCCCGCTGATCACGCTCGTGCCCAGCGGAATCCAGCGCTTCCGGCGCTCCGCGACGTGCATGTCGCCCACCCGGCCGCGAGCGTACATCAGGTACACCACCAGGAACGGCAGCACCCCCGCGAACAGCGAGGTGAAGGCGCCCCACAGCACGACCTCGCGCCACGAGGGCGCCATGTGCATCGCCAACGCTCCAGCCGCGACGGCGCAGACAAGGAACGGGCTGGTCAAGGCCGAAATGACGAAGGCGAGTGCCGCCCGTCGCGGCCCCCGCAGGATCGCAACCGCCTGCCGCAGGGTGCGCGGCTCGCGAGGGCTGCAGTCACCGTCGCAGGAAGGCGCCTCAGTGGACGCATTCGCCTTCGTCGCCGATGAGGTCGCGGCGACCACGCGGAAACTCGAGAAGAGGTCCATCCTGGCCGCCTACCTGCGGGCTCTCCCCGGGGAGTCGCTGCCGATTGCCGCCGTGTTCCTCACCGGACGCCCGTTCCCTTTGTGCAGCGAGCAGACGGTCCAGGTCGGCGGAGCGCTCGTGCGGGAGGCCGTGGCTGCCCTCACCGGGGCCGCGGCCGAGGCCTTCGACGCCATGCACGTGGCCCACGGTGACGCAGGGGACGCAGCCGGCGAACTCCTGACTCATAGACCCCAGCCGTCCACCAGTTTGACGCTGGTTGAGGCCCTGAGGTTGTGCGAGGCCCTCGCGAAGGCCGCGACGCCGTCCGAGCGTCTGCAGACCCTCGTCGGCGCGCTCGCGGCGTGTCGGGCGCCGGCGGCCCGGTACTTGGTCAAGGTGCTTACCGGCACAATCCGGATCGGCGTGCAGGAGAGCCTCGTGGAGGAGGCTCTCGCGGAGGCCTTTGGCCAGGACCCCGCCGGGGTGCGGCGGGCGAACATGCTGTTGGGGGACCTGGGTGCCACGGCAGTGCTGGCGCGCGAGGGTCGGCTCGCCGGAGCGCGACTGACGCTCTTCCGGCCGCTGAAGTTCATGCTGGCGACCGCCCTGGATCGGGCGGAGGACGCCTTCGACACCGGCCCGGCATGGTTGGCCGAGGACAAGTTCGACGGCATCCGCTGTCAGCTGCACACCAACGGCCGCGACACGCGGCTGTACTCGCGCACACTGGATGAGATCACCCACCAGTTCCCCGAGCTCCCGGCCGTCTTCGATGGCTGCGCGGGCGAGCTGGTCTGCGACGGGGAGCTGGTCGCGGAGGCCGAGGGCCGGCAGCTGGGATTCGGTGAGCTGTCGCGGCGCGTCGGACGCAAGCGGCCCGATGAGGGGCTGATGCGCAAAACCCCGGTCAGCTTCATCGTCTTCGATGTGCTGGCCCAAGACGGGCGGCCGCTGCTGGATGAGCCGCTATCGACGCGACGAGAGCGCCTGGCGGATCTGCCGCGGCACGCCAGTATGCGGATGGCGGAGGCGGCGCGGGTAGCCAGCGCGGGCGAGGTGGACGCGGCGTTCGAGGCGGCCCTGGAGCGCGGCAATGAGGGGTTGATGCTGAAAGACCCGGCGTCCGCCTACTTGCCCGGCAAGCGCGGGCGGGCGTGGCTGAAGCTGAAGCGACCGCTGGCCACGTTGGACGTGGTGGTGGTCGCCGCCGAGTGGGGCCACGGGAAGCGTCGCGGCCTGCTAAGCGACTACACCTTCGCCGTGCGCAATGGCGACCAGCTGGCGACCGTCGGGAAGGCGTACTCGGGCCTGACGGACCGTGAGATCGCGTTCCTCACCGAGCACTTCCGGGCCGGGGCCGTGCGCGACTTGGGGCGAGGGGTGCTGGTGGCGCCGACCATCGTGCTGGAAGTGGCGTTCAACGGGGTCCAGCGAAGCGCGCGGCATGGCAGCGGGTACGCCCTACGCTTCCCGCGCATCAGACGGCTGCGGCTGGACAAGCCGGTGCACGAGATCGACACGCTCGAACGGGTGCAGGAGCTGTGGGCCCAGCAGGGCGAGCGAGGCGAGCACGATGCCGGATCGGCATGACCTCTACGACATGACCCGCGAAGCCCTGGCGGCCTGGCTCGCAGACCGCGGGCAGCCACGTTTCCGGGCCGACCAGGTCTTTCAGTGGGCTCACGCGCGACTCGCCCGGTCCTTTGTGGAGATGACGAACCTCCCGGTCGCTCTCCGGGAGGAGCTCGGCGAGCACCTGCGGATCGGCCCGTTGGAGCCGCTCAGCGCCTCAGCGGTTGAGGACTCGACGAAGCTCCTCCTGCCCCTCGCCGACGGCGAGACGGTGGAGTGCGTACGGATGCTCACGGGCCCGGACACCGCCTCGCTCTGCGTGTCAAGCCAGGTCGGCTGCGCGATCCGCTGCGGCTTCTGCGCGTCGGGCCGCGACGGACTGGTGCGCAACCTCAGCACCGGCGAGATCATGGCCCAGGCCGTCAGCCTGAGGGCCCTGGTGGGACCCGCCCGCAACCTCGTCTTCATGGGCATGGGCGAGCCGCTGTACAACCTGAACGCCGTGCTTCCATCCCTCGCGATCCTGACCGACAAGCAGGGCTGGGGCCTCTCTCCGCAACGCATCACCGTGGCCACGAGTGGCGCGGCGCGGGGCATCCGGCGGCTGACAGCGGAGGGTCCGCCCGTAGAGCTTGCGCTCTCCTTGAACGCGCCGACGGACGCGCTGCGGCGGGAGTTGATGCCGGGGGTCCGTGACTCGCTGGAGGAGGTCCTCGCCGCGTGCGACGAGTTCTCCGCGCGCCACGCGGGCCGGCCGGTGACCTTCGCCTACGTCCTGCTGCGGGGCGTGAACGATCAGCCCGACCATGCGCGGGGGCTGGAGCAGCTCCTTCGCCGCCGGCGCCATCACCTGAACCTCATCCCATGCAACGAGGTCGAGGGGCTGCCCTTCCGGCGGCCGTCGAAGCCGGAGATGGAGGCGTTCACCCGCCGCCTCGAGGGCGCACAGCTGAACGTCACGCTCCGCCGGAGTCGCGGACAGAGCATCAACGCCGCGTGCGGGCAACTGCGTCGAGCGCAGAGCGATAGACCGCCTCGATCCGGGTGCAGCGGTGGGCGCGGGTGAAGCTCCGCGCGACGAAGTCGCGCCCGGCGTCGCCCATCCGCCGTCGCAGAGCCGCGTCCTCCAGCAGCGCCGCGAGGCGCTCAGCCAGCTCCCCCACATCGCCTGGCTCGGCCAGAAGTCCGGTCTCGCCGTCCAGCACGACCTCCGGCACGCCCGCCAGCCGTGTGGCCACCACGGGTCGCCGGCGCGCCATCGCCTCCAGCAACGCCATCGGCAGGCCTTCTCCCGCGGTCGAGGGGAGACAGACCACGTCCGACGCCGCCATCACATCGCGCGCGTCCTCGCGGAACCCGGGGAACGCGACGACCTCCTGCAGTCCCAGCGCCGCCGCCTGCGAGGCAAGCTCCTCTCGGCAGGAGCCTTCCCCCATTACGATGCATCGAAGCCCCGGGGCGCGCTCCCGCACTCGAGGCAGCGCGTCTAGCAGCACGTGCAGGCCCTTTCGCCGGGACAGGTGCGCGGCCACCGCGATCAGGGGCGCGTCCGGCGCGACTCCGAGGGCGGCTCGCACCGCAACTCGATCGACTTCGGGCAGGTTCTCCACCTCGACCGCGTTGTGGACGACCTCGATGCGCTCGGCCGGAAGGCCTTGGCGGACGAGGTGGTCGCGGACTGCGCCCGCAACGGCGATGACCCGCGTGGCCCAGATGTACCAGATCGCCCGGTTCATCGCGTGTACGTGCGCCACGCAAGGCACGCCGGCGAAGTGCGCCGCGATCATGCCCCACTGCGTCGCGGTGGAGAGGTGGGTATGCACGAGGTCCGCGCGGTAGCGGCGGATCATCCCGCGGATCGCGAGGATCCGGCTGAAGTCGAACTTGTTCGCGATGCGGGCCGTGCGGCAGGGAACGCCGCGACGCGCGAGTTCGACCTCGAACTCGGGAAGGGGCTTGGTGACCACCTCCACGGCGTGGCCCCGCTGCTGAAGGTCCTCACAGAGCTGCACGCAGACGCGCTCGGCGCCCGAGTAGCGCTTGGGGGTGATGAGGTGCAGGACCCTCAAAGGGGCCGAACTCATGCGCGGGCCTCAGGAGCGCGCCGCGTCCGGCGGCGGCGTGTACTCCTTCCAGCGGTTGTGGAACCAGAGCCACTGCTCGGGGTGGGCGGTGATCTCCGCGCCGATCACATCGTAGATGCGCTGCATCAGCTCCGAGACGGCCTGCTCGCGGTCGGTGGCCTCGGGGAGGGGGATCTCGGGCAGGCAGTAGGCCCGCAGCGAGCCGTCCGGGTCGCGCAGGCCGAAGCCCGGCACGACCGCACAGCCCGTCATCAGCGCCAGCACCGCCGGCCCCTTCGCGCACCACGCCGGCCGCCCGAGGAAGTTCACGCAGATGGGGTCCTCGTTCGAGTGCTGGTCGGGCAGGATGGCGAGCACGCCGTTTCCGCGCAGATGTCGCAGCATGGCCCGCCCGTCATCGCGCCCGATCACCTTCAGCTGCAGCCCGGCGCGGGAGGAGTTGATCATCGCCGCGACCGACGCATCCGAGGCGTCCCGCGCCACAACGGCCACCGAGATGCCCTCCGCCGCGAGCCGAGCTCCGGCGGCCTCCCAGTTGCCGAAGTGGGCGCTGACGAGGATGGCCCCTTTGCCGCGGCTCAGCGCGCTGAGGAGGTGCTCGGCCCCCTCAGCCGGCACCATCTCTACGATCTCCTCACGGCCGAAGGTCCGCATCTTGAACAGCTCCGCGAAGAGCGTCGCCATGTTCTTCGCCACATGCAGCCGGATCGCGCGACGTTCGCGCGGTGAGAAGCGGTCTCCGAACGCCGCCACGAGGTTGGCATCGGCGAGGCGCTGCCGGCGAAGGGAGACGGCGTACAGGGCGTAGCCGCCGAGACTGCCCGCGGTGCGGCACCAGCCCAGCGGGATGCGAGGCATGGCGGCCGACGTGATCGCCGCGACCACCCGCGCCGCCATCCGCTCCAGGCTCCGCCGCCACAGCCCCTTTACCGGTCGTGCCATGTCCTGACTGCCTCGATGAGCTCATCGATGGCGGTGCCGCCCTCGCGCACCTCCAGGTCACAGCGCAACACGTGCACAGAGGGCACATCCGGCGGCGGCGTCGAGAGTTTCACCGCGTCCTTCTCGGTCGTGATGACATGCTTGCAGTCCGCCGCCCGCGCCGCCTCCCGGATCCGGTCCCAATCCCGCGGCTCGTACCGGTGGTGGTCGGGGAAGGCCAGCGGGGCGACGTCATACCCCAGCCGTTCCAGCCCCGCCTCGAAGGAGCGCGGGTTCCCCAGCCCTGACACTGCCAAGACCCGCGCGCCCGGCGCCGGGGCGGGCGCCGCGGTCAGGGGCCGCAAGGCGCCGGCACAGTGCGCGGTGACGACCACCGGCAGTCCGGGTGCCGCCTGCTCCAGCCACGCCCGCAGCTCGGTCACGCGGGCCTCGTTCACGAGTTCGGCGTGGGTGATCCACAGCTGTGTCGCGCGCCGTAAGTGGCCGTGCGGCTCGCGCAGCGTCCCCGCCGGGAACAGACGGTCCGCCTCGATCGGATGGGAGGCGTCGATGAGCACGATCTCGGCGTCGCGCGCCAGCCGGAAGTACTGGAAGGCGTCGTCCAGGACGATGGCGTCCGCAGGGCTCGCCTCCAGCAGTAACCGCGCAACCCTCTCTCGACGAATCCCCACCGCCACCGGATGGCCCGGCAGTAGCGAGGCCAGCAGCACCGCCTCATCGCCGGCGTCCCGCGGTGAGGCGAGGCGCTGCGCCCCGTCGCTTACCAGCAGCGGCGCGGACCCGGACTCCCGCCCGTGCCCGCGCAGCACGACCCCGGCCCGACATCCGGACTCCGCCAGTCGCCGCACGAGGTAGGTGGTGGCGGTCGTCTTGCCGGTGCCGCCGAGGGTCAGGTTGCCGATCGACACGACCGGCCGGTCGACGTGCGCGCGCCGCACCAGGCCCAGCCGGTATACCCCCAGGTTCGCCGTCAGGCCCAACCACATCGGCCCGCGCAGCAAGCCGAGCCCTAGTCGGACCGCCGAGGCGGCGACACCCCGCCTCTCCCCACGCACCACCGCCGTCCAGTACTCGGCAACAGACACGGGCGTTGCACCTGGAGTGTGCGCCGGACGCCTCACGGGCGCCGCTTGAGCAGCTCGAGGAGACGTCCGGCGGTGCGCGCCGAGGCCCCGCGGTTCTCGCGCACGACCTTCAGCGCCCGCAGCGACAGCAGGTCTCGCTCGCCCTCGGACTTCAGTACCCGCGCTACCGCGCCCGCCAGCTCCCCGGGGCCGCTGACCTCGATGACCGCCTCCGCCTGCTTGGCGACCTGCACGATGTCGCGGAAGTTGTGGGTGTAGGGGCCGAAGATCACGGGCTTGCCCTGCGCCATCGGCTGCAGCATGTTGTGCCCGCCCCAGCGGACGAAGCTGCCGCCGACCGTGACCACGTCGGCAATGGCGTACACCCGCGCGAGTTCGCCGATGGTGTCCAGGATCACCACCGACTCCTCCGGCCGGTCGCTCGGGGCCGGAGGCGGCCCGCCGGACTGAGCGGCCTTCTGCAGCTCGGTGCGCCGGATCGGGTGGTAGCCGCGGTCCCGCACGATGCGCTCGACCTCGGCGCCGCGCTCCGGGTGACGCGGGGCGATGATGAGTTGGAGATGGTGCTGGCCCATCCGCAGCTCGTGGAACGCGTCCAGGACATGCTCCTCCTCGCCCTCCCGGCTGCTCCCAACCACCCACACCGGCAGATCGGGCGCGAGGCCCAGGTCCTGCCGGAGCTTCGCCGCCGCCGCGGGCGGGACTTCGGGGAACTCCTCGTCGAACTTCACGCTCCCCGTCACCTCGGTCCGCTCGCGCGGTGCGCCGAAGTCGATGTACCGCTCGGCATCCAGCGACGACTGGGCCAGGACGGCGTCCACGAGGCTCAGCATCCAGCGGTAGTGCCAGCGCACGATGCGCGCTCGCTTGACGGCCTTATCGGAAAACCGCGCATTCGCCACGGCGATCCGGGCGCCGCGCCGGTAGGCCAGGGCAATCAGGTTCGGCCAGAGCTCGGTGTCCACCAGCACCAGCAGGTCCGGGCGGATGGCGTCCATCGCTCGGCGCACGGCCCACGGCGCGTCGTACGGGCAGTACACCAGGGCGTCGACCTCCAGACCCCGCTTCTCGGCGGTCTCGCGCCCGGTGGAGGTGGTTGTGCTGAGCACGATGTGAGCCAGCGGGGCGAGCCGCCGCAGCTCCCCCAGGATGGACGCCGCCGTGACGACCTCCCCCACGGAGACCGCGTGGATCCAGATGACCGGATCCCCCTTCTCGCTCAGCCGCCGCAGTTCGTCGGGGTAGCGGCCCATGCGTTGCAGGAAGTCCTCGCGGATGCGCCGGATCAGAGCGAGGCGGATGGCGAAGCCCGCTCCGATGATCGGCGCGCAGAGGATCAGCAGCGCGTTGTGGAAGTAGTAGCGCCAGTCCAGCCGGCGCGGCGGCTCGCTCATGTCGCGTGCGCCTCAGTCGCGCCCGCCGTAGCCTCCTCGCGCAGCTGCGTCTCGTACAGCGCGCGGTAGAGACCTCCGGCGGCCATGAGTTGGGTATGCGTGCCCTCCTCGACGACCCGCCCGCGGTCCATGACCAGGATGCGGTCGGCGTCGCGGATGGTCGACAGCCGGTGGGCGATGATGAGTGCGGTGCGTCCCTGCAGCAGCCGGCTGATGGCCGCCTGCACGGCGCTCTCGCTCTCGGCGTCGAGGGAGGAGGTTGCCTCGTCGAGGATCAGCACCCGCGGATCGCGGAGCAGGGCGCGAGCGATGGCAATCCGCTGCCGCTGCCCGCCCGACAGCTTCACGCCGCCCTCGCCGATGTCCGTCTCGTAGCCGTTGGGCATCGCGGAGATGAACTCGTGGGCCTGCGCTGCCTGCGCAGCCGCGATGACCTGCTCCAGCGTGGCATCGTCCCGTCCGTAGGCGATGTTCTCGCGCACCGTGGTCGCGAAGAGCACCGTGTCCTGGGGCACGATACCCATGAAGCGCCGCAGGGAAGCGCGCGTCACCCGACGGACGTCATGGCCGTCGACGAGCACGGCCCCGGAGGTGACATCGTAGAGCCTCGGCACCAGATTCGCGACGGTCGTCTTGCCGGCGCCGCTGGGACCCGCGAGCGCGACGACCTGACCGGGCTCGACCTCGACCGAGAGGTTCGTGAGAACCGGGGGCGAGTCCGCATCATAGGCGAAGCTGACATCGCGGAAGGTGATGCGGCCCTCGATCGACGGCAGCTCGATCGCGTCCGGCGCGTCGATGAGGGTTGACTGCGTGTCGATGATCTCCCAGATGCGCGAGCACGGGGCGGCGGCCTGTTGGACCAGGAGGTTCAGCTTCGTGCTGCGCGCCACGCCGGTGCCCATGAGCACCATGGCGCCCATGAAGGCAATCAGGTCACTGGCGCCGCCCATGCGGCCCGCGATGATCTCGTTGCCCCCGATGATCAGCGCCACCGAGAGGCCGATGATGGTCAGCAACCCGGCCACCGGGACGTTGATCGCGCGCAGTCGGGCGGTCCGCACGGAGGTGCGGAACACGGCCAGATTGGCCTTCCCGAACAGGCCGTCGACGAAGGACTCCATCCCGAACGCCTGGACGACGCGGATGCCGCTGAACGTCTCCTCCGTGAAGGAGATCAGGTCCCCCATCCGGGCTTGGGCGTTGTGGGTCTGCTTCCGCAGCCGTGCCCCGATCCACGCAGAAAGCCCGACCACAATCGGCAGCAGGATGAACAGGGCCACGGTGAGCCGCCAGTTCAGCCACAACATGGTCGCCAGCATCGCGACGACCGTGGGCGGCCCCTCCAGCATCATCGCCACATGTGAGGAGAAGACCCCCTGCAGGGCCATCGTGTCGCTGCTGATCCGGGACAGCAGATCACCCGAGTGGCGGTTCTCAAAGAACGAGAGCGGGAGAGTCTGCAGGTGCTCGAAGAGCCGCTGCCGGAGGCCGCGCAGGATCACGAACCCGAGGTAGTGGGTGAGGTAGACGCCCACCATCTCCGCGAGGCTCGAGGCCGCCCCCACCACGAGCAGCACCACCGCCGAGGCCATCACCAGCCGCCGCCGCTGGGCCTGATCAGTCTGCGCCTGCTCGACCCCGAACAGCCGGTGCCAGCGCTCCGTGAGGGAGCGCTCGGCGCCTTTGGCCCAGCCGACGATCCCGGGCGCGTCGGCGCTCGAGCCATCGTCGCCGAGAAGCTCGTCCACAGCTCCGCCGGGCTTGCCGTCGGCCTCGCCCAGGGCAGGCTTGATGACCGACTGGATCTGGAACACGAGGACAGAGCGCAGTGCCGTGGTGAGCAGGATCGCCACTGCCATGCCCGCCAACAGCCGCCCGAAGTGGGGCGCGTAGAACCGCAGTCGCAGGATGTCTCTCATGGCGTCATCGCCGTGACGGCCGAGGCATGGGCCTCCGCCGCTTCCGCGGCCCCGCGGGCCGCATGCCACTCCCCGTTCAGCACATCCAGCACGGCCTGCGCGGCGCGCTCCGTGGCCCCCGGGGGGCCCAGCAACCGGGCGGTGTCGAGCAGGCGCGCGCGCAGGGAGTTCCTCTCCGTGCGGTCGAGCAGGAGTCGTCCGGCGGCCTCCGCCAGGCGCTCCGGGGTCACGTCCTCATGCTGCAGCTCCGGCACGACCTCGTGGCCCGCCAGGATGTTCGGTAGTGTGAAGTGGCGCAACCGCGTGTGCAACAAGCGGAACTCCAGGGCCATCAGCGGCGGTAGGCGGTAGAACGGCGCCAGGGGACAGCCCAGTACGCACGCCTCGAGCGTGGCCGTGCCAAAGCACACAAGCGCGGCGTCCGCGGCCCGCAGCGCCCGCGGCGCTCCCTCGACCACGGTCGCCGGTTGGAGCCCCACTGCCGCGAGCTGCCCGTCAAACGCAGCGGCCTCTACGCTCGAGGCCCGGCTGACCACCACCTGTAGCCCCGGCGCTTGCCCACGCAGCCGCCGGACCGCCTCCGCCAGCAAAGGGAGGTGTGTCCGCAGCTCGAACCGCCGGCTCCCCGGCAGAACGGCCAGGATCGGCGCCTCGCCCAGCCCAAGCTCTCGACGAACTTCCTCCTGCGTCGGGACCTTCAGCGGCAAGTCCGCCGCCGGATGCCCCACGAAACGCACCCGCCCGGTCCCGTCGTCGCCCCCCACATTCCACGGGAAGGGCGCCGCCACGTAGTCCGCCACCTTCAGCGGCTGGACGCGCCAGCCCCGGGACCAGCTGCGGGGCGGGATGTAGTACAGGGCCGGAATCCGCAGCCACCGGCGAAGCGTGCGCGTGACCGGGACGTTGAACCCGCCGGAGTCGATCGGCACGAGCAGGTCGGGCTTCCGGCGGTTGACCTCCCACCGGAACACGTGGCTACCAGGGATCGCCTTGGCCAGGACGTGCGCCCAAGCTACGGCCCCGATCGCGGTCCAGGTGGTGGTGTCGCAGAGCAGCTCGACGCCTGCCCGCCGCATCGCCGCTCCCCCAGCCCCGATCAGCTCGATCGGGCCCCGGGCTTGCAGCGCCGTCGCGAGGGCCGCGCCCACGGCGTCGCCGGACGGGTCGGTGGTGATGATGCAGACGCGCGGGGGCCGAGAGCCATCCATCCGGGGCGCCAACCTCCTGCCCAACCGGCGCTAGGCCCGTTTGCCGTGGGGGTCGCGCTGCCTTCCGGCGTAGCCCTCCGCCACCGCAGCCTGGAAGGCGAGCATCCGCTCGACCTCCGGCGTCGACGGCACCTCCGCCCGAATGCGCTCGGCAGCCTCTCTGAAAGTGCAGGTCGATCGGTACAGCAGCCGGTACGCCTTCTTCAGGGCCATCCGGGCCTCCTCGGAGACACCGCGGCGGATCAGGCCCCGGAAGTTCAGCCCGTGCAACTCCGCCGGGTTGCCCTGCGCCATGCAGAAGGGCGGGATGTCCACCACCACCCGCGACATCCCCCCGACGAAGGCCATCGAGCCGACCGTTACATACTGGTGCACACCCGCGTAGCCCGCCAGATTGGCGTAGTCCTCGATCACGCAGTGCCCGCTGAGCCCTGCAAAGCTGGCGACGGAGATGTGGCTGCCTACCTGCGCATTGTGGCCCACATGGCTGTAGGCCATCAACATGCAGTGCGAGCCGACCACCGTCTTCTCGCCCTCGCCCGACGCCCGGTGCAGGGTCGCGTACTCGCGGATCTGGTTGTGATCGCCGATCGTGAGGTAGCTGACCTCGCCGGCGAACTTCGCGTCTTGCGGCACCTCGCCCAGGACGGCGCCCTGGTGGACCGAGTTGGCCCGCCCCAGGTGGGTGTGGTTGCAGATGCGGACGTGCGCGTCGATGACGCACTCGTCGCCGATGATGACGTGCTCATCGATGACCGAGTAAGGGCCGATGGAGACGTTCTCCCCCAGCTGAGCGCCGGGGGCGACGATCGCCATGGGGTGGATGGAGGTTGGCATCCGGAGGGACTCCCCGTGTGCGGGATCGGCGGAACGCCGCCGTCAGTCCGTCAGCGGGCTCAGGGCGAAGATGAACTCGCCCTCGGTGGCCAGCTCGCCGTTGACCTTGGCCGTCGCGCGCACCCGACCGATGTCGCCCTTGGTCTTCAGGATCTCCACCTCGATGTAGAGCTGATCTCCCGGCAAGACCCGCCTCCGGAATCGCACCTTGTCCAGACCCCCGATGTACGCCTGCTTGCCCTCGTTGTCGGCCTGGGCCAGCAGCAGCACGCCGCCCACCTGGCACATGGCCTCCAGGATCAGCACCCCCGGCATTACCGGCATCTCCGGCCAGTGCCCCTGGAAGAACGGTTCATTGATCGTGACATTCTTGATCCCCACCGCCCGCTTGCCCATCTCCATCTCCAAAATGCGATCCACCAGCAGGAACGGGTAGCGATGCGGCAGCGTCTTGAGGATCCCGTTGATGTCCATCGTCCCGAGTGCCCTCCACGGGGATGTGCCGGCCCCATACAGAGTAGGACACGCCCCGGCGGAGCGTGTCCCAAGGATTATAGCAGACGGCTTCTTGCAGCGTCAACCGCCGCAAACTGAGGGGGCGTGCGAAGACGGTCGGCGGGGCCTACCCGGCCGAACCGGTCTTCCAGGCGAGGGTGGGCGCGAAGCTGGCGCCCGTCAGCTCCATCAACGAACGGGAGAGCACCTCCCGCACGTAGCCGTACGCCTCGGGGAGATCGCAGCCCTCATCGAACACGAGGTGCCGCAGCACATCCTCCGGCGACTGGGCCGCCTCCATGAAGGCCTCGACGACGCTCTGCGCCGGGGCCGATAGGTGGTCTTTCATCTCCGCGTAGCTCACGACGGTCTCCTTCATCTCCAGCGCCCCTCCCCTCGGCCCGTCATGCGGGCCATCCAGGACCCCCTCGGGTGCTCGTCAGTTCGGTCTGTCAGAAGCAATAACGATCAGCCGGCCCGCCGGGTTCTGTCGATTTCGCGCCGCGCAAGGCGGGTGTGACTTGGCGCACAGCTGCGCAGAAAGCGCGGATCAATCGGGGCGACTTGGCGTTCCCGGAAACCTCCACGCCCGACGATGCGTCGACCCCCGCCGGCAGCACCCGGCGGATTGCCTCCGCCACATTGCCCGGGTGCAGCCCGCCGGCCAGGATCACCGACACATCTCCCGCTGCCTCCACCAGCGCCGCCGCCGCCTCCCAGTCGATGGTGGCCCCCGTCCCGCCCGAGTGGCCGCCCTTCGCTGCGTCGAGGACCACCCGGTCGGCTCCGCTCGCCCGCGCCGCCTCGAGCTGCTCCCGGGGCCCGTGGAGGTCCGGCTCCGGCCCGGCCTCCACCGCCACCACCTGCCACACTTCCCGCCCCGCCAGTCCCGCCCGCAGTGGCGTCACCGGCCGCGGGGCCCCGTGGAGCTGCACCACCGTGGGCTGCACGATTCCTGCCAGCTCCGCGATCTCGCCCGGGTCCTCCGAGGTGGTGACCATCACCGTGGCCGCGCGCGCCGCCCGGGCGAGCAGGCGGGCCTGCCTGCGGGTCAGGCTGCGGGGTGAGCGCCCGACCTCAACGATGAAGCCGACGTGGGTGGCGCCGCAGGCCTCCGCGACCCGCACGTCCGCCAGCGTGCGCAGGCCGCAGATCTTCAGGATCGGGGGCGGTTTGGGGCACAAGTCGGGCCTCCTCGGGCTGCAACGTTGCATACGCCTACGCTGCGGCTTTGTTCCGGTCGGGCACTTCGGGCGGCAGGCCGCTTGTTGTAGCAGATACGCCGCGAGCCGCCGTCCGCGCGCCATCCGAGCGTGATCTGGGGGTACTACCCATGGCCGAAGCGCAGTTGCCCGAAGTGCCCATCAAGCGGAAGTCGGTTCTGCCCAAGCTCCTGCTCCTGGCTTTGGCGATGGTTGTCGTTGCCGTAGCCGTCAACTTCAAGGACCTCCGGGCCATCGCGGGTGGCGAGAGGACGGTCAAGTCCGTCCTCTACGGGAAGACCTTTCTCCCGAAGGAGACCGCCTTCGCCTTTCCCCCCCCCATCGGACCAGAGAAGGCCAAGGTGAAGGCCCTCGTGGTCTGCCAGGAGGGCAACAGCTGCCACGAGCCGCTGGTCCTGCTGTGGATGGCCGTGGGCAAGCTGGAGCCCGAACGAGTCCGGGTGGAGTTCGCGAACTACGGCGGCGGCCCGACGGCTCCGCCGCCCATGGGGGGCAAGGGGCCGAAGGGCAGTGAGCCGGAGGCGGCGGCCGATGGCGCGGCTGAGGCCGCGCCGCCTGGTGGCGTCCCCGACCTCGGCTGCTCCTCGGGTGCCACCGTCAACGGCGAGTCGAAGTTCGAGCTTGGCAAGGGCAAGGACAAGCGGGTCCTGTATCTCACCGGCCCCATGCCCGCGCCGCCCGGAGGGATGGCTGGGCAGGCCTCCGGCGCCGATCCGCGGGGCCACGGCTGGTCGGTCAAGGATGTGGCGGAGATCGTGAACCAAGCCATCGAGAAGGCCTACAAGTCGCCGGGCAAGCTCACCGGCGAAGCCCTGACCGACGCCATGAACGAGGCCTCCAAGGAGATCCCTCGACCCGAAGCCTCGAAGGACGGCGGGCCGAAGCCCCCCCACTGAACCCTCGCTGAGGGTCCGCTACCGCCCGGAGGACGGCCATGCGCCGTCCCCGTCTCGTTTCGCCCGCCCCCTGCCGAACAACCCGTCTGCCCCGAGCGTTCAGCAAGGCGTCGCCGGCCATCCCGGCGACCAGTCTAGCGCACGTTGGGGGTATCCCTCGTGAGGACATCCCGCCGGACAGGCTTCACGCTCATCGAGCTGCTCGTCGTGATCGCCATCATCGCCATCCTCGCCTCGATCCTCTTCCCGGTCTTCTCCCGCGCGCGGGCCAAGGCGCGTCAGACGTCCTGCCTCTCCAACCTCAAGCAGTTCGGGCTGGCCCTCGACATGTACACGCAGGACTATGACGAGATGCTGCCCGCCCACAATGACGACGAGCCGCCCTACCCGACCTACGACTGGCGCTACGACACCTTCATCTGCCGGCTGATCCCGTACGTGAGGAGCGAGCAGCTCTTCCGCTGCCCCGACGACCGCGGCTGCCGCCCGCTCGGGACGCCGAACGAGCGCTGGTGGAGCTACTGTTTCAACCGGGCCTGCGAATACGCCCCACACGTCCCCTTCTCGCTGTCGGCCTTCGAGGACCCGTCGGGCACGGTGGTGCTCTTCGACGGTGCGGAGCCCGACCATGGAGTCGAGCTGACCGACAACAACGCCCTGGACGCCGATCCAGGCGGCTGGGACGACTGGGCGAGGGACGCCTACACGCGGCACAACTCCGGCCTGAACATCCTCTGGGCCGACGGGCACGCCAAGTGGCGCAAGGCCGATAGCCTCAAGCGCTCCGCGCTGACGGTGGCGGCCGACTAGGCCGGTCCTGCCGTTCTACACCGCGATCGACTTCACCGCTGAGCTGCTGGCCTTCAGTAAGCTGCCGAGGCCCTGCTCCTCGGCGGCAATCCGCAGGTGCGGCACGTCCTCGACCCGGCAGATCCCCAGAATCTCTGTCCCCAGCGCGTCGCAGGCCACGATGTCCGCGCTGACGATGACCGAGCCGAAGTCCTTGACCTTCGCGTCGGGGCCGCTACCCTTCGGTCCCCCCACCACACAGCAGTTCGTGACGTCCAGGATGTTGAGCGTCGGCCGGATGGCCGAGGCGAGGTCCGCGATGTTCACGTGCAGGTTCGGGTCGCCTTTGGTGGGGTCCGGCGTCTGGTGGTAGTTCTGTGGGCGCAGGATGGCGCCCATCTGGTTCTTCATGGCTCCGCAGATGTTCGTCGCGCTGTGGTGCTTGAACTTCGGCACGTTGATCAGCACATCGCACTCCAGCAGGTCCTTGGCCACCAGGTCCGACTGGGTGCTCCTCCCGGCCGCGAAGTCCACCTCCTGGTACAGGCGCTCATCGCTACCCCAGCCCAACACGTGGGCCCCGGCGGCTTCGGCCGCCTCAGGCAAGCCGGACAGCTCCTTCACGGCCGCCCAGTTGTCACACGAGTGTTCACCGACGAGCACCTCTCCCGCTCCGGCCTCCTTGCACAGCATCACGACCGCTGCCACGATCTCCGGGTGAGCATTCACGCCCACTTCGGGCGGCATCGCCCACCCGATGTTCGGCTTGATGACCACCCGGTCGCCGCGCTTCACGAAGGCCCCCATGCCCCCGTACGCCTCCATCGCTGCCCGCACCAGCTCGGACCGCGACTCGCCTCGCGCGATGACGGCCTGGATATCGGGGTTCGGATGGTCGACCAGACGATTCGCCCCGACCTTCCCGGTCCCGGACGGGGGCTCGGGCCCGCCCGACGCCACCGGCCCGGCGTCTCCTGACCCCGACGGTGCGGGCTCCGGGCACCCGGCGATCAGCGCCGTCCCTCCCAGGCCCATCGCTCCGGCCGAAGCCAGCAGGAACCGTCGGCGGCTGAGTGTGCTCGGCATGGGTCGCCTCCGGGCGCCGGTCGGTCCGCGCCCCTGCAGGTTTGACACTCCGGGTTGGCCGGGGTACATTCTACGCCAGACCCCGCTCGGCCTGCCGGTGCGCGCGGGCAGACCGAGGCCCCCGGAGAACCCCGTGCTTCCCAACCGCCTGCTCCCCGTCGCCGTGCTGGCTGTGGGACTGACGACCGCCATCTCGGCACAGACGCCGCCGCTGGTCTATGTCGAGTTCGTCGGTCAGACCCAGGTCTGGACCGAGCCCCACGCGGTCTATGAGACGACGGAGGACGCGCGCTTCCAGCGGGAGCGGTATGGCGCCGACTTCCACGTCCGCCTGCACGGCCTGCCTCCGGGCGCCTACAGTCTGAAGCTCGGCGTGGCGGAGATGAAGTTCCTGACCCCCGGTTCGCGCCTCTTCTCGCTCAGTGCCAACGGCCAGGCTCTCCTGCAGGACTTCGACATCCTCTCGGAGGTCGCCAACTACGAGGCCCTGGTGAAGGTCTTCCGGATCAGGCTCGACGAGCCCGTCCTCGACCTGCACTTCAGCTCCACCGTCGACAACGCGAAGTACTGCTTCCTACGCGTCTACAACGACGACTTCGCGGTCGAGGTCCCGACCGAGGTTCCGGTGGCGCAGCGTGCGGCAGGAGACCTCTCCGATGCTCCGTACCTGACCGGGCTCTTTGAGACCTCGCTGGGCAAGTTCGGGTCGCGCGTCGCCTTCAACCCCCGCCCGCGCACCCGCGCCTGGTGGCAAGGGGCCCTGGGGAACGCGGACTATGCGGTCGCCTACTTTGAGCGGGATGCGGCGCGCTGGGCCGACGCGCCCTACGCCATGGCCTTCGCCACGGAGTGCGGGCCCGTCACCTATGCCCTCCCCTTCACCGAGGACCTCCCGGCCTTCCCCTCGATCCGCCAGTCCCTGACGCCGACCACCCTGACGTACGTGTGCCGCGCCCCGGACCTACCCTACGAGGTCGAGTACCGGTTCGTGGCCCCTTTCTACCCACGCGACCTGAAGCTCTCCACGGCGCCATATCTGCTGCTGGAAGCCACCGTCCGCGACCGTTCCGGGCGAGGCGGCCAGGGACGCCTGTATGTCGGGCAATCCCGGCGCCCTGGTGAGACGGTCACACCCCTCGACGAACCGGGCCTCCTGGGCGCGGCGCACTCCATCGTCCAGTTTGGCAAGCCCACGCAACAGGTCTGGGCCGCCCCAGCCGAGGAGGGTGTTCAGCTCCTCGCGGGCGAGGTGGAGCGCCACCGTGCTGCGGCAGCGGGCGACGCGGCGGCTCTACCCCGGGACGCCGACGGACGCCAGATGGTCCCCGTGGCCCTGTGGCAGCCGGTGGACGGGCTCGGGTGGCACTTCCGCCTGGAGCCCGGCGGGACGGCGCGGCAGACGTTCGTGCATGTCGGCTGGTGCGCGGAACCGGTGCTCGAAGCCCCCGAGCGCCGCTATGCCTTCAAGTACCTGGAGTACTTCCGCTCGCCCGTCGAGGTGCTCCGGTACGCGCTCGACGAGCGCGAAGCGATCGACCGCCGCACCCGGCTCTTCGAGCAGACCATTCTCGGAGTCGCGGGCCTGCCGCCGGAGTACGCCGACTTCTACAGCCTCGCCTTTCAGAGCTGGGTAATGAACACCTGGTACATGTCCGACGCCGGGGGGGACTGGTTCAGCGTGTGGGAGGGCTGCTGCAAGTTCCACTCGACTGTCGATGTCGAGTACAACACCATGCCCTTCTACCTGCAGTACTGGCCGGAGCTCGCGCGGCTCACCCTCGATGAGTGGGCGGCGCACGAGCGTGACGGCGTGATGCCCCACGATATGGGGATGGGCTTTGAAGTGGGGCCGATGCAGTACCCCCACCCAATGGAGGTCGAGGAGGCCACGAACTTCGTGCTGCTCCTGGCCGCCTACTGGCGCGCCACCGGCGATGGCGAGACCGTGACGCGTCATCTTGCCGTCGCCGACCGTCTCATGGATTACGTGGCCAAGTGCGACACAGACGGTGATGGCTTCCCGGAGCGGGGCACCGCCAACACCGTCGACCAGGGCTCCACCGCGATCCAGCATGGTCCGAAGCAGGTCTACCTCGCCGTGAAGTCGCTCGCCGGCTGGCACGCGGTGGAGGCGATGGCCCGGGCCGCCGGCGATGTTGGCCTGGCTCAGAAGCACGCCGACCGCGCGGCGCGAGTGGCGACGACGCTCCGAGACGAGGCGTGGCTGGACGACCACTACGTCATCGCCCTCCGGCCCACGCGACCAGCGCCCGGCGGCGCGGTGGGGGAGGACTTCCGACGCGGGGCGTACTACGATGGCATGGGCGGCCCCGGGGGCTGGGCGGCCGGGCCGGGCAACGGCTACACGCCGGAGCCGCCGGCAGGCTGGGACGGCTACTCGATCTACGCCGCCAACGGACTGCTCTACCCCCTCGCCTATGGTCCGGCGGTGCCGATCGACGCCGACCGGATGCGGGCCGACCTCCTGTCGGCCACCGGGAGGACGCTCAAGCGTTACGGCTCCCCCCACACGGACCGCGAGGGGAACACGTGGATTTCCCAGAACCTGTGGCGGGACATGGCGGGCGCTTACCTCGGGCTCGACCTCCTCGACAACCTGTCCCGCTACTGGGCGTTCGAGCTGGAGCAGAACCTGCAGCGGCGGGGGTGCTTCACCGACGTGTACAACCACGGCTCCGGCTCCACGTCCCTCGACTACTACCCTCGCGGCCTGGCCGTCGCCGGGTTGGCCCCGGCCGCCGCCGGGATGCGCCTGGACCGCGTCGAGGGCCTCCTGCGCTTCGCCCCGGTGCGGATGCCCCTGCGAGTGCCGCTTCCCGCCTTCGCGGACTGGCCCGGCGAGCATGTCCCCTGGGCTGAGCTCTCCCCAAGCGCAGAGGGGCCTGCGCTCCGCATCGACCGCCCCGAGCTGCTGCACGGGGTCCAGGTCGAGACCCTCCTCCCGGTGGCGCCGGCGGCGACAACGCCCTGAAACGCCCGTCTGTCCGACCCGCAAGAACACGTCAACGGGTTTGGCGCGAATCGTGGTATGTAGGGCTTCACAGGCCAGTCCTGCATCCCGATGCCGCCTGACGGCTCGCCGGCGATCCCCCGCGGGCTGAGACCGGGGCGGCGAAGGTCCGTACAACACACGGGGGGGCGCAATGTCGATTCATGCACCGCTGCTGACCGCGACTCGGGACGATGCCGTCCAGGGGCTGCAGGTTGCCCTGGCCCAAGCCTCCGACGCTCACCGCCTGCTGTCCCGGGCGTGGCAGTGGTTCCACCGCCACGCGGCTGCTGACGTGTTGGGCGTCGCGACCTTGGGCCCGCCTGAGCCGGTCGGCTACCTCTTCGCTGAGGGCGTGTTCGAGACGGGCACGCGCAACGGGCTATGGGAACAGCTCGTGGGGATGGCGAGGGAGGTCCGGCCGGAGCCTGGCATGTACCCTCGCCGGGCGGCCGACCGCCGTGCCTGGCACATGCACGGACCTCTGCCGACCATCTTCGACTCGCCCGTCATGCTCGGGCCCTGGGCGGTGCAGGCCGGGGGCAGCGCCGCCGGGCGCGTCATGGTGTGGCAGGCCGAGCCCCAGCCTACCGACCCTGAGATCATGGCCTTGATGCCCGAGGCCGCCGTGCTCACGACGCTGTACCTGCGCAACCTCCAGTGGCTCGACATCGACCCGGATCCCGAGCCGACAGACCTGGTCACCTTCGAGGAGCTGCTGGAGAACGAGGTCTCCGCCGCTCGGCGCAAGCGCGTACCCATGTCACTGGCGCTCATCGAGTACCGTCTCAGCGAGGCGAACCTCTACGATTGTGGGACGCCGCCTGAACTCCATGACGAGGTCGAGAGCGTCATCAAGCAGATTGCCCGCCGCGGCGACCGGATCGTCTCCGTCGGCGAAGCCTGCATCGCGGTCGTGATGCCAAAGACCGACGCCCGCGGCGCGCTCGTCGGCGCCGACCGCCTCCAGCGGGCCCTGACTGCGCACCTCAACGGTCGCGAACCGAAGGTCTGTGTTCAGATCGGCATCGGCGGTCGCGACCCGGAAGAGACCCAGGCCTCCGAGCTCTTCGCGCGGGCCTCCCAGGCC
>Ga0233425_10004629_pt1 | contig 22830 bp, 22 predicted proteins | sample Watercolumn_Towu_2_FD_181712 | JGI IMG/M metagenome (GOLD analysis project Ga0233425, IMG submission 181712) | Freshwater microbial communities from Lake Towuti, South Sulawesi, Indonesia - Watercolumn_Towuti2014_140_MG | ecosystem: Environmental > Aquatic > Freshwater > Lake | place... | reverse complement strand
ACGTGGAAGCGCTCCCCGTCACGGAGCGGGACCAGCGAGATCCGCCTGCCGTCCTTGTACGTGCCGTTCAGGCTCTCGAGGTCCTGGATCATGACCTCGCCGCCGGCGACCCTGATGAGCTTCGCGTGCTGCCTGCTGACGCGCTCGTCATCGAGGCAGATGGCGCAGCTCTCTCCCCGGCCGATGATGCTCTCGCGCTCGGTCAGCCGGAACACCGAGCCCATGCTGATCCCCGTGAGGACCACGAGGCAGGGGTTGGCCTCGCCTCCCTCGACCGCGGATCGCAGTCGCATCAACTCGGCCGGGATGGTCTTCTCGTCGTAGCTCGGCACGCTGGCTCCCGCATCGAGTGGCCGTGGGCGGACGGGCTGGGATCAGTGCTCGCGCCCCTCGACGCCGGTATCGACGTCGAGTGATGTCGCGACGCTGGCCGTGGCGTTCACGGTCGCGCTGAACTCGATGTCGACCTCGACCGTGATGGAGACCGCGTCGATGGCACAGGCCGCAGCCTTCGCGCTGAGGTTGATGGCCGCCTGGACACCCCCGCCGAACGCCTCGACGAGGTCGACCGTAGCCTCGATCACGACGCCCATCTGCACGACCAGGTCGATCAGGGCGGGCAGGTTGGCCTCGAGCGTTGCCGCGTACGCGTTGGCCAGCTCGATGAGGGCCTCGGTGTCGCCGACGAAGCCGATGAACACATAGGGCTCGGTGCACTCGGCCTCGAAGGCGATCTCGGCCTCGCAGGCTGCCTCGCACTCGACGCTGGCGTCGACCTGGACGTCGCCGCCCTGGCAGCGGATCGGCTCGATGTCGGCCTCGCAGGTCCCCCAGCACTCGCCCTCGCACCCGCCGCCTTCGACATCGACCACGCAGCCGAAGTCGCAGCTCCCCTCGCAGGTGCCGTAGCAAGCGCCTTCGCAGGTCGCGTCGCACTCGCCGTGGCACGTGCCGGTGCAAGTCCCGACGCACTCGCCCGTCTCACGGTCGAAGGCGTCGCATTCGCCCTCGCACCAGCCCTGGCACGCGCCGCTGCACTGTCCGGTGCAGGAGCCGGTGCAACCGCCCGTGCAGGTCCCTTCGCAGCTCCCGTGGCACTCCGCCGTGACCTCGGGCAGGTGGCACTCGCCGCGGCAGCCCACGTCGCAGCCCACGTAGACCTCGCCGCCCGTGCACGTCGGCGGCGTGACCTCGACGTCGAGCTCGGCCTCGCACCGGGCGTAGCACTCGGCGGCGACGTCGAGCGAGGCGGTGCACTCGGGCAGGGCCACCTCGACGATCATCTCGACGTCGGCGGCCTGGAACGCCTGCATATCCGCCTGCATCTTCTCGGACACGGCGGTGCAGGTGGTCGCGGCGTCGCCGACCGGCATGTCGGCGTCGTCCACGCCGATGTCCTGGCCGATGGCGCGGCACACATCCTCGGCCTGTCCGATCAGCGTGGTGGCCTCGGCGTCAAAACGGGCCACGGCGTCGAGGAACTCCTCGACGCGTCTGGCGTCTTCCGTCTCGCCGAACTCGCCGGAGCCCGTCGCGCGGTTGAAGCCGTCTCCACAGACCGCCTGTGACCCGCCCTGGATGCAATCGAAGCCCGCGAGTAGCGTGACCGTGGCCACACCGGCGAGCAGGGACCATACCTTCATTGACCTCATGCGTTCACCCTCCTGTTTCCGTCGTTCATTGTCCAGAGCCGGATGACGGCGTCAAGCTCGACCTCGCGTCTCGTGGCTCTCTCCTGGCCTTTCCTCGACAATGTGACGGTCGCGCCGCGAGGCGGATTCACTCGAGGGCTGTCCTCCGGACGGACGGGAGGGGGGCCTCGGGCTCGAGGCCACGGACGAGATCTCGCCCGGCGCCAGAGGTGGAGATCTGTTCAGCCCGATAATTGGCCACGCCCGGAGCAGTGTGATATCCCTATGGTAACTCGCTTTTCCAGTGGAATCCCCGGGCCCGAGCACCGTGGGTGTGGGAGAAAGGAGGCGGGGGATGGCACAGTACAACGGAGCCAAGGTGTTCTCAGCAACGAAGGCCAAGGAGCGCGAGGCCCTCGGAGAAGTCGTGACCGAGTGGCTTCAACAGCACCCCGGCATCGAAATTGTCGACACCGTGGTCACGCAGTCGTCGGATCGCGAGTTCCACTGCCTGACCATCACGGTGTTCTTCCTCAAGAAATAACGGAGACCGTCGGACAGGCGGGCTCAGACCCCGGTGCCCTTGAGCTGCTCTGCCTGGAAGGAGGTCCGGAGCGCCTCGACGACTTTCTGGAGGTCGCCGTCGAGGATGCCTTGCAGCCCGTGCACCGACAGCCCGATCCGGTGATCGGTGATGCGGTCCTGGGGGAAGTTGTAGGTGCGGATCTTCTCGGACCTGTCGCCGGACCCCACCATCTCACGCCGCGCCTCGCTGCGCTCCTCGTGCTGCCGCGCCTGCTCCATGTCGAGCAGCCGGGCGCGGAGCACCTTGAGCGCCTTGGCCTTGTTCTTGTGCTGCGACTTCTCGTCCTGGCAGCGGATGACGATGCCCGTCGGGATATGGGTGATGCGCACGGCGCTGTCGGTCGTGTTGACGCTCTGACCTCCCGGGCCGCTCGAGCGCATGACGTCGACCTGGATGTCCTTGTCGGCGATGGTGACCTCGACCTCGTCCGCCTCGGGCAGCACGACCACGGTCGCGGCGGAGGTGTGGATGCGGCCCTGGGACTCGGTCTCCGGCACGCGCTGGACCCGGTGGACGCCGCTCTCGAACCGGAGGTGGCTGTACACGTCGGTGCCGCTGATCGAGCACACGATCTCCTTGAGCCCGCCCGCGCCGGCCTCGGACCGGCTCAGGACCTCTACCTTCCAGTCCTGGCGCTCGGCGAAGCGCGAGTACATGCGGAACAGGTCGGCCGCGAAGAGCGCCGCCTCCTCGCCTCCGGTCCCGGAGCGGACCTCGAAGATGACGTTCTTCTCGTCGTTCGGGTCGCGTGGGAGCAGGAGGCGTCTGACCTCGTCCTCGAGCCGGACTGCCTCCGCCCGGAGCGCCTCGAGCTCCGCCGCGGCGAGCTCGCGCATCTCGGGCTCGGGGTCGTCGAGGAGCGTCGTGTTCTCCTCGATCTCCCGGGCCACCTTGCGCTGCTTCCGGACGGCGGCCACCAGGTCCTCGATCGCGCGCCTCTCCTTGGCCAGCTTCATGGTCCTCGCGCGGTCGGTCAACACCCCGGGGTCGCACAGGAGCCGCTCGAGCTCATCGTACCGGTCCTCGACCTCTCGCAGTTTCTCGATCATGACGGGTCACTCGGTCCGCGCGGTCTGTGCCGTGCTCGACAGGAACGCACCGAAGTCGTCGAAGGCCCGCAGGCGCCAGCGCGCCGGGCCATCCTGCCCGGCATTGGCCTGTGGTGCAAGGGACAGGGCGGTGCGGAGGGCCGCGAGGGCGACCTCGATCTGGGCCGCCGTCGGCTCCCTCGTGGTCAGCGCACGTTGTATGAGGAGTCCGGGCCACGTGATGACCTTCGCCCAGGGGGCGCGCCAGTGCGTCCCGGCGAAGCGGTTGATCTCGTACGCGATCGCACCCACGGGCGCCAGGAGGAGCACCTTGGCGACGATCAGCGCGGCCTGGGCCACCCAGTACCGCCACCCTGTACCGAGGTCGCTCGGGAGCAACGGGCTGAGCGCGATGTACAGCACCACGCTCGCCAGGACGACCACCACGAGGAACGACGTGCCGCAGCGCTCGTGCGTCCGGCCCTGGGCCGCTGCGTTCTCCACGGTGAGCTCGAGCTCCTCCTCGAGCGCGCGTATCGATTTATGCTCGGCCCCGTGGTACTCGAAGACCCGCTGGATGTCCTTCATACGGGAGATCGCGGCGATGTAACCAACGACCAGCGTCAGCTTCGCTGCACCGTCGACCACGTGGAACATCGGGTCGGTCACCTGGAACCCGGTGAGCGTGGCCACGAGGTGCGGGATGCCTTTGAACAGTAGCAGCGCGAGCACGAGGCCCAGGATCAGGGCCAGGTTCGCCGAGAAGCTCGCCTTGGAGCCGCCTCCGTCTCCGCCCGCGGTCAACGCGAGCGCTCCGGCCGCACCCACGCCACCCTTCGCCTCGTCGGCGTCCGAGACCGCCGCCTCGGCCGAGAAGCGAAGCGCGTCGATGCCCCCGGACAGCGACTCGACCAGGACGACCATCCCACGGACGAAGGGAAGCCCCAGGACCGTGACCCGTTTCGTGAGCGAGGTCCAGGGGCGATCCCGCACGACGATCGAGCCGTCCGAGCGGCGCACGGCGACCGCGACCCCTTTCGGGGACCGCATCATCACGCCCTCGATGACGGCCTGCCCCCCAACCATCTCCTGCGGCTTCCGTCCGGTCACGCCCGGCAACCTAGCATCTTCCACGGTCAAAGCAAGCGCGCGGCTCACAGCTCGTCCGTCGCCGCCGGGCGGCAGATCAGGACGAGCTCGCGGAAGGCCCACCCGGGGTGCGGACCAGTAACTGAGGCCACGGCGACGCCCCGGAACCGTCCCGCGTACCGGGGAGTGAAGCGCACGGTCGCGCCGTCGATCTCGGCGCCCGGGAGGCCGTGCACCGAGACCGCGACGCCGTCTCCGACCTCGAGCGCGAAGGGCCGGAAGGCGATCGGCTCGCCGGCCCGGCACGACGCCGGCGAGTCGCCTGGTCGCGGCCGGACGAAGCCCTGGTCCGCTCGATCGATCGCGGCGACCTCCTGGAACAGGGCCATGACCTCGCTGTGCCCGAGCTGGTAGCGCGAGCGCTGCGAGGCGTCGAAGGCCGCTTGCGCCGCGGCTCGCGCTTCGTCTCCGGGACGGCCCGAGAGGCGCTCGCCGAGCAGCTCGAGGGTCCGGAGACCGGCTTCCGCCTCGTGGCGCGCCTTCTCGAGGGGGAATGCGAGCTCGTCGACGAGGTCGGTCTCGAGGCCGCTGTCCTGCACCGCCCCGCCGAGCGTCGTCATGCGCGCGAGCAGGTCGAGCAGTGCCGCGGCCTGCTCCACGGGCACGGGCAGCCCGTCGCCGATCGCGTCGCGGAGCGCAGCCACGGCCTCGACCACGGGCGTTGCCGGCGGCGGCCGGAGCGCGTGGCCGTCGTGGAGCTCCATGACGAATTCGAGCAGGCCCGCCTCGCGCGCCGGGTCCGAGGCCGCGCCGGCCGAGAACACCGTCTCGAGGTCCGCGGCGAAGGCCCTCGCACTGTCCGCGTCCTGGTCGGACGGATCGGACAGGAACGCCGCGGCCATGTCTGCTGCGAGCCGGGACACCGCGCCCTGGATCGAGAGGTTGAATGTCAGCCCGTCCACGGCGCCCGGCAGGTCGGTGCTCCGGCCCTCGAGCGGGGAGAGGAGCAAGCTGCCGAAGAACGGATCGGTCGCGTCGTTGGCCCAGATGTTGTCCCAGATGATCGGCGGCCGGCCCACGAGGTCCGTGAACCGCGTCATGTCGCCGGCCGACATCTCGGCGCAGAACGTGCCGCGCCCGGTCCACATCACGCCGACCTCGGGGTCCAGTCCGGCCAGCGCGGAGAGGTATGCCGGGCCGTCCCCGAGGTCGTCCGTCCGGTCGTCACTGTAGACCGTGGGCACGAACAGGAACCGGGCCTCCGGGTCTTCGGCCCGCAGGTCGGCGACCAGCCGGTTGACCACCGAGACATGGAGCGCGCCGAGGTCCCCGTCCACCGCAACATCGGCGGTGAGCTCGATGTCGTCGGCCAGGACCGCCACGCCCGCGATCCCCTGGCTCAGGAACAGCGCGAGCTTGTCGCGCAGGACGTCGTAGTCGGTGGTGGAGTCGTCGTAATCGATGAACGGGCTGATGCCGAAGTAGACGGTCACGCCGAGCGCCGCCCCGAGCTCGCCGAGGGCCGCGAAGTCGGCCACGGTCGCGTCGGGGTAGGGCTCGCGCCACTCGGCGCGGTGCAGGTCGTCGTGCTTGGGGGCGTAGAGGTACGTGTCGAGGCCGGCCGCGGCCAGGGACATCACCATGGTCCGCCGCTCGCGCCACGACCACGGCACGCCGTAGAACCCCTCGACGACGCCGGACCGGGCGAGGCGGCGATCCGGGGGATCGATGTCGGACACCTCGAGCTCCGGGGCCTCGATCGACCCGTCGCGCGACAGCAGGCGCAGCGCGTCGAGCGACGTGTCGCCGTCCGAGCGCATCCGGATCGCGACGCAGGCCGCACACTCCCTCTCGAGGTCGAGCGCGCCGTCCGCCGGCCAGTCGGGGAAGGCCGCGAGCACCTGTCCGCCGCACCCGTCGAGGATCTCGACCACGACCCGCGGCGCGTCGCCGGCGAAGTCGAGCTCGAGCCGTTCGAGCGACACGGGCCGCCCGAGCCAGGGCTGGAAGTCGACCTCCACGACCGCCTCGACGCCCCGAGGGACCTTCCACGACGTCGCCGGGTCCGAATCGCGAACCGTGGCGATCCCGTCCTCGGCCTCGCGGACCCAGGAGAACACCGGGTCTCCCCGCGTGTCCGAGGCCCGGAGCCGAGCATGCTTCGCCAGGTCCACCTCGGCTCCCTCGGCCGGCGCGCAGCGCAGCGGCCGGATCGACTCCTCGCCGCCGCAGCCGTCGCAGGCCGGGCCGAGGACCACGACCACGGTGGCGGCCGCGAGCAGACCGACCGTGCGTCGCGGCACACCCCTGCTCGAGCCCCGTCGTGCTTCGTCTGTGGTTGACGTCACAGATGGACCGTAGCGACTTCACGCGACGGGGTAAAGCGGACGCCGCTCAGCCCTGCTGGGGCCCCATCAACCTGGCGGGGTCGAAGCCCGCGGTGCGGGCGACGGAGAGGATCTGGGCGAGCGACTCGGCAAGGAACGCGACGCCGCTCCCCTTCCCCTCGCCCGACGAGGAGATCTGGGTCACGTTCACGTCGCCCATGCTCTCGACGAACGCCTGGGCGATCGCGGGCAGCGTGTGCGCCACGAACTCGTAGCGGATGCGCTCGTCGGTGAAGAGGTTGTCGACCTGCTTGGCCTGCTGCTTGAGGAAGGCGGCGAGCTCGCCCTGGACGCGCTCGATCTCGGTCCGCTGCCTCGCCACCCTGAGCGCCGTCTCGGTCTCCAGCTCCTCGATGGACAGGCGCGCCTCGGCCTCGGCGCGGTCGATCTCGGCCTTCGACCGCACCTTGAGCCGTGCCAGCTCCGACTCGGCCGCGGCCTGCCACTGCGAGAGGTCGGCGGCCTGCTCCGCGCGCTGCCGCGCGAGCTGCGCCTGGCCCAGGACACGTTGTTGCTCGATCTCGATCTCGTGCTGGGCTCGCAGCCGTTCGATCTCTCCTTCCTGCTGTCCGATGTGGACACGGTTCGCGTACTCCGCGTCGGTGATCTGGCGCGACCGCTCCCCCCCCGCAAGGTCCGCGCGGAGCTTGGCCTCCGCGGTCGTTTCCTCCTTCGAGATGCCGGCCAACGCGATGCGCTGGTTGCTGGCGAGGGTGGCGAGCGCCTTCTGCTCTTCGACCTCCGCACAGCGCCTTCCGAGCTCCTTGTCGGCCTCGAGCATGGTCTGCTGGGCCTCGACCTCTTTGAGGTGGACCTCGCGGGCCTGCTCGACCTCGCAGGAGCGAGCCCTGAGCGACAGCTCGGCGCGGTACGGCGCCTGGAGGTTACGAAACACCGTCTCGCTCAGGATGCGGACGTCCTGGATCTCGATCGTGTCGATGACCACGCCCCACCCCGTGGCCGTGACATCGTCGGGGCGGCCCATGCCCGACACCACGGGCTGGATCTCGTTCATCAGCTCGTGCGCGATGCTCTCCTTGCGGCGCGTGAGGCAGTCCTCGACGGTCATCCGGGCGACCAGCCGACGCGCCGCGCCGACGAACATCTGCTGCAACGTCGAGGCGAGGACCTCGACCCCCTGTCCGTCGCTGGAGAAGTCGAGCATGCGGAACGCCAGGAGCGGGTCGGCGACCCGGTACACCGCGATGCCCGTGACCGCGACGCCGACCTTCTCGGCCGTGATCTGGTCCGCGACGAAGGTCGCCTGCTGGATCGACGTGGGGATGATGGTGTACGTGTCCCACGGCCAGATGAACACGCTCAACCCCGGCCCGTGCTGGACGATCCTGCCGCGGCGGATCTTGACGAGGTACTCGCTCGGTTTCGCCGAGACCCGTCCCCAGCGCACCAGCGGCCTCGCTGCCGGACGGATCTCGCTGATCGCTACGGTTTCCTTCATGGCGTTCCCTCCTTCCTGGAGCGAGTGCTTCGCACGAGGCGTGCCGTCAGGAAACCCAGCGAAATCACATGTGGACGCGAGAGGAGGGCACGACCCGCTGCACCGGAATCGATCGTGCGGGGCGTCCGGAGCGTCATTCCGGATCAGCGCAGGAGCCCTGCGTGTCACTCGGCGTAGCGGACCTCGACCGTGTGGGTCCCGGCCGCCTCGGGCGCGCCGCGCGCCGCCTGACCCATGGCGCGGATCACGCACTGTGGAGCCTGAGGGAACGCGACCGAGCTCTCCACGCGGCGTCCGGACGGTGCGCCGCGCGCCGGGATGCTCAACGAGATGACGATCGCGCCCGCGGGCGAGAGGCCGCCCCGCGACGCTCGGCGGCGGCAGTCGAGGATCGACCCGATGCGCGCCTCGACGCTCCTGGCGAGCGCGGCCACCGCCTCCGCCGTGGCCCCCGCATCCCCGGTGACGACGACCTCGACCGCGCCGCCGGGCGTGCGGCTCACGGCCCGGGGCCGTCCGTCCGGCGTGCGCTCGACGGTGTCCGCCGCGCGGCCGCGATCGCGCGCCAGGGCGGCGGCGCCCTCGGCCGCGGTGTTGGAGAACACCATGACCACGAGGCCACCGGCGTTCCCGGAGATGGACGAGAACGGAGCGGCGCGGAGCTCCCGGAGCACGCACTCGGACAGCTCGCGATCGCCCGTCCCGTCCTCGGCCACGGTCAACGCCGCCCGGCCCTCGCGCAGCTCGACACGGACCGCGATCCGGCCCTGGACCGCCGGCCGCTCGCGGGTCACCCCGACGTAGCAGGCACGCAAGGCCGCCATCCTCGTGCTGACGGCGTCGCCGAGGGCCTGCAGCCTGAGGGCGGGGGAGCCGGGCAGGCTCTCCACGCTGACCGCGACCTCGGAGCGGTTGGTGATCGCGCCGCTGCCCTGCTCCATGCCCGACCCGTCGACCCCGCCGAGCTCACCGGGCCGCGGCGGCGCGTTCTCGGCACGCGCTGGCACTGTGCTGCACAGCGCGAATGCGGCGACGATACCCAGCGGCAACGGATGATCCACCTTGACCTCAATCCTCGGGGACGAGCGTGCAGAACTCTTCTCCGTACGTGAAACAGACGTTGCTCATGTCCGGCGCGTCCGGCATGCGAGGCTCGACGACCATGAGGTGGCTCTGCTGCACGCCGCCGTCGAGCGTGGTGACCAGGTAGTAGCCTCGACCCCGGTCGTCGTAGAACGACATCGCGAACTCGATCTTGAGAGCGAAGTCCTCCGGGTCGAAGAAGACGATGCTCCCCGGGACCCGGATGCCTTTACCGACCTTGGCCCTGAACTCCTCGAGGTCCACGAAGCCGGCGTCCACCCTTTCCTCGGGGTCCGCATCGGGGTCCAGTCTCGGGAGGACGAGGGTGTCGGTCACCCCGACCCGCACCGGCTTCTGCTCGATGCACGACACCGACAGCCTCCCCTCGGCCGTCTGACACTTCTGCATGACGTCGAGGTCGGCCGCGGTCACGACAGTGACGTACACGAGCTTCCCGGTGTCCGAGACCAGGACCGAGGTCCGGGTCAGGTCGATGCCCATCAGCTCCTGGTGAGCGTTCTGGAACTCGAGCAGGTTCTCGTTCGAGAGGATGAACAGGTTCTTCCTCGTCCTGACGACGGTGAGCTCCCGGTCGAAGACCGGCGCCTTCATCATGCCGATGAGGTTCGCTCCGAACCTGTCGAAGTTGATCCTGGCGTGGTTGTGGCTCGGATCGGCGGTGCACTGCGCGATCTGCTCCCTGAGCCGCGTGAGCTGCCGCGCGTGCTGGACCCAGCTCAGGTCCCGGACCTGGTCCACGGTCGGGTCGAAATCCCCCCCGACGAGTGTCGATTCCTCGTGCTCCTTCGAGGCCGGGCTCTGGCTCGGCTCGCCAGAATCCAGGGAGCCCAGATCGAGCGCGGGCAGGACGGGGTCGACGTCCGGGTCCTCGCAGACGTCGCCGTCTGCCACGTAGGACGGGAGCTCGCGCCGCGGCTGGTCGGCCTGGTGAGCGAGCGCCGCGTCGATGTCGAGGAGGTCGTCCGAGATGTCCCCCAGCCCGACCTGGCTCCCGGACTTGATCAGCCCGCTCACCTCCTGCTGGAGCACCCTGAGCTCGCCGCTCGGCTCGCTGACGATGTCGGGTGGCGGTACGGCCGTCTCGGGCCTGAGGCGACCGAGCTCCCGACGCTCCAGGTCCGCCGGCACGTTCACGATGAAGTGCTCGCCGGAGGTCACGTGCTCCTTGGGATCGGTGTGCTTCTCGTCGGCCATCGGGGCTCACGAAACGGTCGGTAGGATTTTGAAGCAAACCGGCGGAGGCTTCAACCCGGAACTGCCTGCTCGCTCACCGGGCTCGCAGGCGACGAGATGAGGTATCATCGGGTCGCGTGGCCGGACCACGCTGACGGAGGACGTCGTGGACATCGTGTCGATCGTCGCCTGCGTGGTCGCGGCCGTCTTCGCGGCGCTCTGGCTCGTCGCGCTGCGATCGGGCCGGGCGGCCCTCGATCGGGCGCAGAGCCGCATCGAGGAGCTCGAAGCCAGGCTCCTGGACGTCCAGAGACCGCGGGTGGCCGAACCCGCTCCCTCTCCCGTTCCCTCTCCCGTTCCCGCTCCCGTTCCCGGGGATGAATCCCCGGGCTACTCGACCGAAGCCCTGCGGGCTGAATCCGCTCCCCTTCCCACTCCCGCTCCCGCTCCCGCTCCCGCTCCCGCTCCCGAGCCGGATCGCGACCGGCTGCGGCCGCTGGCCGGGGCGGTGGTCCGCGAGGCGTACCAGATGACCCGGTACCTGGACTTCGACGCCCTGGTGGACGAGAAGAAAGACAAGAAGACGTACCGGGTGACCGTTCCCCTGACGGCCGCGAACGCCGAGGCGGTCCGCTACCTCAAGGCGGGGATGTTCCCCTGCCTGAGACACATCGAGATCGCCGGGAACACCGCGGTCCTGCACATCGACACGTCCAAGGGCTCGCCCTGACGCGACGCGACGCTCACGGGGTCGTCGGTCGAGCACCCTCCGGCTCGACGCTGTTGAGTCGAGCCTGTAGGATGCCGCCATGACCACGTACTTCACGTCCAGGACATTCGCGTTCCTCCGGGACCTCGCCGAGCACAACGACCGGGGCTGGTTCGCGGCGAACCAGGCCCGGTACGAGGATCACGTCAGGGGACCGGCCATCGAGCTCATCGAGGACATCGCGGCGCCGCTCTTCAAGGTCAGCCCGCACGTCCTGGCCGATCCGCGCAAGGTGGGCGGGTCGCTCTTTCGGATCCAGCGCGACACGCGGTTCTCGAGGGACAAGTCGCCGTACAAGACGCACGTCGGCATCCACTTCCGCCACGAGGCCACGCGCTCCGACGTCCATGCGCCGGGGTTCTACCTGCACATCGAGCCGAAGGGGTGCTTCGCGGCGCTCGGCCTGTGGCACCCGGCCACGGGGCACGCCACGGCGATCCGCGAGGCGATCGTGGCCGATCCGGACACCTGGAGGCGGGCCGCTCACGACGTGCCGTTCGTCGAGGTCTACGGGGAGCTGGGAGGCGAGTCGTTGAAGCGCCCGCCCCGCGGGTTCGATCCCGAGCATCCGTTCGTTGACGACATCAAGCGCAAGGACTTCATCGCGTCCACCCCGCTGTCGCAGAAGCAGGTCACGGCCGACGACTTCACGAGCACGTACCTGGCGACGGTCGAGACCGGCGTCCCGTTCATGAGGTTCCTCTGCGCGGCGATCGGCCTCGATTTCTGATCTCGCCCGAAGGACCACCTCGTCCCGATTGAGAAACAGAGCACCCCACCGAACACCACGCGGCCACTGACCTCCGGTCGGCTTGAGTGTCACAGCGTGAATGCCTCGATCCGTAGCCCGACGTGTATTTACAGTGGTAATAGTGTAAAAATGAGTTCGACACACGATCGACCGATGCAGCGCATCTATCTGGACCACAACGCGACGACACCCCTCGACCCGAGCGTGCTCGATGCCATGATGCCCTACCTGACGGATACGTGGGGCAATCCCTCGAGCATGTCGTGGTTCGGCCTGGAAGCACGACGGGGGATCGATCGCGCCCGGCAGCGAGTCGCCGACCTGATCGGTTCGGAGGCGGCCGAGGTCGTCCTGTGCAGCGGCGGGACCGAGGCGTGCAACATGGCGATCTTCGGCGCGGTCGAAGGGACGGGGCGTCACCACGTGGTCACGACCTCGATCGAGCACCAGGCCGTCATGAGCCCGTGCATGCGCCTCGAAGCGCAGGGATACCGGGTGTCCATCGCCCCGGTCGATCGATGGGACGCGCTCGAGGCCCGGCTCGTCTCTGGCATCGCGGGAGCGAGGGTGCTCGGCCACCCCGTCCTTCGAGTGCCCAACACGCTCGATCTGCTGGTCCCCGGACTGGACGGGATGCTGCTCATGATGAGCCTCGACTCCATCGGGATCGCGGTCTCGCACGGCTCTGCATGCGGGGGCGGCTCGGCAGGTCCGCCCACGGCGCTCACCGCCATGGGCCTGAGCCCCGACGAGGCGTCGAGCACCATCCGCATCTCGCTGGGGCGAGGCACGACGGAGGACGAGGTCCAGCGGGTCGCCGAGGCGCTCCCGGAGGTCGTCGCTCGCCTCCGTGACAGTCTCGGACGGCCAGCGGCTTGAGGAGGTTCGGAGGAAGAGGAAGTACACAGATCTGCTCGTGCTCTTGCATTCACTCGACCGCGTCCTCGTCGCGTTCTCGGGCGGCGTGGACAGCACGTTCCTCCTCGCCGCCGCCCGGGATGCGTTGGGCAGCGACGTCATCGCCGTGACGGGGAGGTCCGCGAGCATTCCCACCCGGGAGCTCGAGGAAGCGGGCACGCTCGCCGAGCGCCTCGGCGTGAGGCACCTCGTGGTCGATACCGGGGAGCTGTTGGACCCGAAGTACCGGGCCAACGGTCCGGATCGTTGCTACCACTGCAAGCTCGACCTGTTCACGCGGCTCCGCGACGTGGCGAGGACCGAGGGGTTCCCGTACATCATCGAGGGGAGCAATGCGGACGACAGGAACGATCGCCGGCCCGGACGCAGTGCCGTCGCCGAGCTCGGGGTGATCTCGCCGCTCGACAGGGTCGGCCTGACGAAGCAGGAGATCCGGGCCCTGTCCCGCGCGCGCGACCTGCCGACCTGGTGCAAACCGGCCCAGGCGTGCCTCGCCTCCCGCATCCCGTACGGCGAGGAGATCGACGTGGAGCGGCTGCGCCGCATCGAGCGGGCCGAGGAAGTGGTCCGGAGTCAGTCGATCGGCCAGGTCCGGGTGCGCGACCACGGCGAGACCGCCCGTATCGAGGTGGCCCCCGCCGACCTCGCCCGCCTCGTCGAGCCCTCGATGCGTGAGGCCACGGTGACGGCGCTCAAGCAGCTCGGCTACCGGTACGTGACGCTCGACATGCAGGGCTACCGGCAGGGGGCGATGAACGAGGTGCTCGGTCAAGACGACGTCCTGGGAAACGCCCCGCCGGCGGACGGGAGGTGACCGAGTGGCCGGTTTCCATCCACTCACCGCGTCCGCGGAGGGGCCTGGTGACGGACGAGACGACCTCGCCAGGTACTCCCGGCAGGTCGTGTTACCTCAGATCGGGAACGCCGGGCAGCGCGCGCTGCTCCGGAGCCGCGTCCTCGTGCTCGGCTGCGGCGCCCTCGGGACCCACATCGCCGAGCTCGCGATCCGCGCCGGCATCGGCGAGGTGCGGCTCGTGGACCGGGACGTCGTCGAGCTCACGAACCTGCAACGACAGGTCCTCTTCGACGAGGGCGACGTGGAGGCCCGGCTGCCGAAGGCCGTCGCCGCGGCGCGCAAGCTCTCGAGGATCAACTCCGCGGCACTGGTCGAGCCGAAGGTCCTCGACGTGACCGGACGCAACCTCGAGGCGCTCCTCGACGGAGTCGCAGTCGTCCTCGATGGGACCGACGGCTTCGAGACGCGATACCTCGTCAACGACGCGTGTGTGAAGCACGGGATACCCTGGGTCTATGCCGGCGTGATCGGGACGTCGGGGATGACGCTCACCGTGGTCCCGGGTCGGGGGCCGTGCCTCAGGTGCGTCCTCCCCGATCCACCCGAGCCGGGCTCGTTCCCCACCTGCGACACGGCCGGGGTCCTCAACACGGCGCCTGCGTTGATGGCCGCGCTCCAGGTCACGGAGGCCGTCAAGCTCCTGCTGGGGCGCGAGGAAACACACCATGCGTTGATCTCGTTCGACATGTGGAGCCGCGAGATCGACTCGGTGAGGCTCGAGCGCGACCCTGATTGCCCCGCCTGCGGTCACCGCCGGTTCGAGTTCCTCGAGGCAGAGGACGGGGCGTGGACGTCGCCGCTGTGCGGCAGGAACGCGGTCCAGATCACCCCTCGCCGCGGGACCTCGCTGCCTCTCGATGACCTCGCGCTCCGTCTCGCCGCGGTCGGCGAGGTCGTGTTCAACGGGTTCATCCTCCAGCTCGCGGTGGAGGGGTTGACGATGCTGCTGTTCCCCGACGGTCGAGTCGTCGTCCAGGGCACGTCGGACGAGGCCGTGGCCCGAGGCGTGTACGCGCGTTACGTGGGTTCGTGATCCTCCGTCGTGTTCTGGTACAGTGCGCGCGCGATGACCACCCGATACGGCGATCTCCTCGAGGTCCTGCGCTCTCGGCGAAGCGTCCGGCGCTTCATGCCCGAGCCGCTGCCGGCCGAGGCCGTGATGCAGCTCCTCGACGCGGCCCGCTGGGCGCCGTCGGCGGGCAACCGCCAGTCGTGGCGCGTGCTCGCGGTCACGAACCGGGCCCTGATCGATCGTATGGGTGAGGCGGTCTCGGCGCGCACGGCGGAGGTCCGCGGCGACCTGCATCCCGCGGCCGCTCGCGTCGCCGGGTCGTACCTCGACGCCTTCACCCACTTCACGGGCGCGCCGCTCGTGCTCGTCTTCATCCACCGCGGCGGCCCGGACCTGCTCCGGGCCGTGCGCCGATCACGGATCGAAGGCCACGACACTGCACCGGCGTCGCTCGACCCCGAGGCTTCGGCCCTCGCATCGGCCGCGGCCGCGATCCAGAACCTGCTCCTCGCGGCGCACGTCCTCGGGCTCGGCGCGTGTTGGATGACGGGACCGCTGCTAGCGGCCGATGATCTGTCCCTGCTCCTCGATGTCCCGCAGGGGTGGCGTCTGACGGCTCTGATCCCCGTGGGACGGCCCGCGGAGACGCCCGAACCGCCGCCGCGGCGTCCGATCGACCGGCTCGTGCGCGAGATCGAGTAGCGTCGCGAGGCCGCTCCAGCATGAGGAGGACACCGTGCGGTACCTGATGATCGACCGGATCGACGAGCTCAGGAAGCTCGACTACGCCACCGGCACGAAGTGCATCTCGCTGAGCGACGACTGCTTCGAGCACCACTTCCCGGGCCAGCCGGTGTACCCGGGGGCCCTGCTCATCGAGTCGATGGCCCAGCTCGGAGGTGCGCTCCTCGAGATCTCGCTGCTGGACGAGCGCGAGCACCGGCCGCGGTGCGTGCTCTCCTCGGTCAAGGCGAGGTTCCGCGACTTCGTGCACCCGGGCGACACGCTCACCCTGCGGGCCGACGTGGTCTCGCATCACGACGAGGATGCATTGGTCCGGGTCGTGGTACGCCGGGGGGAGGACCGCGTGGCGGAGGCCGAGATCATCTACGTGATCCTGCGCGTCGATGACGACGCGCTCGAGGCCTCGCGCCGCCAGTTCCTCGACGTCGTCACCCGGGGTACGAGGATGGTCCCGTGACAGAAGACCGGCCCGCGCGCCGGGTCGTCGTGACCGGCCTGGGCGTGCACTGCGGCCTGGGAGACCTGGCCTCTTGCAAGGAGGCTCTCGCCAGCGGCCGGAGCGCGGTCCGGGCCGGGGCTCCGCCGGGGGCGCCGGGCTTCCCGCCGTCCGCGATCGCGCCAGCGGACCTCGCGCCGATCCGGGACGCGCCGGCGGACCGCAAGCTCCACAAGTACATGAGCCCGGCGACCGTCCTCGCGGTGATCGCCGCCGGCCGCGCGCTCGACGACGCGGGGCTGCTCGACGACCCAGCCGGCCGCGGGAACATGGCCCTCTATATGGCCACGGGCCCGATCGCGTTCGACTTCTCCACTGTCGGCCGGTCGCTCGCCAGCGCCGCCGGCGAGACCGGTCGCGTGGACCTGCGCTTCGTGGGCGAGCACGGCCTGCGCCTGATCCACCCGCTGATGCCGTTCAAGATGCTCCTCAACATGCCGCTCGGGCTGGTCTCCATCGTGTACGGTCTGCGGGGTGACAACGTCATCGCGTACCCGGGCGCGATGCAGGCGGCCGCGGTGCTCGAGGCCGCCGTCCGCCACATCGCGCGGGGACGGTTCGAGCGAGCGCTGGTCGGAGGAGCCGAGCAGGGCGTCGCGGCCATGCCACTGGCGCTCCTGGCGCGGCGGGGTCGGCTCGCCGGCTCGCCAGAGCTCGTCCGGCCGTTCGAGGAGCGCCATGCCGGTCTCGCGGCGGCAGACCTCGCCGCGTTCCTCGTGCTGGAGTCGGAAGAGTCGGCCGCGGCTCGGGGAGCGCGCGCCCTGGCCGAGGTCTCGGCGCCGCGTCCGGGCGCTCCGGCTTCGTCGGAGCGTCGGCGTGCGCCGGATCGCGTGCTCGTCACGGGGAGCGTGGACCGCGGGAGCGACGAGTCCGTCGTTCGGGCGACGGATGACGTCTGGCCGGCGGTCAGGCCGGTGCTCGTCTCGCTGGACGGGCTGGCGGGGTATGCCGCGTCCGCGTCGCTCTTCGCGCACCTGGCTCTCGGCGCGCGCGCGATCGACGGCGCCGAGGCGGCGCTTGAAACCCCGCGGGTCCACGTCGTGTCGCTCGATCCCGAAGGGAGAGGCTCCGCGTGGGTGCGGCTCGGACCGCCCGGACAGGGTACGGACGCTCACGCTCACGCTCACGCTCACGCTCACGGGCTCGCCGTATTCTCGAGCACGAGCACGGATCGAGGGGCGCGACCGCGGGCAGGTGAGCGCCGCCGGGTCGTGGTGACGGGGATGGGCGTGGTCTCGCCCATCGGCGTGGGGCGCACGGCGTTCTTCGAGGGTCTCGCGACCGCGAGGTCGGGGATCGATGCGATCCGGTCGTTCGACGCGGCCACGTTCCCGACCCGGGTCGCCGGCGAGGTCAGAGGGCTCGACGTGGCGAGTGTGCGGCTGCCGGACGAGCTCGCGGCCGCGTTGCGGGCGGATCCGAAGTCGGTCTTCGGCATCGTCGCGGCGCGCGAGGCGCTCGCCGACGCGTTCGGCGGTGCGTCCGTCATCCCCTGTGCGCCGGATCGGCGAGCCGTCTTCATCGCGGCGGGCCTGGAGATCCTGCGGCTCGACGATCTGGCGAGGTGTCTGCGCGGCGGCGACATCGACCCCCGAGTCTTGCACGACGAGGTGCTTCGCGCGCCGCTCGACAGCCGCGTCCAGGTGCCGGCCGACGTCGGGGCCAGGGTCATCGCGGCCGAGGTCGGCGCGGCAGGCGTCGTCATGATCGACGTTTCGGCGTGCGCGGCGGGGACCCAGGCGCTCGGCGAGGCGTTCCGTGCCGTATCGGACGGGGTCTGCGACGTCGCCATCGCCGGGGGGTACGACTCGATGATCAACCCCCTCGGGGTCGGCGGGTTCTGTATGCTCGAGGCCTTGTCGCGGAGCAACGACCGTGGACCCACCGCGTCGCGGCCGTTCGATTCGACGAGGGACGGCTTCGTCCTCGGCGAGGGGGCGGCCGTGCTGGTGCTCGAGGAACGCACCGCCGCGCTCCGCCGGGGTGCACGGGTGCACGCCGAGGTGCTCGGCTACGGCTCGAGCCTCGACGCCTACCGCGTGTCGGACCCGGCGCCCGACCAGGCCGGCGCCGTCCGGGTGCTCCGCGCGGCTCTCGACGACGCGGGGCTCGAACCGGCCGACATCGACTACGTCAACGCCCACGGCACGGGCACGCGGCAGAACGACCCGGCCGAGGCCCGTGCCATCCGGGTCGTGTTCGGACCCGAAGCCGACCGCGTCCCCGTCAGCTCGACCAAGAGTCAGATCGGGCACCTGATCGGAGCGGCCGGCGCGGTCGAGCTCTGCGCCGGGCTCTTCGCCCTCCGGCGCCAGGTGCTGCCGGCGACCATCACGCTGCGGAGCCCGGACCCGGAGTGCGACCTGTGTCACGTGGCTCCGGAGCCCAGGGCGGCGCGGGTCCGGAGCTTCCTCTCGACCTCGTTCGGGTTCGGTGGCCAGAACGCCGCGATCGTCGCCTGCCGAGCTGACGAGCCGTTCGGCCCGCCGCCGTGACGCAGTGGAGCGGAGCCGGGACGTTGAGAGCACGTCAAGATGTCCGGTGTGTTTGCCAAGTGAGCTGTCCGGTGGAGCGGAGCCGGGATCGCCGCCGCGGGCGGGATATGGTAGGAGACAGCCGCGGGTACGGTGTGAGGGCATGGCTCCGGACACACTCGAGCGGGTGAGACGCTGTGTCGCCGAGGTCCTGGCCCTGGACCCACGCGAGGTCACGGCCGCGAGCCGTCTGATCACCGACCTGGGCGCCGAGTCGCTGGACCTCGTGGAGCTGATGTACCTCCTCGAGAACGAGTTCGAGATCCGGCTCAGCCGCGGCGATGTGAGCATCAGCGCCCAGCTCGGCCTGCCCGAGGACGAGATCCACGTCGACGAAGTGCTCACCCCGCGGGCACTCGAGCTCCTGCTGGCGCGCTTCCCCGGCGACACCGATCTCCTGCGCGAAGGCGCCACGCTGCGCAGTCTCGCCGCGCTGCTCACCGTGGGCGAGGTCGTCCGCGTCGTGGACGCGAAGCTCGCCGGGCCGTGTTGAAGCCGCGGGCTTGATTGTTCGTCCGCTCTGGCCGACGATAGCTGGCGACCCTCGGATGGACCCATGAACCTGTCGGAGGAGATGGGGCTGTGACCACGATCCCCTACGGCCGCCAGTGGATCTCCGACGACGACGTCCGGGCCGTCGTCGAGGTGCTGCGCGGCGACTGGCTCACCCAGGGGCCGATGGTGGACCGGTTCGAGCACGCGCTCGCCGAGCGGTGCGGGGCGCGGCACGCCGTGGCCGTCAGCAACGGCACGGCAGCGCTCAACCTCGCGTGCCTCGCCGTGGGCCTGGGGCCGGGCGATGAGGGGATCACCTCGCCCCTGGCCTTCCTGGCCAGCGCGACGTGCATCACCTCCTGCGCCGCGGTCCCGCGCTTCGCCGACGTCGAGCCTGGGACCTGGACGCTGGATCCGGAGCGGGTCGAGCCGCGCATCGGAGATCGCACGAAGGTGCTCGTCCCCGTGGACTTCGCAGGGCTGCCCTGTGACCTCGAGCGGCTGCGGGCACTGGCCGACCGCCACGGGCTCGTCGTGATCGCGGACGCGTGCCACAGCCTCGGTGCCACCTACCAGGGCCGGCCCGTCGGAGGGACCGGGCTCGCCGAGCTGACGTGCTTCTCGTTTCACGCCGTCAAGGCGATCACAACGGGCGAGGGCGGCGCGGTGGTGACCGACGACGACCTCCTCGCCCGGCGCCTGCGCAGACTGCGGCACCACGGGATCTGCCGCGAGGCCGGTGAGCTCGAGCGGAACGATGGCCCGTGGTACTACGAGCTGCACCAGCCCGGGACCAACGCGAGGATCACCGACATCCAGTGCGCGCTCGGGCTGAGCCAGCTCCGGAAGCTCGACAGGTTCGTGTCGCGCCGGCAGCAGATCGCGGCGCGGTACCGCGAAGCGCTGGCTGGCATCCCGGACCTCTTCTTCCAAGCCGGCGCAGACGACCGCATCAGCGCCCATCACCTCTTCGCGGTCCACCTCGACCCGGACCGCTACGACCGCAGAGAGGTCTTCGAGGCCCTCGCCGCGCGCGGCATCCGGTGTCAGGTCCATTACGTCCCGATCAACCTCCAGCCCTTCTTCCGCGAGAAATACGGGACCGCCGAGGGCGACTGCCCCGTGACGGAGCACCTGTACCAGGGCGCGCTGAGCCTGCCCCTCTTCCCGGCGATGACCGACCTCGACGTGGAGCGGGTCATCGATGAGGTCCGCGACGTGCTCACCGCCCCGGCCGCCTGAGGCGGCGCCGTTGGCTGGAGGTCCATGGTTCACCCACTTGGAGAATTCCCACTTGATCACCCCCGAGATCGAAGTGTGGTAGGCTCACCAGAACGCCCGGGCACCTCTCCTGGCCCGGGGAAAGGGGTGAGCTCGATGGTAGCTTCGACGACAAGGTGGACGATCCGTGCGTTGATCGGGGTGGCCGCCCTCGCGGTCGCGTGCATGCCGCCGGTCCGGGTCGAGACGACCCCCGTCCAACCGGCGCCCGTGGTCTACCAGACCCCGGCGCCCGTGGTCTACCAGACCCCGGCGCCCGTGGTCACGACCTACACGCCCCAGTATTACGAGGGCAACGTGGTGTACTTCGACACGTCCGGCTATCCCTTCTATTACCTCAGCGGCGTCCAGACCTACGTCCCCAGGACCTGCACGTGCTTCGATGCGCTGGTCACCCACTACCGAACGTATCAGGCCAGCTATGACCAGTGGTACGTCAACGAGGGCATGCGGCTGATCTCCGTCGGGCTCAACCTGGGTCTCTGAGGCTCCCCGGAGGGTGACCAGCCACTACACCCTCCTGTACACTCGGCGTCGTGATGAGCTCCTTGTGCCTCGGCCTGACCCTGCTCGCGGTGGACCTCGGGGTCGTGGTGGCACCCTTTCAGGTTTTAGGGTTGAGCGAGGAGCAGGCGGCCGAGCTCCGGCGCCTGACCGAGGAGCTGGTCAGCGAGGGGCGGCGAGAGCGCACCGCGATCCCCGCGGCCGAGCTCGAACGCGCGCGGCAGGCGCTCGAGATCCCCGTGGAGGAGCTCGACGCGTGCCTGAACGACCCGACCTGCGCCGCCCGGCTCGCGCGCGAGGCGGGCGCCGACGAGCTCCTCCTCGGGACCGCGGCGGGGCTCGGCCGGAACTACGTGCTCCACCTGGCCCTCATCGACGCGCACAGGTCGGTCGTGGACCGCGAGGTGCAAGGAACGGTCGTCGGCGGCTTCGATGACCTGACCTCGGCGCTCCCGTCGCAGCTCGACCGGCTCTTGCCCCGTCGGCAGCCCTGGTACTCGAGGTGGTGGGTCTGGACCGTGGCCGGGCTCGTCGTGGCCGGGGCCGTCGTCGCAACCGTCCTCGCGGTGACATTGACCGACGAGTCAGGGCTGGACACCTACCCCTTGCCCTGACGTGAAACGCCGCTGCGACACCGCGTCTCCCATCTGTCATGCCCGAGTGACAGATGCATGGCCGCCCCGCCCTGTACGCGATCGTGGTCGTGGTCGCTGTCGTGGTCGTGGTCGTGCTCGTGGTCGTGCTCGAAACACCTGTGATCTTGTTGGCGACAGCATCAGCGACAGCGTGAGCGTCTGGGAGAGGAAGTCCCTTCACGATCAGATTGACTTCGGCCCCCACTCCCGGCATGCACGCTGCACCTCCTCGGACCGGGAGGTCGCGCATGAGCCCACTCCACCACGGGAAAACGCGCTCGATGCACCCGCGTCTCGTGGTCCTGTCGCTGGCCGCGGCGTCCCTCTGGCTCGGCGGGTGCGCTCTCGACGCGACCGACTGCTCGCTCGAGCGGTGCGAGGTCTGGACCTGCGGCGAGCCGCGACCCGCGTGCCCGTGCTCCGACCTGTGCGAACGGCCGGGGTGCGCCGAGGTCGAGGTCCACGCGCGCGACCCGGAGACCGGCGAGTGCCTGGCGCTGCCGAGCCCCTGCGAGGTCCCAGACGGGTGGGAGTACTTCGCCGACTCCCAGGCCTGCAACGACGGCGGGACCATGTGCCGTGGACACGACGACTGCGCCGACGGAGAGGTCTGCGATATCGCCTCCTGCGTGAGCGACGACGTGGGCCTCTGCGTCCCGCGTCCGGACGCGTGCCCCGAGGACGTCGCGCCGGTCTGGGGGTGCGACGGGGTCCAGTACGACAACGACTGCTTACGGGTCCAGGCCGGCGCACGGCTCGAGTCCCAAACGACAGGGGCCGGGTGCTCCGACGACGCCCCCGTGTGGGCGCGCGATCCCCGCACCGGCGTCTGCGGCTACTACGCCGGGACCTGCTACGTGCCCGATGGATGGCCGGTGTTCTTCAGCCGGGAGGAGTGCGAGGGCCCGGGATGCTCGCCGGAGCCGGTGTGGGTCTTCGATCCCGACGAGGGCCGGTGCGTCGAGATCGCGAGCGAGTGCGAGGTCCCGCTGGGCTGGGAGTTCTTCGCGTCGCGGGACCAGTGCGAGGGTGCGGGCCACCGCTGCGGCCCCGGCGCTGCCTGCCCCGACGGCATGGTCTGCGATCCCCTGGAGTGCGGCTCGGATTCCGGGACCTGCGTCCCCTGGCCTGCCGATTGCGTGGTGATCGAGACGTATCCGCCGCCGGACGAGGTGTGCGGCTGTGACGGCGTGACGTATGCTGGTGACTGCGAGCGGCTCCTGGCCGGCGTCGGGCTGGCGCACCGCGGGAGCTGCTAGGACGTGCGAACGATGCCGACACCACGATCAGTTGTCGTGTCCGTTCACGGGGGAAACCCCTTTCTGAAGAAAGCGGTTTCCCCCGGGCCCCCTTCCGCAAAGACATTTCACGGTTTTTT
>Ga0233425_10004628_pt1 | contig 22831 bp, 12 predicted proteins | sample Watercolumn_Towu_2_FD_181712 | JGI IMG/M metagenome (GOLD analysis project Ga0233425, IMG submission 181712) | Freshwater microbial communities from Lake Towuti, South Sulawesi, Indonesia - Watercolumn_Towuti2014_140_MG | ecosystem: Environmental > Aquatic > Freshwater > Lake | place... | reverse complement strand
ACGCCGTAGCCTCCCAATCGCGGGCACCGTCCCCCGCCATGCACGGCCGTTCACCGTCGGATCTGCTCTCTCGCTGGGCAGGCGAAGGCGGACGACACTGCGTCAAGCACAGAGGTCCGGTGCCGTTGATCGCAACGGCCGTCAACGGCCTGACCTGTTCATGGGGGGCCGTGAGTCCTAGTCGGGGAAGTCCGCCTCCGCCAACCGGTCGAGGAAGCACATCCCTCGGAGCACGGCCGCGGTGGGGCTTTGCATGGTGCCCGCCATCGGGAGGCTACGGCGGGACATCTCCGCCAGCCGGAACGCGAAGGGTAGTCTGCCATCTAGATTGGCGGAGATGCATGGGAGTCGAACCCACCCGGGACCTTGCTCAGACCCCACACTGGTTTTGAAGACCAGGCGGCCCACCGGGACCGGTGCACCTCCGTAGTCAGGTGTAGGGGATTTGCAGGATGATGTCAATGACAACGCTGCCCGTTTCCGGGTATGCTCCGGCCAGGAGGCAGGAGCATGGGCAGCACATTCCTCGTCGCAGCCGCGCTCGCCGCAATGGCGCAAGGACCTGTGGCAGGGCCTGTGGCAGGACCTGTCGAACGGCCTGTGGAGGGACATGGGCCGGGGGCTTGCGAAGAAGGCAGGGTGCACGGGCCGGAAGAGTATCAGCAGGCTGTGCCCACGTGTCCGGAAGGAACCGAAACCTGCCTCGGGATCGCGCTGTTCGTGCTCGCCGACGGCCAGGGCACCGTGGTCGAGCCAGCGTGGGTTGCCGGCCAGATCGAGCGGGCCAACGTCGTCCTCGAACCGCTGGGAGTCACGTTCGAGTTAGCTCAGGTCGAGGTGCTTCAGACCCAGAACGCTTGCCTCCACTCGCGGCAGGACCGCGACGACCTGGGCGCGACACGGTGGAAGAAGGAGATCGTCAACGTGTTCGTGGTCCGCAAGGCCGACGACGTGGACAAAGAAGGCGAGATCTGGGGCGTCCACTGGCGCTGGCGCAAGAACACCTCCCGCCGGTGGATCATCCTGGTGTCCGAGGCATGGCCCCTGACCCTGGGGCATGAGCTCGGCCACTTCTTCGGCCTGCCCCACTGCAAGCTCCAAGGCAGCGTCATGAACAAGACGGGCAAAGACCTCGTGGCCATGGAAGAGCGCAGGTTCAAGGAGTCCGAGGTCGCGACCATGAAGAAGCGCCTCCTGGCCAAGCTCAAAAGCCGCGAGCTGGTGAAACGCACCCCGTCCCCCGCAACTCCTGCACCCGCGGCCCCGCCAGCAGCGGCCTCTCCTCCCGCAGCCCCTCCTCCCGCAGCCCCTCCTCCAGCAGCCCCTCCTCCAGCAGCCCCTCCCACCGCTGCCCCTGACGGCCCCCAGAACTGAACTTCAGAAACGTCGTAGCCCGCCGCTGTTGAAAATTTCTTGTCCGATTTCCGGGGGGTACCCCGATACATGGGGTGAACCCAGGCAACCGGAGGAGCTACGATGAACGGACTGACGACCAACACCAGCAGCGGACAGAACGCAGCGATGAACCCGCGGACCGCGAGCACCGGCAATACGGACAACGCCGCCGCGGACCGCCAGCCCGGGAAGGTCCGGGTCGCAGTCTTCTTCTGGGAGCGGAAGAAGAAGCAGAGAGCGCTCAAGAGCTACCGCATCGTGCCCGTCGAGCAGGGAGCGCCCGTCATCTGGGCCCTGGGAAGCTTCGGCCGCTTCTGCGCAGACATGCTCCGCTTCATCGTCGACCCCGAGGCCGACCTCCGCTTCAAGATGCGCGGTGCGGAGGTCTTCTGGTTCACCCCCGTCGACAAGCCCGCAGTCCTTCACGTGTACAGAGACGTCCGGTAACCCCGTACGCGGCTACTCGCCGTAGACGCAGACCCGGCTCTTGCCTCCGTTCTTGGCCGCATAGAGCGCGGCATCCGCGGCGCCCAGGATGTCAGGCCCGTCCTCGGCAACGTGCCGGGGAAAGGTGGAGACGCCGATGGACACGGTCGGTGCCAGCCACTCGTCCCCTACCCGAACCCGCTCTGCCCGGATCCGCTGCATCAGCCGCTGCGCCACGACCCGGGCGCCTTCCAGGTCCACCTGGGGCAGCAGGATCGCGAACTCGTCGCCGCCGAACCGGGCCGGCACGTCCATGGACCGCAGCATGGACAGGATGGTGGACGCCACGCTCACGAGCACCTTGTCCCCCGTGGAGTGCCCGTGCGTGTCGTTGATCCCCTTGAAGTCGTCGAAGTCCAGCAGGAGCAGTGAGAAAGCCGAGCCGTAGCGCTTGGCCCGGGCGCTCTCCTCGTGCAACCGATGGTCGAAGTAGCGCCGCACGTACAGCTTGGTCAGCCCGTCCACGGTGGCCAGCACATAGAGCCGGGAGTTCTGCAGCGCGACCGCGGCCTGCTGCCCGATGAGCTGGAGCAGCTCCAGCCGGGACGCACCGAACTGGGCTTCCCGATTGCTGAAGACCACGATGACGCCGATGGTCTGGTCGTACACCTCCACCGGGATTCCCATGTACGACCGGCCGGTCAGCACCCTTCCTGCCGCTTCGGTCACGAGCGCTCCCTTCTCCCCGACGGCCATGGTGGAGAACGGCTGCCTCTCCCGCACGGTACGCTCCGCGAGAGCCCGGGCGATGTCCGGCGAGAAGCCCGGCGACGGCAGCGCCCCCCGGTGCTCCACGAAGGTCTCGAAGGAGGTGCTCTCGTCCCGCCAGAGATAGAGCATCACCGCGTCCGCCTCCGCCAGCAGCGTCAGGGTCTCCCGGCCCAGCAGCGTGATGAGGTTCTCGGTCTGCAGCGTGGAGCAGATGCTGCGGCCCAGGGCGTTCAACGCCTGGAGATCCTGCACCTTCTCGTGCAGGCGGGACCGGGCATCCGACATCTTCTTGAAGATGAAGTTCACGATGAGGTAGGTGGCTACCAGCACGCCGAACGGCGGGCTCACCGTGCCGTACGAGTGGAACGTCAGCACCATGACCATGGCCAGCGGCACCATGATCGACTCGGCCAGCAGGCCGGGCAACAGCGCGGACTTGAACAGGTCGAGCCAGGCAAACCCGAGCAGGGAGTACTTCTGCAGGACGAGGCCGTACTGCACCAGCACGAACAGAGCGCTGGCCGCGGGGGCCAGCCACAGCACCTGCCACGTGCGGTCCACGCTCCCGTGCACGAACGCTGCGACGGGCAGGAAGTAGCCGGCCGCGACGATGCCGAACGCTCCGGTTGCCGCAACGAACGGCCCGCCGAAGAGATCCTCCAGGAACGGCCGCTGCTCCGCACCCGGGGTATTGAGGCGCACCACCGTGTCCCAGAGCGACTTGACGTAGATCGAGAGGAACACCGACCAGGCCGCAGGTACCTCCCCCATGCTCAGCAGGCAGGTCGTGTAGACCGCGGTGTCCATGGAGAGCGTCACCACGCCCATGACCCGGAAGCTCATGAACTTGGCCGCGAAGGCCAGCACCGTGAACATGAGGAAGGAGGCCCAGTCGAACCCCAGCCCCTCCCTGGGAAAGAGCGTCAGAAACGCCAGCAGACCGGTCCCGGCCAGGGCCACGAGGAGGACGTACGCGAAGTAGTAGGGCGTGTACTTCTTGGTCGTCATCTCACCACCCCGACCCGCGGCACGGCCCGCAGGCCGCCTGCCGGGTCTCATGCGGGCCCGGCCGCCCCCGGCTCCTTGTCGTTTCACCGTGCCTGCTCACAGTCCCCCCCGGTTGACTGCGTTGACGGCGCTACAGCGTGTCCAGCTCGTTCTGCTCCACCGGTGCGTTCCTGTCGAACTTCTGCCCCCTGGTTGCCGCGACGACCATGTAGACCGCCAGGGCCGCGATGACCACGATGCCGAGGAAGGACATGCCGAACCACGAGGGCATGTCCGCGACGCACGTGAACGCAGGAGCGCCCTTGGCCTGCAGCGCAGCTGCGGTGGCCACGTCGTCCGCGGAGCAGAACAGCTTCACGTTGGCCACCACGATGCCCGCCAGCACGATGCCCACCAGCGCCTCGCCCGCCACGAGCCCGGAAGCAATCAGCGTCCCGCGGTTCTCCATCATGACCCGGAACTTGCGCAGGTTCACGACCCAGGTCCTCTCCTCGGTGGACAGAGCGTCCCCGTGAGCAAGCTTCGCCTCGGCCTTGAGCGCTGTCTCGTCCTTCGTCTTGCTGGTGACGATGCGGTTGACGACCCAGCCGATGATGCCGCCCAGGAAGATGGCAAACGTGGTCTCGAAGGGCAGGTACATGCCCACCGAGATCAGCATCGGGGAGGGCGCGCCGATGAGGATGAGCCCGACCGCGAACAGCATGCCGGCCACGATGAGGCCCCATTCCATGGTGCCGCCGATGATGCCCATCGCCATGCTCTTCATGAGCTGGGCCTGCGGAGCGGGCAGCACGTCGCTGCCGATACCGCCGCCGCCCTTGTGGAGCAGGATGATGGGGAGCACCAGCACCAGGCCGGCCGCGATGACGCCGATCATGCCGCCCACCTGCATGCGCCACGGGGTCCCGCCCAGGATGTGTCCGACCTTCCAGTCCTGGATCATGTCGCCGGCAACGCCCGCGACGCAGCAGATCACGGTGGCCACGGCAAGCGCTGCCTTGATGCCCGGGCCTCCCTTCATGCCCATGAGGAGCAGCAGGCCCGCGGCAATCAGCAGCGTGGAGAGCGTAAGCCCGGAAATCGGGTTCGACGACGACCCGATGATGGACACGAGGTACCCGGCCACGGCCGCGAACAGGAACCCGGCCAGCGCCATCACCACCAGCGTCACGGCCGCCACCCCGCCGTTGGCCGTGTAGTGCCAGTAGATGGCCAGCATCGGCACCAGCAGCACGAGGATGGCCACCATCACGGCCTTGAAGTTGATGTCCTTCTGGACACGGCAGGCCTCGGCCACCTCGCCGCCCATCTTGCCGAACGAGCGCCTGATGCCCAGCGCCAGGTTCTTGCGCATCCGGAACAGGGTGAAGAACGCGCCCACGATCATGCCGCCCACGGCCATGATCTTGACCGTCTTGCCGTAGAAGGACTTGGCCGCGTCGAAGTACTGGCCGGTGGTGAGCAGGCCCTGCGTCTTCGGCGACAGCGCGGGGATGTGCGTGGGGTCGAAGCCGAACGTCGATGCGGCCACGGACACCGTGCCCTGGAGGTTGCCCCACACCATCTCCCAGTACATGGAGTCGATGCCGCCCTTCAGGTACGCGACCAGGGGCATGAGGAACAGCCAGCCCATGACGCCGCCGGCAAACGCGATGGCCGCGAGCTTCGGCCCGATGATGTACCCCACCGCGAGGAACGCGGGGGACGCGGCAGGCGACTGGAACGGGATCTGCGTCCTGTCCCCGATGCGGATGATGGCCTTGATCTTCTCGCCGATGATGGGGATGCCGTTCGCGTTCTTCAGGAACTCGATCGCGGCCGCGATCCCCATGGACCCGAACACCAGCCCAGTGCCGGCCGCGCCCTTCTGCCCCGCCTTCACCAGCTCCGCGGTCGCGACCGACTCGGGGAACGGAAGCGTCTTGTCCGCGACCAGCGTGCGCCGGATCAGGATCACGAACAGCACGCCGAGGATGCCTCCCACCAGCATCAGCGCGGTCGCTTCGAAGTAGTTGAAGTCGTCCCACACGCCGGCCAGCACGAATGCGGGGATGGTGAAGATCGCACCCGCGGCCAGGGCCTCGCCCACCGCGCCCGTGGTACGGGCGAGGTTTTCCTCGAGGATGGTCCCCTTGAGCACGCGAAGCACGCCCATTGCGATGACCGCGGCCGGGAAGGTGGCGGCCACGGTCATGCCGGCCCGCAGGCCGAGGTATGCGTTGGCCGCTCCCAGCACCACGGCCATGATGACGCCGAGGAACACGGCCTTGAAGGTCAGCTCCTTCATGTTCTTGTCACACGGAACGTATGGCTTGGAATCCTTGTCGCACATGGTCTCCCCCACTCCCAAAGAAGCTGAATCTAGCCCACCGATCGGCAGCTTTCAAATACTTTAAACTGGATCCTTCCCTATATGGTTGATCCTTTATGGCCCTGTCGGTATACTCCGGCGTGTGCTTCTTCTGCAGCGGGAGGATTCCATGAAAAACCTGCTTTCCTTTGCCACCGTGCTCGGATGCGCTCTGCTCGTCCAGTCCTGCCCCGAGTCGAGCCGCGGCCCCCTCAGCATGGTGACGCCCGACGGCGTCATGCCGCCCTTTGACGGGGGGACGCTGGAAGTGACCGGGGACGTCCCGGTCTACATCCCCTGCGGAGACACGAGCGACTGCCCGGAAGGCATGGTGTGCGACCCGGACCAGGGCGTCTGCGTGGAGTGCCTCACCAGCCAGGACTGCAGGCCCGGCGCGGTGTGCATGCACAACCGCTGCGTCGACGTCCCGCCGTGCGACGGCGAGAAGGTCGAGTGCCCGGAGGGGCTCCTGTGCGACCTCGAGCGCGGGGTCTGCGTGGAGTGCTTCACCAACGAGGACTGCCCCGAGGGATTCTCCTGCGTGGAGTTCAAGTGCGAGCCCCCGAAGCCGCCGTGCCAGAAGGACGAGGACTGCCCCGACGGTCTCCACTGTGACCCGCATGCCCTCGTGTGCCAGGAGTGCCTCGAGGACGAGCACTGCGTTGCGAACCAGTACTGCGACCTCGACACTTTCCTGTGCGAGAACGACGTGTGCGAGCCGGGGGACAAGGTCTGCGTCAACGCGGGCGTCAAGGAGTGCGAGGAGAACGGCTCGGGCTACCTGCAGACCGTGCCGTGCCCCGAAGGCACGGTGTGCAAGGACGGCGAGTGCGTGCCCATCGGCGTGTGCATTCCCGGCGAATCCTACTGCATGACCGATTTCATGTACCGGCAGTGCAACGAGGCCGGCAACCTGTGGATGGAGGTTCAGTGCGAGGCGGACAAGGTCTGCCAGGACATGGAAGGGCACGCGGCATGCGTGGACCTGTGCGTCCCCGACTGCTCCGCGGTGGAGGTGTCCAGCGAGCTGTCCTGCGGTCCGGACGGCTGCTTCGGCCTGTGCGACCTGTGCCCGGACGGCTTCCAGTGCCCCGAGGGGACCGCGGGCCTGCCCAAAGGCACGGTGGTCGCGTGCGAGCCTGAATGCACCTGCGAAGGAAAGGAATGCGGCACGAGCCCGTGCGGGGAATGGTGCGGCGACTGCCCGCCCGGGTACGACTGCCAGGTCGGCCAGTGCGTGTTCGCAGGCCTCTCCTGCGGCGAGGGGTGGGAGTGCATCCTGTCGTGCGAGTCGCTTCCGGGCGATTGGTGCCCGGACAGCTGCGTTGCCCAGACCGCGGTGGAGGAGCAGGAGCAGCTCTTCGCGCTGGTGCAGTGCGTGAAGCAGCAGTGCGACGGCCAGCTCCTGCCCGGCTGCATCCAGGAAGCGGCGCAGGGAGCGTGCGCCGGTATCGCGAAGGAATGCCAGATGTGCAAACCCGACTGCATGGGCAAGATGTGCGGCGACGACGGCTGCGGCGGCTGGTGCGGGGACTGCCCCGGGGGGCAGGTGTGCTCCAACTTCCAGTGCGTGGGCGGGGGCTCCTGCTCGGGCATCGTCGCGTGCATCGCGCAGAGCACCCAGCCGCCCCCGATTGCCATGCCCCTGTGCCTGTCCGCGGGCACGCCGGACGCGCAGGAGGTGTTCCTGGCGCTGGCCGAGTGCGTGGAGAGCCTGTGCAACGACTTCGTCCCCTACTCCGACTGCTTCCAGCTCGCGGTGGAGACCCAGTGCGCCGCGCAGTACGAGGCCTGCAGCCAGTGCATCCCGTTCTGCACGGGCAAGGACTGCGGCGTGGACGGCTGCGGCGGCGTGTGCGGGTTCTGCCCGGACGGATACGACTGCGACGACGGGCAGTGCGCCTGCATCCCGGACTGCGCAGAGAAGGAATGCGGGCCCGACGGCTGCGCGGGCTGGTGCGGACTGTGCGCTCCCGGGTTCACCTGCACCGACGCAGGCAAGTGCTTCTGCCTGCCCGACTGCGTGATGAAGGAGTGCGGTCCGGACGGCTGCGGCGGCACCTGCGGCCTGTGCAAGCCGGGCGACGTGTGCACCGCAAACGGCTCCTGCCTCGCGCTGCAGTGCCAGCCGGGCAAGATGGACTGCGACGGCAATACGCCGGTCATCTGTGCGCCGGACGGGACCTGGTTCAAGCTCCCCGAATGCGGCAACGGCACCTTCTGCAGCGACGGCAGCTGCGTGCCGTGGGTGTGCACTCCGGGCACGACCCAGTGCGAAGGCAACTCCGTGGTCACGTGCGACGACTCCGGTGCCGGGTGGCTTCCGCCGGTCCCATGCCCCGCAGGCGACGTCTGCATCAACGGCGTGTGCGTTCCCATGGGCGACTGCGACGGCATCCCCGAGGTGGGCTGCTGTGACGGAGACAAGCTGCTCAAGTGCCTCAACGGCATGGTGACCGTGGACCCGTGCGGGGCCATGGGGCTTGGCTGCGGCTGGCTGCCGGGCCTGGGCTATGCGTGCGGCGGCGTCGGTGCGGACCCCAGCGGAGCGTTCCCGCTGGCGTGCCCGGGGACCTGCCAGCCCCAGTGCCTGGCGGACTCGGGCGTGGCCAAGGAGTGCGGCTCGGACGGCTGTGGCGGCCAGTGCGGAACGTGTGAGCCCGGCTACGACTGCGTGGACGGCCAGTGCTTCCCGGTCTGCGTGCCGTCGTGCGCGGGCAAGACCTGCGGGGCCGACGGCTGCGGCGGCGTGTGCGGCATCTGCGCGGGCAACCAGTTGTGCACCAACGGCACCTGCGTGGTGCCGCCCACGTGCAGCCAGATGCTCACGTGCGCCAAGGCCTGCTTCACGCAGGGCGACGCGTGCTTCTCCCTGTGCTCCCTGAATGCGACCGAGAAGGAGTACACGGACTTCAAGGCGCTGTGGCTCTGCCTGCAGCAGCAGTGTGCGGCCAGCAGCACGCCGGCGTGCGTGGACAAGGCGCTGACCGGCGCGTGCTACCAGAGCTACCTCGCTTGCGTGTCGTGCACGCCCGCGTGCGCCACTGCCGGGGCCGTGCAGAAGTGCGGTCCTGACGGCTGCGGCGGAAGCTGCGGCACGTGCGCGCCGTCCGAGGAATGCCAGGCTGGCAAGTGCGTGCCGGTGTGCCTCCCGCAGTGCCAGTCCGCGGACGGCATGGTGATGGAGTGCGGCGACAACGGCTGCGGCGGCGTGTGCGGCGTGTGCAAACCCGGCTACGAGTGCAAGGCCGGACAGTGCCAGTACCAGTGCCAGCCCGCGTGCTTCGGGAAGCAGTGCGGCCCGGACGGCTGCGGCAGCTTCTGCGGCTTCTGCCCGCCGGGGCTTGCGTGCACCCCGGACGGCATGTGCATGCCGCAGGTGGTGTGCGGGGACGGGCTGTGCGACCCCATGTCGGGAGAGTCGTGCACCGAGTGCCCGGCGGACTGCGGCCCCTGCTCCACCGGCTGTGAGCCCAGCAACTTCCCGGGCTGCGGCGGGTGCAAGTGCGAGCCATGCGTCTGCCAGATGGACCCCTACTGCTGCCAGGTTGCGTGGGACGGGCTGTGCGTGGACGAGTGCAAGAACCAGTGCGGCGGCTGCTGCACCCCGAGCTGTGCGGGCAAGAAGTGCGGGCCCGACGGCTGCGGCGGCACGTGCGGATCGTGCGGCCCCAACCTCCAGTGCTCCAACGGCCAGTGCATCCCCGTGTGCCTGCCCGACTGCACGGGCAAGGAGTGCGGCTCCGACGACTGCGGCGGCACGTGCGGCGTGTGCCCGCCCACCGAGACCTGCAAGAACGACGTCTGCTTCGCGGGCAAGCCGTGCAGCGCGCTGGTGGACTGTGCGCTGGGCTGCGTGGCCCAGTCGGGCATCGAGTGCCTCTACGACTGCATGGGCGAGGGAACGCCCGAGGCGCAGACCGAGTTCATGGCCCTGACCCAGTGCGTGGGCATGGCCTGCGGGTTCAACCTCACCATGGACTGCCTGCTCAAGGCCATGGCCGGCTCCTGTGCGGGCGAATACAACGCGTGCATGAAGTGCACCCCGGACTGCAGCGGCAAGCAGTGCGGGCCCGACGGCTGCGGCAAGGCGTGCGGCACGTGCCCGGCAGGAAGCTACTGCGACAACTACAAGTGCAAGACCATCTGCACGCCGTCCTGCACCGATCCCGCGACGGGCAAGAAGTTCCAGTGCGGCGACAACGGCTGCGGAGGCTCGTGCGGCACGTGCGCTGCCAACCTCAAGTGCGAGAACCACCTGTGTGTGCCCGTGTGCACGCCCTCGTGTGCGGGCAAGCAGTGCGGTCCTGACGGCTGCGGAGGCGTCTGCGGCGGCTGCCCGCCCAGCATGGCGTGCAGCAACGGCTTCTGCATCCCGCTGGGCCCGGTCTGCGGCGACGGCAACTGCGACATCTGGGGCGGGGAGACCTGCTCCGGCTGCCCCAAGGACTGCGGCCCGTGCGGTGACGGCTGCGTCGCCACTCCCTACCCGGGCTGCAACGGCTGCAAGTGCCAGAGCTGCGTCTGCCAGATGGACCCGTTCTGCTGCCAGTCGAGCTGGGACGGCCTGTGCGTGTCCGAGTGCTACGAGTGCGGCGGGTGCGGGTGCACGGCCAACTGCGGGGGCAAGGAGTGCGGGGATGACGGCTGCGGAGGATCTTGCGGCGCCTGCCCCCCCAACTACACCTGCTCGGCCTCGGGCAAGTGCCAGTACCAGTGCCAGCCCAACTGCCTCGCCAAGCAGTGCGGGCCCGACGGTTGTGGCGGAAGCTGCGGCAAGTGCGCGGAGGGCTTCCTGTGCAGCGGCAGTGGCAAGTGCGAGCCCGCGTGCACTCCGAACTGCACCGGCAAGAAGTGCGGGCCCGACGGCTGCAACGGCATCTGCGGCCTCTGCGGCCCGGACGAGGCCTGCCTCAACGGCCAGTGCCTCGTCGCGTGGGACTGCGAGCAGCTCCTCAACTGCGCATGGGGCTGCCCCGAGAACGACGAGGCGTGCGGAAACGCGTGCTGGAACAACTCCAGCCCCGAGGCCCAGCAGCAGTACCTCGCGATCTGGCAGTGCGTGCTGGAGGTCTGCGGCCCGGACCCGCAGGAGCCATGCCCGTGGCAGGCCATCATGTACGGCCAGTGCAAGGACGAGTTCAACGCATGCCTGGACTGCACCCCGGCCTGCATGGGCAAGCAGTGCGGCCCCGACGGCTGCAACGGCTCGTGCGGCACATGCCCCGCAGGCTTCGTCTGCGACGTCTACGGCTACTGCGACTGCACGCCCCAGTGCACGGGCAAAGAGTGCGGCTCCGACAGCTGCAACGGCTCGTGCGGCCAGTGCGGCCCGGGGTACCAGTGCAACCTCAACGGCAAGTGTGTGTGCCTTCCGTCCTGCACGGGCAAGGAATGCGGACCGGACGGCTGCGGCGGCAGCTGCGGCCTCTGCCCCTCGGGCATGACGTGCCAGACCGGCAAGTGCGTGCCCCAGTGCGTGCCCAACTGCGTGAACCCCGACGGGACCAAGCGCCAGTGCGGCACGGACGGGTGCGGCGGCCAGTGCGGCGTGTGCCCGCCCGGGCTCCAGTGCACCAAGTCGGGGCAGTGCCAGCAGCCAGGGCCGGTGTGCGGCAACAAGATGTGCGAGTCCGGAGAGAACTGCCTCACCTGCCCCGCGGACTGCGGCCAGTGCTCCGGCGACTGCTGCTCCTCGCACGGGTCCGTCGGCTGCAGCGACCCCGGCGTGACCCAGTGCGTCTGCGCCATGGACCCGTTCTGCTGCCAGTCCATGTGGGACGGGCTGTGCGTGGAGGAGGCCAAGCAGTGCGGCGCGCAGTGCGGCTGCGTGCCGAGCTGCGCGGGCAAGGCCTGTGGCAACGACGGCTGCGGCGGCCAGTGCGGCGCCTGCCCGCCCAACGCCGTGTGCACCAACTTCCAGTGCGTCCCGTTCTGCACGCCCCAGTGCATGACGGCCAACGGCCAGCCCAAGGAGTGCGGCCCGGACGGCTGCGGCGGCCAGTGCGGCACCTGCGCGGTGGGTGAGCAGTGCAACAGCCAGGGGCAGTGCGTGTGCGTGCCCAACTGCGTGAACAAGCAGTGCGGGCCGGACGGCTGCGGCGGCTCCTGCGGAACCTGCCAGGGGTGGCAGCAGTGCACCGCTTCGGGCCAGTGCAAGATCGTCACGCCCCTGTGCGGGGACGGCAACTGCATGCAATTCATCGGCGAAGACTGCGACTCCTGCCCGGTCGACTGCGGCGCGTGCTGCGGGAACGGGAAGTGCGACCCGGGCTACGGGGAAACCTGCGCCAACTGCTCCATGGACTGCGGCAACTGCTGCGGCAACGGGTTCTGCGATGCGCAGCTGGGCGAGACCTGCACCATCTGCCCGCAGGACTGCGGGCCGTGCCCGGCCAAGTGCGGCGACCAACTGTGCGAGGCGGACAAGCTCGAGACGTGCGACAACTGCCCGCTGGACTGCGGCCCCTGCCCGACCCTGTGCGGGGACGGCATCTGCGACGGAGCCAGCGAGAACTGCACCACCTGCGACATCGACTGCGGGCCGTGCAAGGGCGACTGCTGCACCGCGCACGACTCCATCGGCTGCAACGACCCGTTCGTGCAGGAGTGCGTCTGCGCCATGGACTCCTACTGCTGCCAGGTCACCTGGGACGGCATCTGTGCGGACGAAGCCAAGAACCAGTGCGGCGCGTGGTGCGGATGCGTTCCGACCTGCATCAACGACGACGGCACGCCGAAGCAGTGCGGGGACGACGGCTGCGGCGGCTCCTGCGGAACCTGCAAGCCGGGCACCAATTGCGTCAACGGCACCTGCGTGGCCGCGTGCGTGCCCAGCTGCCTGAACCCCGGCGGCCAGAAGAAGCAGTGCGGCCCCGACGGCTGCGGCGGCTCCTGCGGAACCTGCCCGGTGGGCCAGACCTGCAACACCGCGGGCCAGTGCACCGGCGGCGGGCAGGGACTCACCTGCGCACAGATCCTGTCCTGCTCAAACCAGTGCGGCGGCGGGCTGGACTGCATCCTCGGCTGTTACAACCAGGGATCACCCACGGGCCAGCAGTACTTCTGGTCCCTCATGGGATGCGTCTCGCAGGCGTGCGGCATGCCGCCCGACGTGCTGTGCATGTTCCAGTCCTACTTCGGCCAGTGCTCCAGCCAGTACCAGGCCTGCACCAAGAACTGACCGCAGCGAGCAACGCCATGACGTCTCCTCAGCACTACCACGTCGGTGCCGCGACCGCGGACATCACGCCGACGCTCGATCGCACGGTGTACCTGGCCGGCTTCGCGCCGGATCGCAGGGCAAAGGGTGTGCTGCACCCGCTGGAAGCGGGCGTGCTGTACGTGCGGGACTCGCAGGGCAGCGACCTTGCCCTGGTGACGCTGGACCTCATCGGGTTCCTCGACCCGCAGGTCGAGCAGATCCGGAGTCGCGTGGCCGCGGTCATCGACCCGGTGCGACTCGTGGTCTGCTCGACGCACACCCACGCGGGCCCTGACACGCTGGGCATCTGGGGCAAGGCGCTGTTCGGACTGATCCCGTACCGGTCGGGCGTGGACCCGCAGTACGTCTCCATGGTCGCGGACCGGGTTGCGGACGCGGTGACGCGGGCCCGGGACACCGCGTCCCCCTGCTCCCTTTCCGCGGTCACGTTCGACACCCCCGAGGACTGGGTGCGCAACGACCGGAGGGGAGGCGGCAGCTACCGCCGGGCAGTGGCACTGGTGGCACGGGAGAAGGGCGCAGTCAAGGCGATCATGCTGAACTTCGCGGCGCATCCCGAAACCCTCTGGGAGAAGAACAAGGACGTGAGCCCCGATTACCCCGCGCCCTTCCGCAGCTGGCTGCGGCGCAACGGCGTCGGGGTGCCGCTCTTCTTCTCCGGGCCGCTGGGAGCGATGCTCACCCCCAACGTCCGGCTCAAGGCCGACACGGCCGAGCGGCGGCAGTTCGTCGAGGAGCTGGGGGAGAAGCTGGGCCGCCTCACGCTCTTGCAGGCAGCGGATGCCCAGCCTCTGTCCGGACCGCTCAAGGTCGCCGCGCTGGAGCTGGTGCTGCTCAACAGCAACAAGCGGTTCGAGATCGCGTTCAGGCGGGGGCTCATCGAGCGCACCATGCACGACAACAAGGTCGTGACCCGCATGGCTGCGGCCTCCATCGGCGACTTCAGCCTCGTGACCGTGCCCGGGGAAGCCTGTCCCGAGGTGGGGCAGCAGGTGTTCGACGTCATGGGCACGGGCCACCGCATGGTGCTGTGCCTGGGTCTCGACGAGCTGGGGTACATCATCCCGCCCGAGTTCTTCTCCAAGAAGGAATACCGGTACGAGCAATCCATGTCGGTGGGCCCGCACACCGCGCCCGGCGTGCTGGCCACGGCCAGCCGTCTCCATGCGCGTCTTGCCGGCCAGTAGGACAGGAAGGCATCCATGAAACAAGGTTGGCAGCTGACGCTGGGGCAGCGGCTGTCGTACAGCGTGGGGATGTTCTCCAGCGCGCTGGTGACGGCCAACGCCATGTCGTGGCTCCTGTACTTCTACTCGCCGCCGCCCAGTGCGGTGGACGCGGGGCTCGTGTTCCTGGCTGCCGGCGTTGCCGTCGGCTTCGCACGCCTGTTCGGATCGTCCGTCGACGCGCTGACCAACCCCCTGGTCGCTTTCTGGAGCGACCGCAGCACCAACCCCGCGGGGCGCCGCATCCCGTTCATCCGGCGGGGCACGATCCCGCTCATGCTGCTGGCCGTGCTCATCTGGTTCCCGCCGGTACGCGGGGTCTCGGGGTGGAACGCGCTCTACCTCGCCATCACGCTGGGCGGCACGTGGTTCTTCTACACCTACGTGGTCGCCCCGTACCTCGCGCTCATGCCCGAGATCACCACCCATCCCGAGGAGCGGGTGAGCCTCACGGTGGTCATGTCCTACTTCGAGGCCGTGGCCGGAGTCATCGCGGCGCTGGCCGTCCCTCCCATCATCGAGGCGCTGCGCGGGGGCGTGCAGCTGGGTCCGCTGTTCCTGGCTGACGGGTTCAAGGTGACCGCCATCGTGCTGGCGCTGGTGGGCGGCATCGGCTTCTTCGTGTCCATCTCGCGGGTCAGGGAGAAGGTCCTGCCCGAGGAGCGGCGGGTGACGTTCTCCCTGGCCCGCTCTGTCGCGGAGTGCTTCCGGAACCCCGCGTTCGTGCCCTACCTGCTGGCCGCGGCTTCGGCCAAGATCGCGGTGGGCATCCTGCTCATCTGCATGCCGTTCGTGGCCACCGCGGTGCTGCACAAGGGGGAGGGGTTCACCGCGATTCTCCAGGCTCCGCTCTTCCTCTCCACCATCATCGGATTCGCGGTCGCGCAGGCGGTGGTGAACCGGTTCGGGCTCAAGAGGGCGTTCCTGGCGTCCACCGGCGTGGCCACGGTCCTGGTGGCAGGGTTCTTCGGCGTCTACTTCCTCGGCGGCGCGTCCGTCCCCCTGACTTCGGCCACGGTGCTGGACCGCGGGGACATGCTCCTCGAGTTCGAGGGCCAGGAGGTGCGCCTGACCGCGCTGGAGTGGGACGCTCTCTTCTTCGAGCCCGACATGGAAGGCTTCCGGAAACACGTCGCGGACGCGCCCCCCGGAGCCGCCCGAGCGATGCTGCGGCCCGATACCGCAAGCGCACGTCCGGACGCCACGGACCGGGAGCGGGAGTGGCTCGTCGAGGCCGACGCCGCAACGCTGGCAAGGCACCTCGAGCCCACGCAGCACGACTTCCTGTTCCCCAAGCGCAAGCAGCGGTTCGAGGAAGGCGTGTACGTGGCCAACCCGGTGCTCGGCCCCGCCAGGGACGAAGTGCTGCTGACCGTGGACGTGGGCCCCGTGTCCGACCCGGAGGAGACGTTCAACCTCGACGGCTGGAAGAGCGTGCTGTCCACGCCCGAGGAGCGCGCCGCACTCGGTCCCGGTCAGAAGCTGCGCTTCGGCGACCCGGTCCAGGTCACGCTCTCCGGGAAGCTCGAGTTCGCGGACGGCAGCATGGTGCTCTCGGGCCTTGCTCTTCCCGATTCCGAGGTCACCCGCATCTCCACGCTCTCCCTTCCCGGTCCCGTGCTGGCCGCGCTCCAGGACCCGATCAAGCGGGCCCAGATCCTGTCCCGGTTCGACCTGCGGGTGGAGCTCGAGTGGAGCGCACGGATCTACTTCGTGCTGGTGCTCTTCTTCCTGCTCGGCTTCCCGGCCGCGGTGCTCATGAGCATGTACCGGCCCATCGTGTGCGAGGTCGTGGACCTGGACGAGCAGCGGGTGGGGACGCGCCGGGAAGCCATGTACTTCGGCGTGGAGGGGCTGCTGACCAAGATGGCTGACGGCATCTCCGCGGTCGTCGCACCCGCGTTGATGCTGGTGGGGCACGTGATCGCACCCTACCCGTTCGGCTACGTGTTCCCGTTCGTGGCGTCCACCGCGTTCATGGTGCTGGCGTTCGCGGCGTTCTACCGCTACCCGCTGGGGAAGCCGACCCCGCGGTGACGCTGCGGGATTCCGCGTTGGGGAGGGGGGTTTGGACGGTCTGTCACTCCAGGACATGGTCACCCGGGCCGCGGAATTCGGCGATCTGGCAGCGTTTCCGGTCCTGGTCGCATCCTCTGTCATCGAGTACGTGTTCCCACCCTTTCCCGGGGACACCGTGACGCTGGCCGCCGCGGTGCTGGCACGGGTGGGAAGCTGGAGCTGGAGCCTGGTGTTCCTCGCCCTGACGCTGGGAAGCCTGGTCGGAGCGACCCTGGACTACTGGTTCGGCCGCAAGGCTCTTTCCCGGGACCGCATCCTCGCGGCCACCCGGTCCGAGCAACGCCGTGACGGCATCGCCCGGGTGCTGGACGGGTACCGCCGCTTCGGCCCCGTGTTCCTGGTGGTCAACCGGTTCCTCCCCGGCATCCGCGCCTTCTTCTTCGTCGCGGCCGGCATGGCAGGCATCCCGCTGCGTCTCGTGTTGCTCTACTCGCTGCTGTCCGCGGCCGCGTGGAACGCGATCATCCTGTACCTCGGGACCCTCATCGGCGACAACATCGGGCAGCTCGAGCAGGTCGTCTCGACCTACATGAGCGCGGTGTGGGTGCTGCTCGGCATCGCGGCGGCCGCTCTTCTCGTCCGCTTCCTGCTGCGCAGGCGCAAGGCCCGGTCCGGAGGCTCGACGTGAGCCCCGACAATGCCCTGCCGGACCTCGCGTTCCTCTTCGTCCACGTGCCCAAGTCGCTGGAGATCCACCCGCCGTTCGGTGCCATCTCCACGGTCAACTACATCAGCTCCGGGCTGTTCTCCATGGCGGACATCCTGGACCGGGCCGGCATCCCGACCCGCATCCTGCACCTCGGCATCGAGCGGTGCATCGACCCGGGATTCGACCTGGCAGCGTTCGTGTCACGGCACAGGATCCCTGCCGTCGGCTTCTCGCTCCAGTGGCACCACTCCATTGCGGATGTGCTGGAAGAAGCCCGCAAGGTGAAGGACCGCTGCCCGGACACCCGCGTGATCCTGGGAGGGCTGACCGCGACCCACTTCCACCGCGAGATCCGTGCCGCGTGCCCGTACATCGATCACATCGCGCTGGGCGAAGGCGAGCGACAGATCGTTTCGCTCGCGCGAAACGATCACGCCGTAGCCTCATCAGCCTCCCCTCGGCTTCCGCATGACCGGCTGGCGAAGGCGGACACCCCCCAGAGCCCTGCCCCGGCCCCCGGGTCCCTCTCCCCTCGGCTTCCGCATGACCGGCTGGCGAAGGCGGACACCCCCCACAGCCCTGCCCCGGCCCCCCGTGCCCTCTCGTCTCGCGCGTACAGTGCGCTCAACTTCGAGCGGTTCGACCTGCTGCTGCACCACGAATGGCTTCCGGGCCAGCATTACATCTTGTACCCGCGTCGGCCGAGACTGAACCGGGCGCTGGTGCGGCTGGCGTTGCGGAACACGTACTTCGTGCCGCTGGGGCGGGGCTGTTCGATGGAGTGCGCGTTCTGCGGCGGATCCCGCAGCGCGCAGAAGGCTCTGATGAACCGGACGGCCCCCGCGTTCCGGTCGCCCGAGTCGGTGGAGCAGGGGCTCCGGCTGGCAGTGGAGCAGGGCGGGTTCAAGACGGTTTCGTCGTCGTTTGACCCGACGCCCTGGGCACGTGGCCCGCTGCTGGCCGTGCTGGAGCACCTCGTGCGAGCCGGCCCCCGCCTCTCCTGGAGCTTCGACGTGTTCCGTCCGCCGGACCGCGATCTGCTGAAAGCGCTTGCGGCCGCGTCGCTTCCGGGAAGCCGGGTGGTGCTGTCGGTCAACAGCCTCAACGAGGAGGTGCGGTCGCGCATCATGGACTTCCCATACTCGGATTCAGACCTGCTGCGGAGCCTCGACCTTGCTCTGGCCGAAGGGGTTCGCGTGTTCCTGTCCGTGCCGCGAAACGTCCCCCTGGACCCGGTGCCTGCGACCCGGGCCGAGCGGGAGATGGAGCGCCGGCTTGCCCGGCATCCTGCCGTGACCTTCATGCTGCGGCACCCTCTGGAGCTGGACCCGGCCAGCGCGCTGGAGCGTCAGCCGGAGCGGTACGGCTCGGTGGTAACCCGCAGGACCTTCGACCAGTACCTGGCCTACCATGCGTCGCGGACTTACGACCACGGGTTCCACCCGGCCGGCCACACCCCGGCTTCCTGGCAGGAGACGCTGTGCCGAACCCGCTGCAGCCTCGGCTTCCCCGGAGGCCGCCTCCTGTGCAAAGCCATGATGAGGGACCTTCGCAGCTGAAGCGGAGGCACGACCTGCTGATCGTCACGCAACAGAGGCTGCTGCCGGTGCGGGGAGTGGTTCAGGCTGCTGCTCGTGCAGGGAGTGGTTCAGGCTGCTGCTCGTGCAGGGAGTGGTTCAGGCTGCTGCTCGTGCGGGGAGTGGTTCAGGCTGCTGCTCGTGCGGGGAGTGGTTACGGGGTGAGGGGGGGCCGGTCGCCCTGGGTGTGGTCGGTCCGACCGGGAAATCGGCCCCCCCGCCCCGTGTTCCGGCTAAAGCCGGAAAAACGCTGTCAGGTACACCTCTGAAAACCCGAGGTCCTTTCCTTCCTCGTCCTCACGGAAATAGAGGTACCCTGACTTGAACTGAGCCGCGAGTGTCAGTCCGTCCAGCACCTCCCTTCCGACGACGAGGGAAGCGATGGGGGACACGGTGATGTACTCGTCGTCCACGGTGCCCGCAACCTGCGGCGTGTCGATGGAACGTCGCAGGACCATGAGGGACGCCTCGGTCGAAAGCTCGATGGTGACCGGCGAATCCAGCACCTTGAATGCGAGCCCTGCCCCGGACTCCAGGACCGAGAAGCTCTGCGCCAGAGGCTGGTCCGCGGACCCCGAAGCGCTGCCCACGCCGCCGCCCACGAGGACCTCCACGAAGGGGCTGACAAAGGAGGGGAGGAGGTGGTCCACGCGCAGCTCCACGCCGCCCAGCACGCTGGGAAGCAGGGAGCGTGAGCGGATGGTCGCGTCCCAGAAGAACTGGTAGCCGCCCTTGGCGGCCATGACCAGCACCGGCGCCTGCCCCTTCTCGATGAGGTACCGCCGGCTGACCTCCTCCATCCGGGACATCTCCACCGTGGTCTGCTGGCCTGCTGCGACCGTGACCCGGGATCGGTAGAGGGCCTGGTCGGTGCGCTTGAACAGCTCGATGGATCCGGGCGGGACGGCAAGCACCGTCTCCCGGCCGGCCTTCTTGGAAACCTCGGCCAGCACGACGTCCGTGTCCGGCGAGTAGACCAGGAACTCGCCGCTCAGGTCTGCGGGAAGCAGCAGTCGGCCCGTCCCCTCGTCGGGATAGGAGACCACCACCTGGCCGCTGCCCGTCATGGCATAGTCGAAGGTGGGGTGCTGCTCCCTCGCGCCGCTGGAGTAGGTGCGCTGGAGGGTCCGGTTGTAGGTGTACTGGTACAGCTCTGCAAGGGACACCCGGCCGTCCTTGCCCTCGTCTGCGTCCCCGCGCATTCCGGAAGCCAGGAAGTGGGTGAAGAAGGAGCCGCGCAGCTCCTCGCTCTCCTGCGACTTCTCCCCAGCAGAGCTGGAGGTGATGATGGCATAGCCGCGGGCGTCCCCCTCCGGGGCCATGGACAGGTCGAGCACCGGGACACGCTTGCCCCCCTTGTCGCGAACCAGCGCACCGGACTGGCATGCATCCAGGATCGCAACCGTCACCGACGCGGGTGATTTCTCTACGAATCCGCGCAGTTCCGCCATGGGGAAGAGGGTGTCGCCGAGTTGGAGACCGGCCTCGTCAGCATGTCCGCTGTAGTAGAAGAACAGCTCGGTCTTCCGGTTGCCCGGCTCGGCAAGCCGCCGGCTTACGTCCGCGAGCGCGTTGCGCAGCCCGTCCGCATTCGGGGCAAGGAGCAGCCACACGTCTCCTGTACCGACACGGCCCAGCGTGGTGAAGAGCTCGGCCATCTTCGCAGCGTCCTTCTGAGCGAAGCCCAAGGGCTGAGTTCCCTTTGCCCCGACGTCCGCGCCCACGACGATCGCGAGGCGCTGCCGCGAGCCGTCGGCCCCGGGGTCGGCCGCAACCTGCTGGCCGGAAGCCGCGGTCGCAAACAGAGCAGAAGCCACGAGAATGATTGAAACAATGTACTGTCTCATGGCATCACCTCTTCTCCACCAGCAGGGTAGCCTGCGGCAGCGGCAGGGGAAGCTCGACCAGGTCCTCCACCCCCTTGCCTTGCGCCAGGAAGCTCAGCATCGCGGTCCAGACAGCGGCCTCGACGTCTCCCCGAGACAGGGGGGTTCGGGAGAAGATTGCGTAGAACCGCTCGTAGCCCACGAAGTCGTCCAGCATCACGCCGCCGGGAAGTGGGAGATTGCGTCCCCGAACCACGGGCACGGAGAAACCGGAACCGTCCGGATAGTAGCTGCTGACCCTGCCCCACGCATCGACGCTGAGCAGGAAGACGTAGTCGAAGCTTCCGGAATCATAGAAGAAGCGCAGCACATCTCCCTCTTTCAAGAGGGCACCGTCCGACAGTGGAACCGACGAGCTTCCGACGAGCTTGTGGAACGACACCGCGGGGTTCTCGACCGCGACGGCCGAACGGGGTCCGGTCATCCCCTTGTCCCTGAGCTGGCCCACCAGGCCGAACGGGTTTCCGGCCCCGCCCTCCGTCCCTGCGGCCCTGCCCTCCGTCCCCGGGCCTTTCGGGACCATGGGGCCGACGAGCGCGACCAGCAGCACGGCCGCGGCCGCGCCGGATGCGAATGCCAGGAAGGAGCCGAGCCGGGTGGACCGTCTCCGGCGCTCCAGCACATCCACGAATGCCGCGGGCGGGAAGCGGCGGTAGAACTCGTCCTCCGGCACGGGGGTGACGGCCGCAAGCGGCGGAAGCCGATCGGGAAGCTGAGACGGGACCGGATCGCGGTAGGTCGTCATGCACGGCCTCCGTCCCCGGGTCCCCGCCCTCCGTCCCCGGGCCCTTCCCCGGGCCCTCCGTCCCTGCTGCCCCGCCCTCCGTCCCCGCGGGTCACGTCCCCGCGGGTCACGGCTTCTCCCCGTTCGAGGAACGCGGCAACGGTGCGGCGGACCGTGGGGAGGCTGACGCGGTTTTCGGCCGCGACCTCGTCCATGGTCATGCCTTCGAGGAAGTACCCTGCCACGATGGACGCCTTGGCCTCGGGCAGGGAGACGAGGAGCTTCTGGAAGAGCAGCCGGTTCTCCACGATCGTCTGCGGCTGGTCCAGAGACACGGGGCGGGTCTCGTCGAACGTCTCGGTCTTCCAGTATCGGTTCCTGCGGATCTCGTTGAGGCAGCGGTTGGTGGCCACGGTAAGCAGCCAGCTAGCGGCCTGGCCGTCCGCGGCAAAGCCGGTCAGCTTGCTCATCAACGCCAGGAAGGTGTCCTGCACCATGTCCATGGCCCGCTGCTCCTCTCGCAGCAGATACAGGCAGCGCCTGTACACTCGGTGGCCGAAGAGCCCGTACAACCGTTGCACTTCAGACGGCTTCATTCACGCCACCCGGACACTTGGAACACCCCACCCCGGGGAAAGTGATCAAAAAAGATTCACGCACGCGATTCTACCTAAGATGAGTGGCTGATCCATTAAGTAGATGATCCACAGATCCGGTGGAGTTCCGCTCCTCGGGGGGTGGCTTTGTCGCGCGCGCGTTTCCCCGGTTGCGCGACGGGACGCTCGCGCTACAATGGCGCGCGGCATGTGGGACGTCGCGGCCGGACGGTGGTCGGGCGCGGCACGTGGGACCATGCGCCCGCACGACGGTGGGGCGCGGCTTGCGGAGGGAAACGTGGCCCGGCTGTCTGTCATGGCGCTTGCGGTTCTGGTCCTTGCGGCTCCGGCGGTGTCCCGTGCGGACTGCTCCGGCGGGGCCGAGCAGGTGCAGTACGGGTGCGGCAAGGTGGGTTGGGCCGGCTGCTGCGACGGGGAGATCCTGAGGTTCTGCGAAGGCGGGGGGTTGTGCGAGAAGGACTGCTCCGGAGCGCTCCACTGCGGGTACAACAAGGACAAGGGCTTCTACGATTGCGGCACGGACGGGCAGGGGGATCCGGGCGGGACATTCCCGCTGGAGTGCCCTCCGGACGATCTGTGCCAGGGTGTGGACTATGCGGGGTGCTGTGCGGGGGACGTGGCGTGGTGGTGCGAGGGGAATGCGCTGAAGTCGCTGGACTGCGGGGCCAACGGCACGCTCTCGGTATGCGGGTTCAACGGCGGGAAGAAGGTGGCGGACTGTCTCGACGCCGAGGCCGCGGCCGCACCGTCGTGCCCGTTTGCGCCCGGAGCCGACGTGGGGACGGGGGGAGACGTGGTGGCTCCGGACGGAGCCGGTCCAGCCGACTCCGGAGCGGGCACGGGGGACGCGTGGCCCTCGGTGGACGGGGTGACGGTGCCGGACGTGAACGCGCCGTCG
>Ga0233425_10004627_pt1 | contig 22833 bp, 14 predicted proteins | sample Watercolumn_Towu_2_FD_181712 | JGI IMG/M metagenome (GOLD analysis project Ga0233425, IMG submission 181712) | Freshwater microbial communities from Lake Towuti, South Sulawesi, Indonesia - Watercolumn_Towuti2014_140_MG | ecosystem: Environmental > Aquatic > Freshwater > Lake | place... | reverse complement strand
GCGGCAGCGCGAGCGCTGCCAGAACTTGCCGCGGACTTCGACGAGTCTGCGCCAAGCGCTGCGGCGTCGCATGGTTCGCCGCGCTGTGCACACTGCTTGCTTGCGCGGCGTGCTCGAAGCGCGAGGATCCGATTGTGCGCGCCGAAGACCCCGCTGCGCGCCGTGCTGCGCTCGAAGGGATCGAGACATCACTTCGCGCGGCACGACTCGATGATGCGCTGCGGATTGCCGTGCGACTTGCCGATGCGTTGCCGAACGACGCGGATGTGCAAGAGATTCTCGGCCGAACGCATCTTGCCAGGTCGGTCGCGGCCGTTCAACCAGCGCTGCAGTCTGCGGAACGGGCAGCGGCAGCGCAGGCGTATCTGCGCGCCGCACTGTTGCAACCCGCGCACGCCGGTCTTCAGTCTGCGGCGGGCGTCGCCGCACAGCAGGCGGGCATGCTGACCGACGCGATCACATGCTTCGAGCGAGCGCAATCCGCGGATGGCGCCAACGCACAACATCCGCTCTATCTCGGTCAGGCCCTGCTCCAAGCGGGCGATCTGCCGCGCGCGCGCGTGTGTCTCGAGCGGGCGAGAGATTTGGCACCCGAATCCCCATGGCCGCTCAGCGGGCTCGCGGGACTGGAGTTGCAAGTGGGCAATGCACCGCTCGCGCTCGTCTTGGCCCAACGCGCGCGTGCGCTTGATCCTCAAGCGGACCAGTTGCGCATCATCGAGGCAAAGGCGCTTCGCAAGTTGGCGCGGCATGCCGAGGTGCTCACTCTGCTGCTCGCGCTCCCGCCGAAGTCGCGAGCGGGAGAAGCGTTCGCCTGGGAAATCGCGAGCGCACACGAATCGCTCGGCGACCGCGTTGCAGCAGCGGCCGCGTGGGGCGAGTGGGCCGAACAGTGTGCGACCGCCGATGCTGCGGTCGATGCTGCGCGGCGCTGGGAAGAGGCGAGTGATCCGATTCAGGCTGCATCGTGGCGACGGGTCGCGGTGCAGCGCGGTTGGGTTCCACCGCCGGTGCCTAGCGCAGCCAACGCCCCCCGTCGAGGCGAATGATCTCACCGCAGATGTAGGTCGCCTCGAGCGCCAGCCACGCAGCGCAGCGAGCAGCCTCTTCCGGCGTGCCCGCCCGAGCGAGCGGCGTGCGTTCGATGTAGCGGCGCATCATCGCAGGATCCGAATCGACCGGCCATGCCACGACACCGGGTGCAATGCCATTCACTCGGATCTGCGGGGCGAGTTCGAGGGCAAGCGCGCCAATGAGCGCATCGAGCGCGCCCTTTGATGCAAAGTAGGACGCATGATTCTTGTAGAGGCGGCCTGCCACATGCATGTCGCTGAAGCACACTACCGCGCCACCCGATGGAATACCCGACTTGGCCAACTGCGGCGCGACGGCCTGTGTCAGAAGCAGCGGCGCGAGTGCGTTCACACGCATGTGCGACATTGCGTGCTCGGGCGTGATGGACCCGAACGACTGCGCTTCGTAGCGGCTTGCGCAGTGCACGATGACATCTACGCCGCGCGCCGCCAATCGTGTGCCCATGGCCTGCACCGCATTGAGATCATCGAGCTCGGCGCACTCGATCAGAACTTCGGGCTCCGCTCGCCCCGCATCACGCGCAGCTGCGCGGCACAGCATGGCACTCTCACGCGCCGCATCATTGTCGGCTCGAACGGCGAGCGTGATGTCGAGCCCGCGCCGCGCGAACTCCACCGCAGTCGCTCGACCAACGCGAGCCGCACTGCCCGTGATGATGGCTCGATGTTTCCGTTCTGGCATGGTCGGCGGCTTGGTTGTGGCCAAGCGCAATCACGAGCGTACTACTATCCGCAGAAGTGCATGCTGCCGCGCAATAGGCCATTTTCTGGAAGTCCCAACCACACACTGCAGGAGGCGTGGAATGCGCTCACCCGCGGAGCACGGCGCCTGCTCTGGGTTGGCATCGCCGGAGCGGTTGCACTCCTTGTGCTTGCTGCGGTGCTCGCGTTGACGCCATCCTGGGTCAGCTCGCTGGTGGCGGCGCAGGTTGGGCGGACCGTCGGCGGCGATGCGACGCTCGATCGTTTCGCATGGCAGGGCTGGGGGAAGGCGCGCCTCGAAGGACTCGTCGTGCGCGTTCCCGGCTGGGAGGGAATCGGTCGTGATCTGATCACGGTGCGGGACATGGAGGTGGACCTCACCCCTTGGACCTTGCTCTGGGGTCCACTCCACATTCGCTCGCTGAAGATTGGGAAGCTCGACATCCAAGTGGTGGAACGCACTTCGGCGGACGGTGGCTACAACTTCCAATCATTGCGGCGGTCGCTCGCAAGCCCGAGCGACGGCGGCGCGCTGCGCATCGATCGCGCCGCGATCGATGAGATTCGCGTGTCAGTCGGGCGGCTCCGCAGCGGTGCGCTGCGAGATCCATTTGACTTCGCTGCATCGGCGAGCCTTATGCCCGATCCGGCAGGCGCTGCGCGTTCACGATTGGAATTGCAGGAACTTGGCGGCGAAACGCGCGTGAGTGGTTGGTGGGATCAGTCGTCGCTCGCATTTTCACTCAGTGCGACCGGCATGAAGATCACGGAACGCCTGGCGTTCATGATGCCGCGCCAAGTTGGCTCGGTAGTGCTTGCCTCGGACGCCGAAGGCGATGTTGTGAATGCAACGCTCACATCAAGCCCGAAGGAGCCAGTACGCGGGACACTCGAAGTTCGCGATCTTTCCGCGAAACTTCCTGTCAATCTGTTCGGATCGTGGGTCCGTTATGAGGGCATGAAGATCTTCGATGCCAAGGGGAAACCCGAAGTCTTCGTGCGCAGCGGCAAACTTGAGATCGATGGCGGTCGAGTGGCGCTGCGCGACTTTGACTTTGATGTTCTCAGCGACTCGAGCGACCGCAAGGTTGCTCGGCTTCCCTTCTTCGCTTCCCTTGAGGTCGATCTCGACGCCGTACCGTGGGACAAGTTTGACTGGGAACGCCGCGCCGAGTGGCTTGAGCAGGTTCGATTGCTCGCGCCGTTTGATGTGAATGTGCGCATTCCGGCACTCGAACTCGGCACCCAACGCGACACAAGCGCGCTTGAGGCGCCGCGCGCGGTGGCAGAGTTCCTCAAGTCCTTCATGGTTCGTGAACTCCGAGCGACAGCTGATTGGTCGGCGCATCGCGGTGTTGCGCATGTCGGTCCGGACGGAGCATCGACTCCGGCGGACACGGAGCATCGGGCGCTTCTCACCATTCTCGATGCTCGAGGGGCGTTCGACGAGTTTCCCTATCCACTGACCAGGGTGAAGTCAACGATTCGCATCCGCGGGCGTGATGCGCATATCGAATCACTCGAGGGAATCGGATCGGACGAAGCACTAATCCGAATCACCGGTGACATTCGCGGGATGGACTCGGATCCTGAGGTCAATCTGAACATCACCTCAGAACGCGCGCCAATCGATCACGCACTGATCAACAGTTTCCCCGCCAGCGAGCGAAGGCTCTTCGAAAGCATCTTTTGGAGTGGCGGCTTCCTGTCGCTGCAACGCGCGGGACTCTTGCGTGATCCTCTGCAGGTCGATACAAGCCGCGATGAACTTTTGCAGGTGGAGCGTGCCCTCGCTGCGCTTTCGGCATCGACGAACTCAACTCCCGCCGAGATTGCATCTCTCTCTGCGCGTGCAGGTGAATTGACCCGCATCATTCAGGAGGGACCATTTGAGCCTGGTGGACATATCCGATTCGATCTTGCGGTGAACCAGCCGCAGGGCGCGAACACGCCCGCTACTGTCCGCGGCACAATCGATCTCTTGGAGGCAGATCTTCTGCCCGAGGCGTTCCCGTATCCAGTGCGTGCACGCAACGGAAAGATCCTTCTCACAGACGACCGCATCGAGTTTGGCGACAAGGTGCCGTTCACCACATTTGCAGGTGGAACGGGCCACTTCAGCGGCGGGGTGCGATTCCATACGGCGGCGAATGGAGAACTGCGGTTTGAGCCGGAGATTCGATTTGAGCTGCCGACGGAGCGCATCAATCCAAGGTTGTTTACAGCGATCCCTCCCGAACCTGACGAGACAGTGGTTGGCTGGCCCGGACTCTCGCTCTCAAGGGGCGGGTCGATCGTCCAGCAGATCAATCCAGCCGGTCGCCTCAGTCTCTCCGGAGCGTTGCGTGGTTCTCCTGATGGCACGACGAAACTCGACTGCGCGATCTCGCTTTCGCAAGGCAGTATTCATCCGATTGTTCCCCCCGGCGAAATCCTCTCGAGCGATGAGATTGCTTGGCCAGTCGGATTCAGCCTTGAAGATTGCCTCGGCGAGTTCCGAGTCACCGATAAGGCTATTGAAATCAAGAGTTTCATCGGTTCTCGTTTGCCTGGGAGCATTCATGCTGCCGGCGTGGTCGGCATCGGGCATCTGCCGACATCCGTGAAGGTCGAGCTGCGCGATATCGAACTCGCCGAGTACGCGGTGAATCTGCTGCCGTTTCGTGAACAGGCCGAGGCTGACCGACTGTGGAAGCGCTACGTGCCGCAGGGGCTGTTCGATGCAAACCTCCGTGTCGACGGCGATTTGGAGGGCGTTCTTCGCACTTCGGTCACGATCAAACCGCGTGATCTGCTGCTACGGTTACCAGAGGGGGAGGTATTCACGATCTTCCACTCGGGCAGTATCACCATCGCGGGAAACCATGTCACATTCAACGGCGTCGACATGACAGCTGGACCGCGAGACGGCTTTGCATCGCGTATGTGCATTGAGGGTAGTGTTGGCAGTGATTTGTCGTCGATCGACATTCAAGCAAGTGTGGAAAATGGATTGCTGCAGGGACCGCTCTTGCATGAAATCGCCGACCGCGTCGACGCCGATGGATTTGGAGCCGTCATGAAGGATTTGCAGCCGAAGGGGCGCTACGAGGCGTTCATCAGTGTGTCGGGCGACCAGAACCTTGCCTTCAGCGACTTTGAACTTGAGGTACGGCTTGCGGATCTGAGTCTCGGTCATGGAGAGTGGGAAACCGCGTTGCGTTTCGAGGAACCGCTGCGAGTGACTGCGGGCGGCGGCAGAATGTTGTTGCACCCCTTTTCTGCTCATGTCATCGGCGGTTCCATCGAGGGCGGCGGATGGGTCGATGGCGACCCGTCCGGGCAGATCCGCGGCGGCGAGTTTTCAGCAGTCGTGACATCGCAGGCTCCCGTGCAGGGGTTGTACGGCCTGATCCCTGCAAGTCTCGCGCAGCTTCTCGTCCGAAACAACTTCGCGGTGCGCGATCTGTTGCGCGCGGATGCATCGATTTCCTTGTTGCGCGAATCCGACAGCATGACGACCGACATTGGGGTCGACTGTCGCGTCTGGAATGCGGCACTTGCCATCGGCCCAGGCATCGACCAGGCGGACGCATCCGCGTTTCTGACAAGCCGCACGAACAGCACCACCAAGCCCATCTTCGAGGCAGTTGTCAGCGACTCATCTCTTCTGATCGCCGACCGACCGGTTCATGATGTGTCGATGCGACTGCGCGTTGCTCACGGGAGCGATGTGCTTGAGCTGCTCGACTGCGAGGGCCGACTCGGGAGCGGCAGGCTTTCAGCGACAGCAGAGTTTGGATTGAGTGCGCCATACCCCATCGCCGCCGACTGCGCTCTGTCAGGCGCGCCCATCGGACTGCTTGCTGGAGTTCAGACCACGGATGTCACCAGCGGACAGGGCGTGCGCACGGATCGAGGGCGGGTCGATGCACGCCTGACGATGCAGGGAAATCGAGACGGCATCGCGAGTCGGTGCGGTCGTGGTGCTGCCGTGATCGAGCAGACCGAGTTGGCGCGACTCCCCATCGCGCTCGCGCTCTTGCAACTCGGTCAAGCAAGCATCAACCTCGACCCCGTTGTCGAGCGTGGTGACTTCGAGTTCACGATCGATCGATCGACCGTCAACTTTGAGCGCTTCGATCTCACTTCGCACAACATGATCCTGAGAGGAACCGGCAGCCTCGATACCGAGACCCGCGCCATTGCCCTGCGGCTTGCGAACAAGGGCACAATCCCACTTGTCAGCGATCTCCTTGGTGGCGTTTCGAACCAGATCTTTCAAATCGATGTTCGTGGCACGCTCGACAAACCGGAGGGCTCACTTGTGCCGCTGCCGCTGCTCCTTCCCGCGCCGGCACTGCCGGAAACCGTCGAACCGATCGCGCCGATTGCGCGGACGAATCCATGAAGCCAAGGGCAGAACACCCGCGACTGGCCCCGCATCTGAGACGAGCCATCGACGAATTGGTTGCTCTGGCGTTTGCCGAGGGTGCGCCCGATACTGATCGGCAGTTGCGCGCGCATGTGATTTCGGAGATGGTCGCCACGGCGCTTCACCTCGCGAACGACCGATTGACGATGGGCGAGCTCCGGCTGATTCGCCAGTCGCTGCGCGAGATGCGTGCCGCGTTCACCATGTTTGACCGGTATCGATCGTTGCGCAAGGTCGCAATCTTTGGCAGCGCACGCACACCACGCGACCACCCCGACTACATCGCCGCCCTCGAATTCTCCCGTGCGCTCGCCGAGCGTGGCTGGATGGCAATCACTGGCGCAGGCCCCGGCATCATGCAGGCGGGCAACGAAGGACCAACCCCTGAACAATCCTTTGGGCTTTCGATCCGCCTGCCGTTCGAGGATCGCCCCAACCCGGTGATCGCCGACGATCCGAAGTTGCTGAAGTTCCGCTATTACTTCACGCGCAAGCTTGCCTTCATGGGCAGCGCGGATGCGGTTGCAGCTTTCCCCGGTGGCTATGGAACGCAAGATGAACTGTTCGAGGCGCTGACACTCGTGCAGTGTGGTCGCAGCTTGGTGGTGCCCATCGTCCTGGTCGAGGGTGAAGGCGGACAGTATTGGCAGCGTTGGCGTTCCTTCGTCAGCGAATGCATGGAGCGCACGCACTGGATCAGCCCTGAGGACACGGATTTCTTCACCCACGCAACATCTGCAGCCCATGCGGTGGAAATCATCACTTCGTTCTATCACCGCTATCGCTCGAGCCGATATGTTGATGATCTCCTTGTGCTGCGACTCGATGCGCCCCTTTCATCGGAGCAACTTCGGAAACTTTCCCACGAGTTCTCGCCGCTGCTCCAATCGGGCACGATGCATCAGGGCGATTCGCTCGACGGTGACGATGCCCCGACAGGGACACCGCGCATCTGGTTCCACCACAACCGCCGGCTCTTCGGGCTCATTCGGCGATTGATCGATCGCATCAACACCCTGCCACACTCCGCCGCATGATCGACTCACGCGCCTCCACTCCCAGTTGCACGGTGACGCGTCTTCTCGCGCTCGCGGCAGCGGCGCTCGCTCTTCTGTCGTGCGCTGCACCCCCAAGTGAGAAGGGCGAATCCTCCACTCGCACCGAAGACACCGCAGGTGCAAACGCGCGCCCGGAGCGCACCTCCCAAGAGCAGTGGGACGCAACGGATGTTGCTGCCGCATGGACAGACATTGCTGCATCGGTACCCACGCGCGATGTGTGGATTCCATCAGACGACGGATCGACCGACGGACTTGTCGTGCTCCGCTGGCAAGTGCCCGACAATTCGGATGCGGTCCATGCATTCTTCGAGGCGAACAAGCCGACTCTGTTGAACGACAGCGCGCAGGATCGGCTGCTTGGGAACGGCATTCGGGTCGCTGCCGTGCCAATGGAGCAGCTCGGCGCATCGCTCGACAGCCTCGGTGGCACCGCATCGAGCATTCGATTGTGGCTCGGCCAAGCGCATGCATGGACGCAGGTGAATGCTCTACCCCTTCGCGGACCGTGTGCGGTGCTGGTGGATGGGAGTACGCGCCGACTTTCGGGCGGCACGCTGCAGTTGTTGATCCGCGGTTGGACCGTGCCACTCGAGAGAGGTGCAGTCACCGATGTGGAGTTGCAGCCGGCATTCCTCGCCGGTGGCGCGGTTCCCGGTGCACGCTCATCTGCTCGTGAGACCTTCACCGGCGCCGGATTTTCCGTCGCGCTTGAGCGCGGAACCGCGCTGTTGGTGACAAGCGCTCCACCCCGCGCGCTCAGTGCCGGAAAGGGGCCCGCCGCTGGCCCACCAGTCTTGCCGCCAGCCACACTCGGCGAACTGTTACTCGGTCGCCAGGGTGGCGAACGCGATCTGCTGCGGCTTCGCCCGGTTGTTGTCATTGCTCCGATGATCGCTGCTCGTCACTTTGAGGGTGTTGCCGCCGTAGACTCAAGTCAAGAGTCGGTGCATCCATGACTACTTTGCCGCCCATCTACCCGGATCAGATCCCGACGACGCGCCATCGCAGACGGCTGCTGACGGTGGCAGTGTTCCCGACCCTTTTGACGCTCGGAAATCTCATCTGCGGATTCGCGGCGATTCACTACGCAAGCAAACCAATTGGACCGAGCAACATTTTTGGATGGAGCACGCTGACCATTGCTGGGAGCCTTGTGTTCCTCGGCATGCTGTTCGATGCCTTCGACGGCTTTGCAGCACGAGTCACGAAGTCCGCGAGTGAGTTCGGCGCACAACTCGATTCAATGGCCGACATGGTGACCTTCGGTGTTGCGCCGGCGTTCATGGTGCTGCGACTTGTGAGCTACTACTACGGCGGCCCCGACCAGTACACGGGGATCCTTGGTCCTGATGCGGAAGGTGTGTACGGCAAGATCATCTGGGGCGTGACGGCCTTCTACATCTGTTGCACTGCTCTGCGGCTCGCGCGCTTCAATGCAGAAGTTGGCTCTGTCGACGAAGCAGATCATCGAGTGTTTCGCGGCCTGCCCTCGCCCGGTTCGGCCGGTGCGATCGCCAGCCTCACACTTCTTCATCAGCACCTCACCGTCATTCGCTTTCATGAGATGCCCCCCGATGGATTCGAAAAGACTTCTGCCTTGATTCTTCCCCTTGCCACGATGCTCGCATCCGTTGCCATGATCTCGCGCATTCCCTACGGGCACTTTGTGAATCGCTATCTGCGCGGGCGGCATTCGTTCGCATTTGTTGCGTGGTTGATGCTGCCCATCGCGTTCGCAATCTGGTGGTTCCAAGTTGCGCTTGCTGTCGCGTTTTGCGGCTATGCACTCTCAGGTCCGATCGCACTGCTGCTGAAGTTGCGCCCATCGCGTGCCGTGTCCACAGAGGATGAATGACAACCGCTCCAGCGAATCCCAGTGCGGCGGGCAGACTCCCAGCTCGCTTTGGCCCATACGGCGGGCAGTTCGTTCCTGAAACGCTGATCGCAGCACTGCAGGAACTCGAAGCCGCCTTCATTCAGGCGCGCAGCGATTCCCGCTTTCAGGAGGAACTCCGCGGTCTTCTGAAGCATTTTGTTGGACGGCCCACGGCGCTGTGCGATGCGCCGCGACTCACGGCGCACGCAGGCGGCGCTCGGATCGTGCTCAAACGCGAGGACCTTTCGCACACCGGCGCACACAAGATCAACAACACGATGGGTCAGACGCTGCTTGCGCTGCGCATGGGGAAGAAGCGGATCATCGCAGAGACTGGTGCAGGCCAGCACGGCGTGGCCACGGCGACTGCGTGCGCGCACTTTGGACTTCCTTGCGAGGTCTACATGGGTAGTGAGGATGTGCGGCGGCAGGCGCTGAATGTCTTTCGCATGCGATTGCTCGGCGCCACGGTCAACGAAGTCTCGTCGGGCTCTCGCACGCTGAAGGATGCGACGAACGAAGCGATGCGAGACTGGATGGGATCCGTCGGCAACACGCACTACATCATTGGGAGCGTGGTCGGTCCACACCCCTTCCCCACCATCGTGAGAGACTTCCAAAGCGTCATCGGTCAGGAGTGCCGCGCTCAATGTCTTGAGCAACTTGGGCGACTACCCGATGCAGTCGTGGCGTGCGTCGGCGGCGGATCGAATGCAGCTGGCATCTTCGCGCCCTTCGTCGCGGACGCATCGGTTCGTCTCATCGGTGCGGAGGCGGGTGGGCTCGGTCTTGGTGCAGGGCAACACGCGGCACCGCTGTCGCTCGGAACGCCGGGAGTTCTGCATGGCTCATACTCGTATGTGCTGCAGACCGCCGATGGACAAACAGCCGATGTGCACTCGTGCAGTGCAGGGCTTGACTACCCAGGCGTTGGTCCTGAGCACTCGTATTGGCGTGATGCGGGACGCGTCCAGTACTGCGCCGTCAGCGACTCGGAAGCACTGGGGGCTTTCCAACTGCTTGCACGACTCGAAGGGATCATTCCAGCACTCGAGACCGCGCACGCGGTACATGCGGCCGTTCAGACGGCAGCGCAGATGCGCGCTGATCAGATTGTGGTGATCAATGTGTCCGGGCGCGGCGACAAGGATGTGACTGAGGCCATCCGCCTCATCACCTCGAGCGTTGCCCCTTCGGCGCATCAGTCTGCGGCCCACCCTTCGAACTCGTCCGCCCCGCACCATCGCGCGGGATGAAGTCGAGCGCAATGGGATAGTGATCGCTCGCGTAACCGCTCGGCGGCGTGTCCTTGCGCCAGTCGTAGCTGTCGCCTGGGTGCAGCGATGACAGAACGAAGAACGATCCGGGAACAATCTCCTCTGCAAATCCATCGGACATGAGGATGTAGTCAATCGACCGCCCTGACTCATGCGTTGTGTAGCGGTCGTACAGCTGCTGCTTCTGTTCTTCCGATGCGCTGCGGTTGCGACCAGCTGCCTGATCGTCGCTGTTTCGGAAGTCGTATCCGTTCTGAAGCCCCGCCTCCTTGTACATGCGCCGCACATCACTCATGGGTGTTGCGTTGAAATCGCCGACCACCACGATGTTCGCATTGGCATCCTTGCTCCGCCGCTGCTTCACAAACTCGATGATCTTTGCAGCCTCCGCCTCGCGGTGATCGTTGTACCTTTCGCCGCCCGCCTTGTGGTGGATGACAAACGCCGTCAGCACATAGCCACCCGGCAACTGCACATCGAATGCGAGCGGACTGCGCTGGAACTTGGTCGGATCATCAGGCACAGGCGTGGATTCCTTTGAATCACCACTTGGCTTCGCTTCGCCCTTTGGCTCCGACTTCTCCCGATCTGGCTTGCCGCCGCGGGTATCGAGTACCGTTCCAACAAACACTGTTGGGGACGCGATTGGGAAACGCGACAGCACAGACTGCTCAACACCTCGGTAGTAGCCAGCGTCGATGCTTTCAACATGGTCGTAGCCAAGACCCTTGAGGTAGGTGTCACGAAACCAGATGAGCGCCTCCTTCGACTCGATCTCCTGGAGGCAGAGAATGTCTGCATCAAGTCGCCGAATCACCTCGGCCAATGCCTTGGCACGATCATCCGTCACGGCGAGTTTCAGGTCCTCCCACTCGCCCGAAAGCGCTGGATCATCGACATGATCGAAAAGGTTCTGGAGGTTGTAGGCAGCGAGTCGGACAGCCCCCTTCGCCTTTGGCGGCGCCTGCTGCAAACCGTAGTGCAGCCCAGGTCCGCGCTGTCGCTTTGGCTGACGGGCGGTCTTGTCGTCGCGAGGTGCGCTCTGCGCTGCAGAGTCGGTACCGCCACCGGGTGGCGCTGAGGACGGAGACTGCGTGAGAGCCGACGCGGCGATGAGCGCCGCAAGGGCGACGACAAAACTGTTCCAGAGAGGCATCCGTCGAGCGTACCTCACAGACCTATCATTCCGATTCGTGGCGTTCACATCGAGTCGAAGGCAGTACAGCGCATACCGCGAGGAGGCAGCGCAGCGGCGTGCGCGGAGCAAGTCGCAGCGGACAATTGTCACGCGACACGGCACAGAGGTCAGCGCTCGCCGCAATCGATCACTCGGCGAGCTGCTCCGCTCCTTTGCTGAAACGGTCGGAAGAGACCGCAGGAAGGTGCTCATTGCGCTCAGTTGCGCGACGGTTGGCAGCGTGCTGGAACTGCTCCCTCCCGCGGCCACCAAGATCGCCATTGACAATGTCTTCGGGGGCGCCCCCCTGCCGGAGGCTCTCCGCCGATGGCTGCCCGTGAGCGACGCGACCCTCAGCGATCCCCACACACTGCTCGCGCTGCTCGCCGCCACGATCGTCGGGCTCTCCGTCGTGGCAGTCATCTTGAGTATCACAGGCAGACTGCTTGCGACACGAACGGTCAAGTCCGTGCAGAACCGAATGCGCCGCCGCGTGCTTGGTCATGCGATGAAACTGCCGCTGTCTCGCATCCATCACATTCGCGCTGGCGGCATGGTGACCGCACTGCGCGAGGATGCGGCAGGCGTCGGCGATCTCGTATTCAGCATGCTCTACAACCCATGGCGTGCTGTCATTCAGTTGATCGGCAGCCTCGCCGTACTCGGCGCGACGGATTGGCGGCTGCTGCTTGGAGCGCTTGTTGTGCTGCCGGTCGTCGTGCTGTCGCATCGGACATGGATCGGGCGCATCCGACCGATTTACCGCGACATCAAGCAGACGCGCGAGTTGATCGATGCGCACGCAGCCGAGGTGTTCGGCGGCATGCGTGTTGTCCGCGGCTTCGACCGAACCCGCTCCGAGGCGGCACGCGCGGCTCGCTCTTCTCATCTGATGTCGCGCCAGGAAATGTTCGTGTGGTGGTGGTCTCGCGGCATTGATCTGGCGTGGGCGCTCTTCATCCCATGCGCCAGTGCGGCACTGCTCTGGTACGGCGGAACGCAGGTGCTGAGCGGAACACTCACCGCTGGCGATCTCGTGCTGTTCTTGACCTATGTGGTGATGTTGCTGCTGCCAATCCAGATGCTCGCATCGAGCGCGACCGCGTTCCAGACGAATCTGGCTGGACTGGATCGGCTGCTCGACCTGCTCTCGGAGAGTCCAGACATGCCCGACCGCCCCGGTGCGGTGCGCTTGGTCAAGTCGGCAATCCAGGGACATGTGGAAATCCGTCGTGTGTCCTACAAGTATCCGCAGACTGATCGCGCTGTACTCGATCAGGTCACGCTGCTCGCGCCTCCCGGTAAGACCGTTGCGCTGGTTGGTCCATCCGGCAGCGGGAAGACGACACTCTGCAATCTTGTTGCACGCTTCTTCGATCCAACGGAGGGCGCCGTGCTCGTCGATGGCACCGATCTGCGCGACATTCAACTCCGCTCGTGGCATCGAATCCTCGGCATTGTCGAACAAGATGTCTTTCTGTTCGATGGAACGGTCGAGGACAACATTCGCTACGGCACGCGCGAAGCGAGCGACGCGGCGGTGCGCGAGGCGATCGAGCGCGCGAATGCGGCTGACTTTATTGCAGCGATGCCGAGTGGAATGCAGACTCGAATCGGTGAGCGCGGCGTTCGTCTATCCGGTGGCCAGCGGCAACGCTTGGCAATTGCTAGGGCATTGCTTGCTGATCCAAAGATTCTGATTCTCGATGAAGCAACAAGCAGCCTTGATTCGGAGTCGGAGCGACTCATTCAGTCGGCACTCGCTGAACTGTTGCGCGACCGTACGACCTTTGTGATCGCTCACCGCCTCAGCACGATCCAGCACGCGGATCAGATCGTGGTGCTCGAGGGCGGCAGCGTGTGCGCGTCGGGAACGCATCAACGCTTGTTGGAGACAAGCGAGCGGTACCGCACGATGGTGCTGCTCCAGACAGCGCCACCCGCTGCCCCCAAAGCAGTTGGAACTCCGGCCGCTACCCCGCAGCGTGGGTCGGCGCACCCGCCGATGTCCGTCCCCTCCAGTTCCGCCGCCCCGTGACATGCAGCCACGCGCTATGCCACTGGATGAGCGTGAGCAGCGCAATGCCAACTGGGTGCAAGAGCACAGACCGCAGCGATTGACGGAAGCGCATCATGAACGCAATACGCACCGCCAGACTCATTGCGACCGCGGCAGCGGCAAGCCACTCGGGCGCACGCCATGGATGCGCTGCAATGACCGCCCACACGATCCAGGCCACCGGCAGCAGTTGACCGAGCGCGTGCACGACAGTGATCAACAGCAGTAAGCCAAACGAGCCAAGTCCCTCGAACGCATTCTTGGCAAATCCGTACCAGACTGCGCCGGCGCCGTGATACATGCGGCACGACACGACGGGCGTTCCATCGAAGAGATCAGTCCGCAGTCCTGCGCGGCGCACTGCGCGGGGCAACTTGATGCCATCGTGCATGGACGCTCGGAATGATTCGTGACCACCCGCAGCCTGCCACGCGCTTCGCTCGATGAACAGAAACTGTCCGCAGCCCGCGCTCGCCGCGGGACGGAGCGTAGAGCGCATCTGCCCAAACGGCAGATAGCAGAGCAGGACAAAGTGGATCAGCGGAATCACCGCGTCTTCCATCCACGACTCTGTCTCCTGCCGCGGCACAGTGGAAACGAGCGCACTGCCGCTGCCGCGTGCAGCCAACCAGGCACTACGAAGTGCGCTCGGCGCAAGCCGCACATCTGCATCGGTGAAGAGCAGCCAGTCTCGTGTCGCAGCCGAGCCCGTCCGTTGACAGCCCCACTGCTTCCCATTCCACCCCTGCGGCAGCGGCTGGCGTTCCACGACACGCACTCGATCATCCTCCTCGCACAGCATCGTGAGAATCGCTGGCGTCTCATCCGTCGATGCATCGTCGTGCACCATCACTTCAACATCAACGCCCGTGCTCGCGAGCGCGGACCGAACGCAGGCCTCGATGTTGGCCGCCTCATTGCGAGCGGGAATGCACACTGTCACGGAGGGGCGCTCGCTCGCAGGACCACTGCTTGCATCTACGACCCTGTAGCGGCGCAGGTTGAGAGCGCCGAGCAGCGCGGGGATCGCACTGCAGGCGAACGCGACGGACATCAGCAGGGTCTGCCAAGTCATGACACACCACCCGTGCTGCGATGAGACCGGCCAGACTCATCGATGGCTGTGCCGCGACCAGTCATGCGAAGCCACAGGTCATAGAACGGGTTCACGCGTGCGACGCCGCCACCGAGGAGGGTGTCGAAGCCCGACGGATCGCGGGCGATGGACTCCGCAGCGAGCGCATCTGCATTCGCCTGCATCGCTGCGGTCAGCGCGCGCTGCCACGCAGCAGTAGACGACACTTCCGGTGACTGCACATCGCAGAATCGCATCAACACCTCCGGCTTGGCATCGAGCCAGAAGGGATACTCGAGCGACACCGAGAGAGCACGCACATCGGGCAGTCGTGCAGCGAGCGCCGCGGCGCCTGGGCGCAACCGCATGGGTTCGCGCACATCCGTGAACCGCCCCTGCGGCGTGAGCATGACGATGGTGCGTGGCTCCTGCATCACAACGCGGTGAACATGGTCGACGAGCGCGGGTAGGCTCGCGGGGTCATCGGGATCGATGCCAAACACTCCCATGCGGCGGAAAATGGTGAACCGCTCAAGTTGCACGCGGTCCATCGCCGCAAGCACGCGGCGATCAGGGCAACACACACCCTGCAGCAACGCCAGCAGAATCGGATCCCACCAAGACGAGTGGTTCAGAAGAAGAAGCAGCGGCCCACGACCAGAGCACCACGCCTCCACATTCGGCAGCCCACTGCGAGAGATCCGAACCGCGAAGAAGCGCTTTCGCAGCAGACGGCGGACATACCACTGGAAGCCTCGCAGCACGAGCGGGCTCCATTGGTCCTCCAGAATCAGTTCGTGACCATCGCGGCGGGACGCCATGACTCGTTGCCCGCCTGCGGAGTGCCCTGCAGCGGGATGGACAGATCCTCGCACACACTGCGCGCTGCGGTCACCCCACTCATCAGCACCATAGGAACGCCTGGTCCGGGATTCGCGCTGCCCCCTGCGATGTACAGGTTGCGGAGAACACGACTTCGGTTGCGCGGTTTGAACCCGCCGCGAAGTCGCCCGTGCGACGCGAGCCCGTAAATCGCCCCGCCCTCTGCGTTGTACATGCGCTCGATCGATTGCGGCGTGAGATGACGCTCCAGGGCGATCTGTTGGTCGATGTCTGGCATTCCAAAGCGCCGAAGTTTCTCCATGATCACGGGGCGGTACTGCTCTGCAATGCCGCCCGCTCCCTCCCACCGCTGCCCAGCGCGAAGGAACGGCGTGTGGATGAGCGCGTACAGCGACTCACAGCCTTCGGGTGCCTGCGAAGCATCGGTGCGACTCGGCACACACAGGTAGATCGTCGGATCGCGCGCAGGTATTCCCTTCGCGTAGATGTCATCAAACTCCTGCGCGGAGTTCCCGCTGAAGAGGAAGTCGTGATGGCGCAGGTGGTCGTACTGTCGCTTCAACCCGAGATACAAGACATAGCCGCTGCACGCAGGTCGATACGCCGATGCGATCGACGACTGCTCGCGCCGCGCAACATCGCTCCCGATCAAGTCGCGGTATGTGCGCTGCACATCGCAGTTCGACACGACCACATCCGAGCGGAGCACCTCGCCCGTATCGAGCTCGACCCCGCACGCGTGCCCATTTTCTTCGAGGACTCGGCGGACGCCCACACCCGTCCGCACACGCGCGCCCTGCTCAGCGAGAATGCGCTCGAGCGCGCGCGCCACGGAGCGCGTTCCCCCCATCGAGTACCAACAACCGTGATCCAATTGCGCAGCCGCGATGAGGGACAGAATCGCGGGCGCGAGGAAGGGGCTCGATCCGACATACTGAAGGAAGTGCTCGCATACCTGCGCCAGATGCGGTTCACGGACATGCTTGTGCACCGTCCCCGCAACAGTCGCGTGCATTCGCATGCCAAGCACATCGCGCAGCAGACCGGGTTCACTCGTCGGCGGCCTCCTCATGAGGTCTACGACACCCTCAAGATCCTTGTAGAAGAACACGCGCTCACTAAGGCTAAACATGCGACGGCTGTACGCGAGAAACTCACGCCAGCCTTGCCCCACTCCGCGACCGGGGAATTGGCGATCCATCGCAGCGGCCATCTCATCGACGCCATCGCGCAGATCGATGATCGTGCCGTCCGGGAAGAAGCATCTCCACTGCGGGTCGAGCCGAACGAGTTCGATGTAATCCTCAACGCGGCGACCCGAGCGCGTGATGATGCCGCGCACCACCTGGGGGAGCGTCAGAATTGTCGGGCCCATGTCGAATCGAAACCCCGACTCCTCAAGAACATTCATCTTGCCACCGAGGTGCGTGTTGCGCTCCACGACCGTGACCGCAACTCCGTGAGTCGAGAGCTCGACTGCGGATGACAGACCGGCAAGACCGCCTCCGATGACAACGGCGGACGGTTGAGAGGACAGTGGCGCGGTCTGGATCATGGGATTGAAACTTGCAAGCGCAAGCGCGGCGATCAGCGAAGGATAGCCCTCAAAAGCCGCCGAGTGATTCCACTCGGCTCTCCCGCTGGAATCCGAAGTGACGCGCTTGTCTGCGACACAGTCACGCTCCGCGTCATGGCAGTCAAACCATCCTCGCCCCGCAAGGTGCCCCATCCACTCAGCCCCCTTCCGCGAATCGATGTGGCAGGATGAACAGTCGGCAGAATTGCATCGTTGAAAGTCACGAAACCCGCACCGAGCGACGCCACGAACGCCGCGTCGCGTGCGAGCGCCTGTGCCTCGTGCGGCACTGCAAAGATCGAAACCGAGAGATGCTGCGGGAATGTTCTGTGCAAGGCAACAAGCGCATCGAGTCCGCGGGCAGAGAGCACAGCTGCAGCAGGTCCAAAGTGATCGCCGCGCGCGAGCTTGCACTGCGCCGAACAGCCGCTGACGACTGCGGGGCGGATGCAGCGTCCCGCGGGAGCCTCGACCACTCCACTGAGCGAATGCCCGCCCGATGCCACCGCCTCGCGAATGCACGAGTCCACCTGCCGTGCTGCGACCTCGGAGATGAGTGTGCGCTGCGATGCGCCCGCCACAAGCGGCGCCATCTCAGCAAGGAATGCCCGGTGCACCTCCGTATCGACGAGGATGCGCCGCGGTGCCATGCATGTTTGACCGGCGTTCATGGACAGCGCCTGCCAAATCGTGCGCGCGGCCAGCGCAAGATCGGCGCCGCGCAGCACAAGAGCACTGTCGCACCCTGACAGTTCAAGGGTGGTTGGCGTCAGCGATGCAGCGGCACCCAGCGCGATCTGCCGACCGACTTCCGTCGATCCAACGAAAACGATGTGATCGAACGACTCGCTCGCGAGCAGTTCAGCACCGGCCTCGCGTGTCGCTGGCGTGCGGCGCAGGAGATTCGGCGGAAGTCCATCGGCTGCAAGCCGCAGCAACAGTCCCTGTGAACGATGCGCATGCTCCGAGGGCTTCACCGTCACACGATTGCCTGCCACAATCGCCTGCGCTAATGAGATGCCAAGCAGTTGCACCGGATAGTTCCAAGTCGCGATCAGCGCCACCGATCCCAGCGGAACGCGATGCGTCGCGTGCTGCTGCCCCACAAGCCACCAAGGCCGCCCGCACACCGGTCGGCTCGCTAGCACCCTCCGTGCATTGGCCGCGGTCCAGCGAGCACAAGCGAGAAGCGGCAGAACATCGGCGGTAAATGCCTCCCAAGAAGTCTTGCCGCAGTCTGCACAAATCGCGTCCACCAGTTCGTCGGCGTGGGCCTCGACTGCTGTCGAGAACCCATTGAGCCAGCCAAGCCGATCCTCCAACTCCCACCGGCTCGCCCCGGCTGCTCGCACGCCGCCCGGCATGTGCTCTGGGACAGCCTGCAACGCGGTGCCACCTCTCGCTTCTCGGTCGCTCGCGCGTGTGTCAAGGACATCGGCCATCGTGGTGCCTACCATCAATTCTAGGGTCAGTTGGTTTGCCGCGACGCACAGCAATCACAGCCATGATTGAACAATCCACGCGCAGGGCGAGTTCGACGAAGTCCATCGCTGTCATCGGCGCAGGACCCGGAGGTCTCGCGGCGGCTCTGCAACTCGCGGCGGCCGGCTTCCAAGTCACGGTGTACGAGGCACAGCCCGTCGTGGGCGGGCGGTCAAGGCGGCTGACCGCAGGACCGTATTCGTTCGACTGCGGCCCCACATTCTTCCTCATGCCGTATGTGCTTGAGGAGATCTTTGCAGCCTGTGGATTTCGCCTTTCAGACTTCGTATCGCTTCGCCGACTCGACCCGATGTACCGCCTCATCATTGGCAGTCGCGAGAGCGCACCGACGGTGCTCGACACCACGCAAGACATTGCGCAGATGACCGAACGCCTCGCGCGTATTGATCCGCGTGATGGAGCGGCCTTCCTGCACTTCATGGAGGAGAACCGAAAGAAGCTTGCACGCCTGACCCCCGTGCTGAAGAAGCGCGTGCAATCGCTGGTCGACCTCATGTCGCCTCAAGGAGTCGCAGCTGCACCCTATGTGCGGCCGTGGGAGTCGGTTCATCAGTGCTTGAGCAAGACCTTCCATGACCGCCGAACGCGACTCGCGCTGTGCTTTCAAGCGAAGTATCTGGGCATGAGCCCCTACGAGTGCCCGAGTCTGTTCAGCATTCTTCCCTTCATCGAGTACGAGTATGGCATCTGGCATCCCGAGGGCGGCTGCAACCGCATTATGAGTGCGATGGCCGACGCCTGCACGCGGATGGGCGTGCGAATTGAAACCAGTTCGCCAGTGGATGCAATTGCGTTTGATGGTCGATCAGTGGCCGGCGTGCACATGGGTGGAACGCTGCGCCGCCACGACCGGGTGGTCGTCAATGCGGACGGCACCTGGGCGATGAAGAACTTGATCCCGGCGGAACTGCGCGGGCGCGACAGCGATGCGGCAATCGATGCGCGCCGCTACTCCTGCTCAACATTCATGATGTACCTCGGTGTTCGGGGGGCGATCGACTTGCCTCACCACACGATCTACATGTCGGGCCGGTACGAGGAGACCTTCCGCGACATCTCGCAACTTGGTCGGCTGACCGAAGATCCGTCAACCTATGTGCACAATCCCTCGGCACTCGATCCGACGCTCGCACCCGCGGGAAAGAGCGCGCTGTATGTCCTCCTTCCGGTGACCAACAACGATCCACGCCAATGCAGCATCGACTGGGAGCGTGAACGCCCGCGCCTGCGCGAGGATGCGCTCCGACAACTCGAAGGCCCCTTCGGCATTCGTGACATCCGACGCCGCATTGAACGGGAAGTCCTCATGACACCGCTCGATTGGCAGCGCGAACGCATCAATCACGGGGCGACCTTCAATCTGGCGCACAACTTTGGGCAGATGCTTCACAAGCGCATCCCACACACGCATCCAAAGCTGGCGGGCTTGCACTTTGTCGGCGGCGCCACGCACCCTGGATCGGGGCTGCCCGTGATCTTTCTCTCGTCGACGATTGCTTCGCGGCACATCTGCCAACTCGATGGGCGAGTCCATCCCTTCGATGCACCGGTCCCCGAAACACGTGCGTCGGTAGCGCCCGCGGCAGTCGCGACGATCGACAGCAGCGGTCGTGGCGTTCCCCCACTGGCGGCGGCGCGCTGATCTATCCTCGTCCGCGTGCCGCTGACCTACGGACAATACCTGCGCATTCCAGAGCTTCTTTCGCTGCAACACCCGCTCTCCGGCGGACGCGAGCACGACGAGACGCTGTTCATCATCATTCACCAGGTCTACGAACTCTGGTTCAAGCAGCAGATTCACGAAGTCCTGCATCTCCAGCAGGCGCTTGAGCGGAATGATGATCCAGCCACGCATGCCACGCTGCGTCGCATGCTCACCATTCTCAAGACCATGGTCGGTCAGATTGATGTGCTCGAGACCATGAGCCCCATCGGCTTTGACTCGTTTCGCTCGCTGCTTGCCAACGCCAGCGGCTTCCAATCCGTGCAGTTCCGCGAGTTCGAGTTCATTCTGGGGAATCGCAATCCGGCGGCGCTCGCTCGCTATCCCGAAGGCGGTCCCGAGCGCGCTGCGCTGGCTTCGCGGCTCGAGGGACGCACGCTGTGGCAGTCCTTTCTTGTTCGTTTGCGCGCCGATGGGCACGCGGTTCCGCACGAACTGATTGACGCGAAACTGACGGCGATCCCCGAGCCAAACGAGACGCTGCAGGATGTGCTCCTCGATGTGTATCACAACCACCGCGATGACCGCGTGATCTGCGAACTGCTCGTGGACTTCGATGAGGGCATGCAAGAGTGGCGCTATCGCCATGTGAAGATGGTGGAACGCACCATCGGAACCAAAGTGGGCACGGGCGGCTCAAGCGGCGCGGCGTACCTGCGTTCGACACTCTTCCGCCCGCTGTTTCCGGATCTGTGGGCGATCCGCGATCGCATCTGAACGCAGTGCGTTCACAGACCCGCTCCGCCGGTCACCGCACGCACTCGGATGCGCCCCGACTGCATATCCCACAACATCGACGCTGCCTTGAGCGGCTCCCCCTGTCCCTTGGGTTGAACCTGCACGAGTCGCCCAGCGCGCGCACGCAACTCTGCCACTTGCGTCACGACGTTGTAGTCGAACTCCTCGCACTCAATGTCGTAATCAGGCGTGCGAATGAAGCAGCGCCCAACGCCCCGTATGCGCTGAACTTCCACGCTGCCGCCGAGTGAAAAGTTCGATTGCGCAGCAGAAGGCTGCGCACTCCGCAGCACCGTTGCCTCCAATCGGTCGCATGTCATCGTGAGCGCCTGATCGGGCCGATCGCCCGCGCGCACCAGTTCGACGGACGCCTGCATCGTCATCAGATAACGCTGATCCACCACGCGTTTGAGATCCATCGAACCACCCCAGCGGAAGCGGCTCGTCCCTTCGATCCCACCGCCCGCGATCCCTCGGTCGCGCTGTTGCCGCGCTTGCGTTGCCGCGTCGCCGCCGGCCTCGGTCGGCACATGCACCAGTACGGTGCCTGCACCGGGCACCGCGAGTTCGCTGCTGCGCGCGTCGTACTCCACTCGCTGCGAACGCAACTGGAAGAGCCGCGGCGCACCGGCACGGGCCGCACTCGACCACACCTGATTCTCGAGTCGCGCATCGCCAATCGTGATCAGACGGCGCACACGCACATCCGCGCCTGCTGGCCCATCACTCGAAGAACTCGCTTGTTCGCTTGGTGCGCCGATGCCGGCCGCACTCGCCATCGGCTCGAACTCCAGTAGCACCGATTGACCGTCGAGCGCATCGAACTCCTCGGCACCAGGCTCCGCGCGCACACGCACATCGCCTGCAAGCTCAAGCATCGCGCCCTCTGCAGCGCGATCTCGGTACGACATGTTGCCGCTCCACTTGGCATCGAGTTCAGGGCGCTGTGTCGGCGCAGTCGGCGGCGGCAACTTCCCGCTTGCATCCGGCGGAAACAGCGCTTGCTTCCAATTCCGCGCGCGCCCGCCGCCGGGCGCCTTCACCTCACGCTCACGCTCCGCGACCTGCACCTGCGGCATGCCCTCCAGCAACATGCCGGCCCTCACCACATTGATCCCCGGCCCCTGCAAGAGTGCCGTCGCCGCAGGCGGCTGCGCGGAGAGCGTGTGCGCGAAGACTCGCGCGCCATCCTTCAGCTGCACTTGAACTCCACCCGTCGCATCGACCTGCGATGCCTCCACCGCGCCGAGCGCAGGATCTTGCGCAGCCGCTGCCTGCGCAGCCGCGGGCATCTCCGTGAACGCGACATCGAGCGAGTCGCACCAGAGTGTCTGCAGCACATCGGTTGCCTCCACACCGCCGACAGCCTTTAGCGTTCGCGGCGCACTCTGCCCGCCCGCGGTCTTGCGCACATCGATGTCGACGGAAGTCGCCCGCAGTGCGAGCCCTGCCTGATTCGCAAGTTCCACGCGCTGCCCATCCATCTCCACAATCATCGCATCGGGGAGTGGCGGGCGCGGCGCATCCGCCGCGAGCGGTCGCATCTCCAGCCGCCCCTTGAAGCGCACGATCAGCAGATCATCCACTTCCGCGCGCGGCAGTGTTGCCGCAATCACCCACTGCGCCAGTTGTCCGCGCCACCCAACGGGTTGCGCACGGACCGCACGAAGCGCGTCAGGCTGCCGCACAGGCGGTGCGCGATCGCCACGCGAATC
>Ga0233425_10004626_pt1 | contig 22845 bp, 15 predicted proteins | sample Watercolumn_Towu_2_FD_181712 | JGI IMG/M metagenome (GOLD analysis project Ga0233425, IMG submission 181712) | Freshwater microbial communities from Lake Towuti, South Sulawesi, Indonesia - Watercolumn_Towuti2014_140_MG | ecosystem: Environmental > Aquatic > Freshwater > Lake | place... | reverse complement strand
CCCTTGGCGTCGCCCTTGTTCACCTGGTCGAGGAAGAAGCCGATCTCGCCGCCGGTCTCGGTGACCAGGCCGCCGTTGCCGCCGCCGCCGCCGATGGACTGGGCGAAGACGCCGACCGAGTCCGCCTCGGCGGTGTAGATCTGCCCGCGGTTGTCGACCGCCACGTCGCCGCCGTCGCCGGCCGCCCCGCCCGAGCCGCCGACCGTGACGCTGACCTGCTGGGCCTTCTTGGTGCCCTTGGCCTTGGGGGAGAACACCAGGGCGTAGCCGCCCGCGTCGCCGCCATTGCCGCCGCCGCCGCCGATCGACTGGGCGAAGACGCCGTTCGAGCCGCTGGACAGGGCCGCCAGCATGCCGGTGTTGACCACCGAGACGTCGCCGCCGTCCCCGCCGGCCGCGCCCTGGCCGCCCATGGTGATGGCGTAGGCGCCGTTCTGGCCGGCGCCGAAGGCCGCCGCGGTCGAGGTGGAGACTCCCCCGTCGCCGCCGCCGCCGCCGACCGACTGGGCGTAGATCACGTTCGACTGCTCGCCGCGGGTGATCATCTGGCCCGAGTTGACGACCGAGACGTCGCCGCCGTCGTTCCCCGCGCCGCCGGCGCCGCCGACGTTCAGGGTGATGTTCTTCGAGTTCGAGCCGAAGCTGTAGGTTCCCGAACCCGCGCCCGTGTAGTCGGTGAAGCCGTTCTCGTCGAAGCCGGCGAGGCCGCCGGCGCCGCCGCCGCCGCCGATCGACTGGGCGAAGACGCCGTGCGAGGCCTCGCCGTTGGTGTCGATCAGGCCGCTGTTGGCGACGGTGACGTCGCCGCCGACCGCGCCCAGACCGCCGACGCCGCCCATGGCCAGTTCGAGGTTGACCGAGTTGGAGCCGGACAGGGTGACGCCGCCGGCCGAGCCGCCCGTGCCGCCGCCGCCGCCGATCGACTGGGCGAAGACCCCGATGGAGCCGTCCCCTTCGGTGACGATCAGGCCGCTGGTGTCCACCGCGACGTCGCCGCCTCGCGTGCCAGGGCCGCCGAAGCCGCCGATCCGGCCGCCGATGTTCTTGGAGCCGCTGCCGCCGAAGTCGGCGCCGAAGACAAAGCCCCCGTTGCCGCCGCCGCCGCCGACCGACTGGGCGAAGACCGCGTGGGCCACGTCGCCCATGGTGCCGATGTCGGCGCGGTTCTCGACGGTGACCAGGCCGCCGGCTCCGCCGACGCCCCCGGCCCCGCCGACGCTGAAGCTGAGGTTCAGCGACTTGTTGGGCGACAGACCGCCCGAGAAGGCTCCGGCCCAGCCGCCGTCGCCGCCGCCGCCGCCCACCGACTGGGCGTAGAGGCCGTGCGAGCCGGTTCCCTCGGTCAGGACCACGCCGTCGGCGAAGACGTCGACCACGCCGCCGTCGCCGCCCACGCCGCCGAAGCCGCCGACCGCGGCGCTGATCGCCACCGTGTCCTTGCCGCCGGAAATGGCGCCCGAGACCGAGAAGCCGCCGGAGCCGCCGCCGCCGCCGACCGACTGGGCGAAGACCCCATGGGCGATCTCGCCCGTGGTGTGCACTCCGGTGGTGACGTCGACGTCGACCCGCCGGCCGTCGCCGCCGTCGCCGCCGAAGCCGCCGAGCGACAGCGCGGCCGAGGCGTTGGTCCCGGGCGAGAAGGCGCCGGCCAGCGAGCCGGACCAGCCGCCGGCGCCGCCGCCGCCGCCGATCGACTGGGCCTGGACGCCGTGCGCCCGGTCGCCGCCGGTCTCGATCAGATCCGTCGCTGTGACGCGGACCTCGCCGCCGTCGCCGCCGCCGCCGGCGAAGCCGCCGATGGACAGGGAGCCGGCGCCGCCGTCCTTGCCGGCCGCCACGGCGCCCGAGACGGCGAAGCCGCCGGCGCCGCCGCCGCCGCCGATCGACTGGGCCAGGATGCCGACCGCGTCGTCGCCGAGCGTGCCGATGGAGCCGTTGGCCAGCACGGTGACGAGGTCGGACGCCCCGCCGTCGTCGCCGAAGCCGCCGATGGACACGCTGGCCCCGCCGGCGGTCTGGCCGGCCGCGACGTTGATCGATCCGGACCAGCCGCCGTTGCCGCCGCCGCCGCCGATCGACTGGGCCGTGATGCCGCGCGCCCGGTCGCCGCGGGTGCGGATGTCGCCGTCGGCCCTGACCTCGACGGTCGAGGCGTCGCCGCCCCCGTCGCCGAAGCCGCCCACCGAGACGCTGGCGCCGCCGGCGTTCTGGCCGGCCGCGACGCTGCCGCTGACCGAGAATCCGCCGTTGCCGCCGCCGCCGCCCAGCGACTGGGCGAGAATGCCGTTGGCGTCCGCGCCCTCGGTGAAGATGTTCCCCGAGGCCGCGACCTTGACGCTGTCGCCCTGGCCGCCGCCGTCGCCGAAGCCGCCGACGCCCACCGCGGCCGAGCCGGCCGTCTGGCCGGCGCCGACCGCGAGCACGCCGGACCAGCCGCCGTTGCCGCCGCCGCCGCCGATGGACTGGGCGGTGATCCCGTTGGCGCGGTCGCCCTTCGTCGCGATCTGGCCGGCGGTTTCGACGACGACCTTGCCGCCGTCGCCGCCCGTGTCGCCGAAGCCGCCGATGGACAGGGCGCCCGAGCCGGCGTTCTGACCGGCGCCGACGCCGGCCGCGAGGGAGAAGCCGCCCGAGCCGCCACCGCCGCCGATCGACTGGGCGAAGACGCCCGAGCTGTCGTCGCCCTCGGTGAAGATGTCGCCGTCGGCCTCGACGGTGACCAGGCCCGAGGCGCCGCCGGCGCCGCCGAAGCCGCCGACGCTGACCGCGGCCGAGCCGGCCGTCTGCCCGCCGGCCACCGCCAGCGAGCCGGACCAGCCGCCGTTGCCGCCGCCGCCGCCGATCGACTGGGCGGTGATCCCGTTGGAGCGGTCGCCGCGCGTCGAAATCTGGCCCGCCGTGCGGACCGTGACCGCCATGGCGTCGCCGCCGGCGTCGCTCTGGCCGCCGATGTTGACCGAGGCCGAGCCCGCGGTCTGGCCGCCGGCCGCGGCGAGGCCCACGCTGAAGCCGCCGAGGCCGCCGCCGCCGCCGATCGACTGGGCGAGGATCCCCGCGGCGTCCGCGCCCTCGGTCCAGATGTCGCCGTTCGCCTCGACCAGGACGACGTCGCCGTCGCCCCCGCCCGCGCCGCCGCCGCCCAGGGTGACGTCGATCGCGCCCGCCGTCTGGCCGCCGGAGGCCGCCACCCCGCCTGACCAGCCGCCGGCGCCGCCGCCGCCGCCGATCGACTGGGCGAGGATGCCGGCCGAGCGATCGCCGGCCGTGAAGATGTCGCCGGAGGCCTTGACCGTCACCAGCGCCGACTCGCCGCCGGTCCCGCCGCCCCCGCCGACCGAGACGGCGGCCGAGCCGGCCGCCACGCCGGCGCCCACGGCCGCCGTGGCCGAGAAGCCGCCGGTCCCGCCGCCGCCGCCGATGGACTGGGCGAGGATGCCGTAACTGTCGACGCCGCGCGTGGAGATGTCGCCGGCCGTGTTGACGGTGACCAGGTCTCCGTCGCCGCCCGCCGCCCCGGAGCCGCCGACGCCGACGCTGATCGCCCCGCCGACCTTGCCGGCCCCGACCGCGAAGCTGCTGGACCAGCCGCCCGCGCCGCCGCCGCCGCCGATGGACTGGGCGTAGATGCCGGAGGACCGGTCTCCGAGGGTCGAGATGTCGCCATCGGCGGTGACCGAGACCTCGTCGCCGTCGCCGCCGCCGGCGCCCTTGCCGCCGATCGCCACCGAGCCGGCGATGCCGACCGGACCGCCGGCGATCGAGGCCGCCACGGCGAAGCCGCCGGCCCCGCCGCCGCCGCCGACCGACTGGGCGAAGATGCCGTGGCTGTCGACGCCCAGGGTGGCGATGTCCGCGTCGCCGGTGACGGTGACGAATCCGCCGTTCCCGCCGCCGCCGCCGTTGCCGCCGATGCCGAAGGAGAGGTTGCCGAAGGCGCCGGCGGAGCCGCCGGCGCCGTACCCGCCGCGGCCGCCGCCGCCGCCCACGGACTGGGCGAAGATGCCCGTGGCGTAATCGCCTTCGGTGACGATCAGACCGCCGTGGTTGACCACCACGTCGCCGCCTTCGCCGCCGGCGCCGCCCGCGCCGCCCACGGAGATGTTGAGGAAGGCGCCGACGCTGGTGGCGCTGCCGCCCGCGCCGCCGCCGCCGCCGACCGCCTGGGCGAAGACGCCGCCGGCGCCGTCGCCGGTGGTGTGCACCCGGCCGGTCGTGGTCACCGTGACGAGGCTGCTGTCGCCGCCGGCCCCGCCGGCCCCGCCGACAGCGGCCAGGCCGCCGCCGAAGCCGCCGGCGCCGCCGCCGCCGCCGATCGACTGGGCGAACAGGCCGAAGGCGTCCTGACCGGTGGTGAAGACGTCGCCGCTGTTGGTCAGGGTCACGGCTCCGCCGCCGCCCGCGGCGCCCCCGCCGCCGCCGACGCCGATCAGGCCGGCCCCGCCGCCGGCGAAGCCGCCGCCGCCGATCGACTGGCCGATCATGCCGAAGGCCCGGTCGCCGGTCGTCTCGATGCGGCCGCTGTTGGCGAGGCTGACGGCCTGGGCCGCGCCGGACGCGCCTCCGCCGCCGCCGACGGCGATGAGGCCGCCGGCCGAGGCGCCGCTGCCGCCGCCACCGCCGATCGACTGGCCGAACATGCCGTGGGAGTCGGTGCCCGTGGTCAGGATGTCGCCGCTGCTGGACAGGTTGACGAGGCCGCCCGAACCGGCGGCGCCGCCCGTCCCCCCGGCCGCGCCGAGGCCGCCCGCGCCGGCCGCGGAGCCGCCGCCGCCGCCGATCGACTGGCCGAAGATGGCGTGGGCGCGCTGGCCGGTGGTGGTCAGGTCGCCGGCGCTGGAGATGATCACGGTGCTGGCGCCGCCCGCGGCCCCGCCGCTGCCGCCGACGCCGACCGCGCCGCCGGCCCCGCCGCCGGTGCCGCCGCCGCCGCCGATCGACTGGGCGATCAGGGCGTGGGCGTCGTCGCCGGTGGTGCTGACGTCGGCGGTCGCGCCGGTCAGGATGGTGACCGCGCTGCCGACGCCCCCGACGTTGCCGGAGCCGCCGATCGCGATCAGGCCGCCGGCGCCGGAACCGTCGCCGCCGCCGCCGCCGATGGACTGCACCAGCACCCCGTACGCACGCGCCCCCGAGGTGTGCACGGCGCCGTCGATCTCGGCGCGCGCCACGCCGCCGTCGACCCCCGAGCCGCCGGCCCCGCCGACCGCCCCGATGGCGCCCGCGCCGGCGGCGTTCCCGCCGCCGCCGCCGATCGACTGGACCAGCACGCCGATCGAGTCGGCGCCGTGGGTGCGGACCGAACCGCCCGCCGCCACCCGTCCGACCGCGCTGCCGCCCACGCCGCCCGAACCGCCGGAGCCGCCGGAAGCGTAGAAGGCGCCGCCGGAGGAGCCCGCCGATCCGCCCGAACCGCCGATCGACTGCACCAGCAGGCCGTAGGAGATGTCGCCGAATGTCTCGACCGAGCCGGAGACGACCCCTTCGGCCGAGCCGCCGGCGCCGCCTGCGACGGCGCCGGGCGCCAGGCCGGCGAACAGGCCGCCCGAGACGCCGCCCGTTCCCGCCACGCCGCCGATGCTGCGAACGGTGATCCCGTGCGACAGGAAGCCGTTGGTGACCACGCTGCCGGCGTTGTCGAAGTAGACCGAGCCGCCGCGGCCGCCGCCGCCGGCGCCGCCGCCCTTGCCCACGCCCACGGCGGCGACGCCTTCGCCGCCGTCCCCGCCGCGGCCGCCGACGCTGGCGATGTAGACGCCGCCCCCGCCGCCCACGCTGAGGGCGCCGTCGTTCCGGTAGGTGATCGATCCGCCGGCGCCGCCGTCGCCGCCGTCGCCGCCCTCGCCGTAGCCGATGCCGGAAATGCCGAAGCCGCCTTCACCGCCCCGCCCGCCGGTGGAGGTGATGCGCAGCGCCGGGCCGCCGGGGAGGGTGATGTTGCCGGCGTTGACGCCGTTGATCGCCGTCGGCGTGTGCCCGTTCCCGGCGTCGCCGCCGAAGGCGGTCGCCAGGGGCAGGAAGATGTCCGTGCCGTCCGAGCCCTTGGGGGCGACCGGATCCTGCGCCACCTGCGCCAGGGCCGTCTGCGGCGCCAGCAGTCCGAAGGCGCACACAGCGGCGCCTCCCAGCAGGCCGGCGCGCAGGGTGGCGGGGCGGCGGGCTTCGACGCGCAGGCGGGGCCTGGCCGCAGGCGGGGCCGGAATCGCAAGGTCCCACGAGGCGTCGATGATGGTCACTGCCGGTCTCCCCAATCGCCGCAGACAGAGGTCCGCAGCCTCGCAAGAGGTGCGTCGGTTCAGCGGGAGGGGCAAGCGCGCTCTCGCCGTGAGCGAGCCACGCCGGGGGGCGACCTCACGCGGGAAGGGAGTTCTTCGTCGCGGAGCCCTCCGCCTGCGCCGGAAGGGGCGCGGGGAAGGCGATGGTCGCTGTGAAGCCCTGCGGCGTCCCGCGCGTCGTCAGCGAGCCTGCGTCCCCGTACGTCGCCGCCAGACGCTCGCGGATGTTGCGGAGGCCCGTTCCGGTTCCGGCGGCGAGCGAAGGCCGCCCCGGGCCGTCGTCGCTCACCGACAGGGTCATCTGCCCCCCGGCGCACCGCGCGCGAACCACGATCGCCACCTGGCGATCCGTGGATGCGACGGCGTGCTTCACGGCGTTCTCCACAAGCGGTTGCAGCAGGAAAGGGGTGATCCGCACCTCGCGAAGGTCTTCGGGGATGTCGGTCTCGACGACGAGGCGGTCTCCGAAACGCACGCGCTCCACATCAAGGTAGGCTTCGAGCGCCTCGAGTTCATCGGCGATCGCGACCGGCGCGCCCTGATCCGCCAGAAGCGAGGCGCGAAGGAAGGCGGCCAGGTTCATCGCCGTCGCATCCGCCTCCTTCAGGCGTCCTGTGACGATCAGCGCTGACAGGGAGTTGAGGGCGTTGAAGATGAAGTGGGGGTGCAACTGCAGTCTGAGCGCTGTGAGCTCGGCCCGCTGGGCCGCGCCCTCGGCCTCGATCAGGCGTCGCTGGGACAGAAGCAGGCTTGCGGCCATCGCATAGCAGCCGAAGATCCAGAAATAGATCATCAGGCTGATCCGCAGGCCGACCTCCACGGCGCCCCCCGGGGTCTCGACGACAAACGCGGCGCCCAGCCCCGGCGGCATCAGGCGGCCCAGGACCCAGCCGGAGATGTGCACGTCCAGCAAGGCCTGAAGCGCGGCGAGGAGCACGACGGCCAGGCCGGCGATCAGCCACCGTGCGACACCGCGAAGTCCTTCGGTCCGGAGCAGGATCTCGTGCAGGGGCCAGGTGAGAAGCAGCCCGTGGGCCGTCCAGATCAGCGGAAACAGCAGCAGCAGAGGATCGGTGTTCAGGGACAGGGTGAACAGCAGGTGGCCCACCAGGGCCAGGCCCCACAGCATCAGGGCCAGGACGATCGAACTCCAGCGGGGATCGTGGAGCAGGTTCGGGACACCCGCGGCGGGGCGGGAACGCAGGGGGGGCATCGAGCGGACTCGCCAGACGGACGACCTTGTCCGGAGGGGCCGAGATTTCCTTATGCGACCGCCGAACTCAACAGACCGGGGCCGGCCCTCGGCCGGTTTGGTCGCACCGGCGGCGGCTTTGGCAGCGGGGGAGGCGTTCCATCGCATCCGCGGCCTTCCCCATCTCACCCCGCGTGGCGGACGTCCGGCCGGCCGGTAGTCTTCGTCTCCTTCGCAAGGCCCGGTCACGGACCCGCCGCCGCCCGGGCGGCGGCGCCAGGAGGAGGCAGCAGATGTGGGACGGTCTGGACCAGACGCACACCGCTCCGGCGGACGGCGGGACGGTCCACCCGCAAGTCGCCCCTGACGGGCGAAGCCGGCCAGTGGCGCTGTTCGTGGGGCCGCAGGACGGGGCCTGCCGCGCCGAGGCGGTCGCCCGCGACGGCGGACTCGTGGTCGTCCGGGTCGGTGACGCCGCCTCGGCGGAGGCGGCTCTCAGCCAGCAGTCCGTGAACCTGGTCGTGCTTGTGGGCGGCCCCGACGGCCGCATCGACTTCAGCGCCTGCCATCGGCTGTCCTCCCTGCGCGCCGCGCCCGTCCTGGTGGTCGCTGCGGCCGAGCACGAGCTCGACAGGGTGCTGGCGCTCGAGCTGGGCGCAGACGACTGCGTCGCGCAGGGCTGCTGGGATCGCGAACTGATCGCCCGCATGCGTGCGCTCACGCGCCGTGCGGCCCGGCCGACGGTCGCTTCCGCCGCCGCGACCCTGCGCTTCCGCGACTTTCGCCTCGACCTTTCGAAACGTGAACTGCGCCGCCTCGACGGCAGTCGCCTGCGCCTTTCGCGTTCGGAATTCGATCTGCTGGACCTGTTTGTCGGCGCTCCGTCGCGACTGCTGTCATCGGAGGAGATCGCAAAGGCTTTCGCGGCCGGGGAAACGCTCAATCCGCGCGCCGTGGCGGTGCGCGTCTACCGCCTCCGGCGCCGGCTGCGGGACGGGTCGGGGCCGGATCTCATCCGGACGGTCCACGGCATGGGCTACGTCTTCGAGGCCGCGGTCAGGCCGGAATGACGCCCTGATTTGCGACGAACCGGATCGGGCGCGCGACGAAACGGATCGCATCCTGCCCCGCCCGACATAGAAGGGATCTTTCCCTGGCGAGAGGCCTCGGCATGCGAACACCGAACGTCTTCCGCGAACCGGAAGCCCGTCAGGCGCTGATCATCGCCGCCGGGATCTGGGCCGCTTCCGTGCCGGTGTTCATGGCTCCGACCTTCGCCGCGCCGAAGCCTGCTCCGGCCTGGGCCTGGCTGGCCATGGGCCTGGTCGCCCTGACCGGAATCCTGCTGACGCCCGTTCTCCTCTGGGTCGTGGAGGCCGTCGACCGCCGCGCCCGTCGGCCCCTCCGGCTGGCCATGATCGTTCTGGCCGTCGTCATCGTGGCCCTTGTCCATTCGGTGATCGACGCAGCGATCCAGGACGCTTTCATGTCCTGGTTCGATCCGGGCTCGCGGAGGACGATGTTCATCGACAAGGACGGGCGGATGACTCCGGCTCCGCTCCAGTACTATGTGCTGCTGAACTTCATCATCCTGCTGTGGGTGCACACGGGGGTGACCGTTCTGGGGGTGCTGAACCGCGTCAACATGAGGACGCGCCGCCAGGAGGTCGCGACGGCCAGGGCGGCGGCGGCGGCCAACGACGCCCGCCTCGCGACCCTGCGCCTGCAACTCAGCCCGCACTTCATGTTCAACACGCTGAACGCAATCTCGAGTCTGATCCTGATCGGCCGCAGTGCGGATGCGGAACGCATGCTGGCCCGCCTGTCCGACTTCCTGCGCGCCTCCCTCGGACCGGAGGAGGCGGAGTTCGCGCCGCTCGGATCCGAGCTTTCAGCCGTCAGCGCCTACCTGGACATCGAGAGCCTGCGGTACGACGGCCAGCTGACCGTCGAGGTGACCGATGACAGAAGCCTGCAAGGGGCCCTCGTGCCGACGTTCCTGCTTCAGCCGCTGGCCGAACAGGCGGTCGCCCATGCAGTGAGCCCGCCGCGCCGCGAGGTCACGGTCCGGGTGCGGGTGTCGAAGATCGTCGACGGTCTGAGCATCGAGGTGCGGAGCCTCTCGGCGGGAGAGGCGGGATCGTCGGACCCGCCCCTGCTGGATCTCGCGGCGGTGCGAGCCCGCCTGCGCGCCGTCTACGGGGATCGGGCGGCAATCGACGGGGCCTCGGACGCCGGAGGTTTCGCCGTGACCGCCCGTCTGCCGCTGGGAACTCCCGCAGGGGGCGCTTCATGACGCCGCTCCGCGTGTTGCTCGTCGACGACGAGCCGCTGGCGTTGGCGCGGCTCGAGGTCGGATTTCGCGAGATCGCCGACACCGTGATCGTGGGAGTGGCCCGGAACGGCGACGAGGCGATCTCCCGCATCGAGTCGCTTCGGCCCGACGTCGTGATCCTCGACGTGAAGATGCCGCTGCGGGATGGGCTGGAGGTCGCCCGCAGCCTGGGCGAGAGCGATGCGCCTGAAGTCGTGTTCGTCACAGCTTTCGAGCAGTTCGCTCCCGACGCCTTCGAGATCGAGGCCGCGGACTATCTGCTGAAGCCGATCCGCTTCGAGCGGCTGCGCATTGCGGTGGAGCGCGCGCGCCGTCGACGGGCGGCGCGGGAGTCCGGAGCGCGGATCGAGGAACTGGAGAACGTCGTCGAGGCCCTGCGCGCCGACGCCCGGGGCAAGGTCGAGCCGGGCGCAGCGTACGAAAGCGAACTCTGGATCCCGACGTCGCACGGGGCGGTGCGGGTCGCCGCCAGCTCAATCATCTGGATCGAGGCGGCGCGGGACTACGTCATTCTGCACACCGCCGCGCGTAGCCTGATCCTCCGGGAGACCATGGCGCGGATGGAGGAAAGGCTGGACCCTGCGCTGGTCCTGCGCGTGCACCGATCCGCCTTCGTCAACCCCGCAGCGGTCACGGGCATCCAGCGGCTCGGCAAGGGGCAGTTCGCCGTGATCCTGTCTGACGGCCAGACGGTCACCGTGGGCCCCAACTATTCGCAGGCGGTTCTTGCAGTCCTGAGCGCCCGCGGGCGCCGCTGAAGCGCCTGCGGGCGAATCCCCCGGAAACCAAGGCCTCTCACGTTCGGTGGCGGCGCCGATCCGCAACCGGCGGCCGGCCTCTCGCCACGTCGCCTCCCCGGGCGGGACCGCCCCGTCGTCGTCAGGGTCGTCCCGGTCGCAGCGGGAGCGCGCTCGTCGCGTGCGCGAACGGATTCATCGAAACGCCCTTTCCGGAACCGCCGTCGCGGTCCCTCCTTGGGAGGCCGTCGCTCCGGACTTCCCCCTTGAGAGCGAAGGCTCGTCTCGTGAGGCGACACCAAACGAAGTCGTCGGGCGGCGGCGCAAGTCGCCGCCCGACGACGGCGGTGCAACGGCGGTTCGCTTGCCGGGGCGCCGCCGCGGCGGAGTTCAGACGTTGGAAGTCAGGCCTTTCAGGATCAAGGCGGTCATCACGATCGAGATCGACGCGGCGGACGCCTACGTCGTCGAAGCGCATCGGCGCGACCTCGACGCGGTGGTGGCGGAACTGGAGGCGCGGCACGGTTCCGCCCGGATGAGGATCATGGGACGGCGGCCCCGGTCGAGTCCGAGGGCGGGTCCGCCTCCGGTGCTTGGGCCGGAGTTCGAGATCGTGAAGGTTCGCTATGCCGGGTGACCGGAACGGACCCTCGACCAATGCGCTCGCGGCCATCGTGAACCTGCTCCACGAGACGTTCGGGGATTTCACCCTGACCGAGCTGTCGACCCTGGTTGCGGCTTGCCAGCACGAGGGTCTGTCCGTCTCCAGCCTGGCGCGGGTCTGTCGCTTCACGGAAGCGACGGCCTCGCGGACCATCCGGAAGCTGGCGCCGGCTGATCTCCCCGGGGCGTTGCCGCCTGCGCGGGGGTTGCTGACGCTCGCCCGCGCCGCGACCGACAGCCGGTCGCGTTATGTGTTCCTCACCCCACGCGGACGAGCCCTGTGCCGGACCTTCGACGAGATCATCGCTGACCGGCGGCGCCCGCCGTTGTCGGGAGCAGAGGCTCCGTCCCCCGTCGGAGCGGCGGGCGCCGCCGGGGGATCAGCCGCCGATCCGTCGGCTCCGGACCGTGGCGTTCCTGCGGCCGCCTGAGGGACTGTGGCAATTGTAGCAGAGATTTGTTGCACCATCCCGCGTGCGAACATTTGCAGACGTGTAATGGTAAATCCTGTTGCGGAAAGGATATAAAGCAAATTCAACGGACGGGTACGGTAATTATGTCAGTTGATTGACGGCGTAGCTTTGCGAAATCTTCCTTGCCGCGTCGTGCGGCGCGACCCGATACCGCCCGCTCAGGCGGTTCGCGAGGAGGAAGTAATGAGACATCGCAACAGCCGGGTTCGGCTGATCACGTCAACGATGCTGGCAGGAGTCATGGCGGCCGCGGGGCCGGTCGCGGTCACGCTGATGAGTCCCGCGGTGGCGACGGCGCAGGACTACACCAGCGGCATCCTGTCCGGCTATGTGCGCGACAGCGCCGGCGCTCCGATCGCAGGGGCCGAGGTGTCGGTGACGTCGGCCCAGGGCGCAACCCGGCAGACGGTGACCTCTGCCGACGGCTCCTTCCGCGTGCCCGCGCTCGCCGTGGGTTCCTATACGGTGCAGATCAGCTCCCGCGCAGGCAGCGCCTCTGATCAGGTTTCCGTGTCGCCGGGCGGCGCGACCTATGACTTCACCGTGGGATCCTCGACCGACACCGATCTCGGAGAGATCGTGGTGACCGCCCAGCGCATCCGCGACTTCAACGCCACAGACACGGGCATGAGCGTGGATGTCCAGGAGTTCGCAGAGCGGGTGCCGACCGGCCGGTCGATCAACTCGGTGACCCTGTTCGCGCCGGGCGCGAGTGCGCCGGACGCCTCGATCAATGCGGGCTCGCGCCGCAACCAGTCCCTGGTGTCGCTCTCCGGCACGTCCGCCGCCGAAAGCGTCTACTACATCAACGGCATGAACGTCACGGACCAGCGCTCCTTCCTGGGCTATGGCGAGTTGCCGTTCGACTTCATCCAGACGATCGACACCAAGACCGGCGGCTATCAGGCCGAATACGGCCGTGCGACCGGCGGCGTCGTCAACATCGTGACCCGCTCGGGCAGCAACGAATGGACAGGCGGCGTCAGCGCCTTCTTCAGCCCCGACAGCCTGCGCTCGAACCGCTACACATCCTACTCCCCGGGCGGCAGCAACGTGGCGGGCATCGAGGACTTCAACCAGTTCTCCTCGTCGGAGACCCAGGACTACACGATCCACGCCGGCGGGCCGCTGTGGCGCGACCACCTGTTCTTCTTCGGCGTCTACAACATGCGTGACGTCCAGCAGGAGGGGCCCCGCAGACGCAACCACTCCTACAACGCCGGAACGGGCGTGATCACGCCTGCCGCGACCCTGTCGCAAACGGTGACGTCCTATGATGATCCCCGCTGGGCGGTGAAGCTGGACGCGGTCATCAATCCGGACCACCGGATCGAGGCCACCTTCATCGACGACAAGACGGTGACGACCTCCCAGGTGCGCACCTTCTCGGCCGCCACGGGCGACCTGACCGCCACCGCGGACCCGGTCTTCTCGGAGGCCGGCGGCCTCACCTCCATCTACAAGTACACGGGCGTGTTCACGGACTGGTTCACCCTGTCCGCCCTGTATGGCAAGCAGGAGAACTCCTACGTCGACTCCGGCGCGCCGACGTCTCTCCCCGGCGTGTTCGACGACATGGCGCCCGGCGGTCCGCGCTATCTGACCGCCGGCCGCCCCGCCCTGTACAACCTGTCAGGCGGAGACGTCCGTGAGACCACCCGGGTCGACGCCGACTTCTACTTCAGCCTGCTGGGCGACCACCACGTCCGGGTCGGCTGGGACAAGGAAGAGCTCACCTCCGTCGCGAACAATGCGTACTCGGGCGGGGCCTTCTATAACGCCGCCGCGCCCGGCTCCTGCGCGCCGGGAGCGGGCGCGGCCGGGTGCATCGTCGTGCAGACGTTCGCCAACCGCGGCACGTTCACCGCAGAGCAGACCGCCCTCTACGTCCAGGATTCCTGGGACATCACGCCGGATCTGTCGATCCAGCTCGGCGTCCGGAACGACAAGTACGACTATCTGAACGGCGCAGGCCAAAGCTATGTGGCCATCGATGACCAGTGGGCGCCGCGCCTCGGCTTCAACTGGGATCCCAGCGGACGCGGCGTCGACCGGATCTACGGATCGATGGGCGACTACTACCTGCCGATCGCGACCAACACCTCCATCCGCGCCTCGTCCGGTGAGATCTACACCTACGAGTACTTCCAGGCGTCCCGTGACGCGGCCGGCAACCTGGTCATGAACGGCGACGCGCCGCAGCTGGGTCCGCGCTACGCGATCAGCTACCTGAGCCCGCCCGGCACGCCGGCCCGGGAACAGGTCGCCGAGCGCGACCTGAAGCCGATGTACGAGCGCGAGTTCATCCTCGGCTACGAACACCGCTTCGAGGACGGGATGTTCGCCGACTGGAGCGCGGGCGTCCGCTACATCAACCGCAACCTCGAGAGCGCGATCGAGGACACGCAGATCGGCGACGCCGTGGCCCGCTACTGCATCCGCAACGGTCTCACCACCTGCGTGGTGACGGACGGCCCCGACACCTACACGCCGGCCGATGGAACGGACTTCGCGAGCTACTTCAACTATGCGCTGATCAACCCGGGCGACGGCGCGTCGGTGCTGGTCGACCTGCAGGCCGACCCGCGAACCCTGTCGGACGGCTCGCCCAACCCGGCCTACAACCCCCAGATGATCAACTTCACTGCTGCGGACATGAACCTGCAGGAAGTCGATCGCAGCTACGAGGCGCTGGAGTTCACCTTCGAACGCCCGTTCGACGGCACCTGGGGGCTGCAGGGCTCGTACACCCTGGCCGAGTCGAAGGGGAACTATGAAGGCGCCGTGAAGTCGGACATCGGGCAGCTGGATACGTCCATCACCCAGGACTACGACCACGCGGCCAACCAGCTTGGCGGCTACGGCTATCTGCCGAACCACCACCGACACACCTTCAAGGCGTTCGGCTCCTGGGCGCCGACCGACCGTCTCGGGATCGGGGCCAACTTCACCGCCCAGTCCGGCCGCTACTACGGCTGTATCGGACGGGTGCCGCTGTCGGTGGATCCGTTTGCGCCGACCTCCGGGACGCCGTCGGGCTGGTACTGCCCGCTCGGCGCGGGCAACACGACCATCCCGACTCCGCGCGGCTCGCAGGGCAAGACCGACTGGGTTTACCAGCTGGACCTGAACTTCAACCTTGTCCTGCTCGACACGCCCGACCGCGGCCGACTGTCTGCGTCTCTCGACGTTTTCAACGTCTTCGACGGCGACACGGCCACGCGCGTGGTCGAACAGGGCCTGATCCGGACCGGCTCGAACCGCCCGGACGCCCGCGCGCCGTTCTACGGGATGGCCCGCAGCTACCAGGCGCCGCGCAGCGTGCGTTTCGGTCTGCGCTACACCTTCTGACGGCGTAGCAACGGGAGACGGGCCGGCGAGCGCAAGCTTGCCGGCCCGTTTTCGTGGGGCGGCGGCTGGACCGGGACGCAGGTTCCCCATCCAGCCGCGGCCGCCCTATGCCGACTGGATGAACGCCAGCAGGTCGGCGTTGACGAGGTCCGGGTGGGTGGCGAACAGCCCGTGGGACAGGCCCGGATACGTCTTCAGTGTGCCGTTCGGCAGCAGCTTGATGGCCTGACGCGCGGACGCGTCGATCGGCACGACCTGATCGTCCTCACCGTGCAGCAGGAGCACCGGCAGCGAAACGGCTTTCAGATCCTCGGTGAAGTCGGTCTCGGAAAAGGCGGTGATGCAGTCGTACTGGGCCTTTGCCCCGCCCGCCATGCCCTGGCGCCACCAGTTGCGGATCAGGCCTTCGCTGACCTCCGCTCCTTCGCGGTTGAAGCCGTAGAAGGGGCCCGAGGGCACATCGAGGAAGAACTGCGCGCGGTTCCGCCTGAGCGCCTCACGGAAGCCGTCGAACACCGCCATCGGCAGGCCGCCGGGGTAGGCCGCGGTGGCCAGCATGATCGGCGGCACGGCGCCGATCAGCACGGCCTTGGCGACGCGGCCGGGCCGGCTGCGGGCGACGTAGCGGATCGCCTCGCCCCCGCCGGTGGAGTGGCCGATATGGATGGCGTTCTTCAGGTCGAGCGCCTCGGCCAGTTCCGCCACGTCCGCGGCGTAGGTGTCCATGTCGTTGCCCGTGTCGGTCTGGTCCGATCGACCGTGGCCGCGGCGGTCGTGGGCGATGACGCGGAACCCCTTGTCCAGGAAGAACAGCATCTGGTTGTCCCAGTCGTCGGCGCTGAGCGGCCAGCCGTGGTGGAAGACGATGGGCTGGGCGTCCCGGGGGCCCCAGTCCTTGTAGAAGAGGCGGGTGTTGTCGGAGAGGGTGAGGTGGGTCATGGCGGAGTCCTTTGAGAGGGGGTGAGAGGCGAAGACGGCTTCGGTTGGTCTGAAGGGATCAGTTCGACCGCTCGCCGGCGCTGCGGGCGGCCTGGTCGATGACGTCGGCGACGGCGCGCGGCTGCGAGATCATCGGGACGTGGCTGGCGCGAATCTCGACCTTGACGGCGCCGATCTTGTCCGCCTGCTGACGCAGCATGGCCGGGGCGATGGCGGCGTCTTCGGTGGCGACGATGAACCAGCTCGGGCGCGTCCTCCAGGCGGCCTGGGTGACCGGGGTGGCGAAGGCCGACATGGCGATCGGCACCTGGGAGTCGCGCATGAAGGCGGCGTCCGCGTCGCTGACGTCGGCGGCGAATCCTTCCTTGAAGCGCCCGGCGCTGATGAAGCCGAACCCGTCGGCCTGTTCTTCGATCACGAAGGTCGAGGGGATGCCGAAGCCCTCGTACTGGTCGCCGGCCGTCTCGCCCACGTCGGCGGTCAGGGCGGAGACGTAGACCAGGCCCTTCACCTTTTCGTCGACGCCGGCCTCGGTGATCACCACGCCGCCCCACGAGTGGCCGACGAGGATGGTCCCGCCGTCCTGGCGGGCGAGGGCGCGCCGCGTGGCGGCCACGTCGTCCGCCAGGGAGGTGAGGGGGTTCTGGACGATGGTGACCCGATAGCCGCGGGCGGTCAGGTCGTCATAGACGGCGCGCCAGCCCGAGCCGTCGGCGAAGGCGCCGTGAACGAGCACGACGTTACGGACCGTCTGGGTCGCCGGAATCGTCTGGACGGCCTGGGCGGCTCCGCCGATGCTGGCGGCGCCGACGGCGGCGAGGAGGATGCTGCGGAACTTGATCATGGGGGTCTCCTTTGGAGCTGGGCTGAACGGTGATGGCGTACGGGTAAGAACGGAATGGCGATAACAGTTATCGCGCAACACATTGATGCGCGCGCGGGCGGACGCATGTCAAGCCAATAATTATCGCGAGATGTCTTTTCTCCTGCCTTGGGCGTCCGGAGCGCGCCGCCGGGGGGCGGGATCAGCCGCCGTGTGGATGGGCGGACGGAGAGCCGGCCGGGGGCGGGGACGGCGGATGGGGCGCGGCAGGAAGGGCGGCGGGCGACGGCGCGCCGAACGCCAGCCTCAGGGCGACGATCTCCTGCTGCTGCTCGACGATGATCTCCTGCGCCAGCCGCCGGACCCGGTCGTTCCGGCTGTGGCGCAGCACCGCCACCGCCATGTCGATGCCGCCCTGGTGGTGGGGGATCATCATGGCGACGAAGTCCCGATCGACATCGCCCGTGGGCGTGATCTCCATGGCGGCGTGCATCCGGGCCATCGCCGCATCGTTCTCGGCCATGAACTGATCGGAAGGCGTGCCGGCGGCCGGCGGTGCGGCGAGGCCCATCAGGGCCAGGATGGCGACGACCGCCACGGGCTTGCGCAAGACTGGGATCGGCATGGCGGGCCTCGGCTCGAAAGGGGCGGTCCTGACGATAGACGTCGCGACAGGCCCGATTATTCCCGCGGCCGGCTCCGAGGGGTGGAGCGTTCCAGGTTCGCTCTCCGGCGCGACGGGAGGCGCAGCGCCGGGGCTTGCCCTTGCGGAGCGAATAGTTATAGCGATATACGTTGCGCCTTGTGCAGCAGCGAGCAGGCCCGAATGTCCAGATCCAGAGGTCCCGTCCCGATGGAGGACCAGCTTTGCTTCACCGTCTATTCGACGGGCATGGCGATCCAGCGGGCCTACAAGCCCCTGCTGGACGACCTGGGCGTGACCTATCCGCAGTACCTTGTGATGAACGTCCTGTGGCGGGAGGACGGGCGGACGGTCGGCGACATTGCGGACGAACTGGCGCTGGAGCCCAGCACCATGACGCCGTTGTTGAAGCGGCTCGAGGCGGCCGGTCTCGTCCGGCGGGCGCGCAACCCCGCCAACGAGCGTCAGGTGGTGATCACCCTGACCGGCCAGGGCCGGGCCCTGCGCGAACGTGCAGGCTGTCTGGGCGAGGCCCTGCTGGAGGCCTCGGGACAGACCGCCCCCGAGCTCGGCGACCTCAACACGCGCCTCAAGTCCCTACGTGACGCCGTCTATGCAAGCCTGTCCTCGCGGAAGCCGGCTCGCGGCTAGGGTCTGTCGGCGGGCGCCGCCGGCGTCCCTCGACGGGCCGGCCATCGGCCGGACGGGTTCAGGAGAAGGACGCCTGCCGCCGCACCTGCTCGGCGACGGGCCGCAGATCGGTCGAGGCGCGGGGCGCGACGACGCTGAAGCCGAGGCCGTCCTTCGACCAGGTCACGCCTTCCAGCGTCCCGTAGGACCGCTCGGACATGGACCGGTTCCTGTCGATCTGCATCGGCCGCACCATCACCGTCAGCCGGTCGGCCGAGGCTCCTTCGTAGACGAACAGGGCGGCGGGGCCGTTGGGAGTCGTCACCAGTCGCCCGCCGAGGAAACGGTAGCCGGCGCCCTGCAGATCGGGCGCCTGGACCGGCGCGTCGAGACGTTCGGACACCCAGCGGATCAGCGTCGCGCGCTGGTCCGACGCCAGTTCGACGGGGCGAAGCGTGTCGGAGGCGTAGACCGCATGGTTGTCGACGGCCTCCCGGCCCAGGGCGTCGATCCCGCGCGCGGGCGGCGCGACCGCCGCCCGTCCGAACCACCCCGACAGACCGCCGATGCAGAGGATGGCGGCGGCGGCCGCGACCCGCCGTCTTGCGGCCAGGGTCGTGCGACGTCGTTCGACGATGGCGTTGAGATTCAGTTCGGCGGGCAGGGGCTGGTCGGCGACCGGCGCCAGGGCCTCACGCAAGGCCTCGCCCTGCCGGCGGTAGGCCGCGAGCCGGGCGCGCTCTTCCGGCCGGGCGTCCAGATAGCGCCGCACCGCGGCCTGCCGGCCCTCGTCGAGCACGCCGTCGAGGTACGCATGAAGCTCGTCTTCGCCAATCGGGCGGTCGGCGCTCATTTCACCCTCCTGAGATGCGATCTGACGGGCGCGTCATCGGCCAGGGCGCTGGCCAGCCGGGCGCGTCCGCGCGAGAGACGCGACATCACCGTGCCGAGCGGCACGCCCAGCACCCGGGCCGCTTCGGCATAGGACAGCGCCTCGACCGTCACCAGCAGGATCACGCCGCGGTATTCGTCCGGCAACCGGTCCAGGGCGCGCAGAACGTCGGCGCGGGCCAGCCCGTGCTCCTGCGCCGGAGCGACGGACAACGACCCCGGGTCCACGGCTTCAAGCGGGGCCATCACGCCCCGGCGGCGCAGCGTGCGCCACCGGTTGACCGCCAGATTGTGCAGGATGGCGTAGAGCCAGCTGCGCGTGTCGCCGTCGGCGCGGCGCTGGCCCCAGCGGGCGACCGCCCGCTCCAGGCAGTCCTGCACGAGGTCGTCGGCCTCGGCCGGGTCGCGGACCAGGGCGTTGGCGTATCGCCGCAGCCCCGGGATCACCGGCTCTATCAACTGTCCCATGTCCGTCATGCGAGCATCCTAGGGCGTCGGGAGCTGAATCTGCACCGGGACGCCGGGCAGGGTCGCCGTGCCGGTGGCGATCACCAGATAGCGGCGGGGCGCGCCTCCCTCGGCCCGTATCTGCTGGCGGATCGGCCCCAGCGCGTTGACGACGGCGCCGCCGGCGGCATTGGTCGTGAAGGCGGCGATCGGTTCCAGGGGGCCGGACCCGTCCGGCGCCTGCGCCAGGGCCAGCACATGGGGCGAGCGCGGCGCCAGTCCGGACACCGCCCCCTGGAGGACCTGGATCAGGCCCTGGTCGTACAGGCTGATGGTGGCGCCGACTTCCGTTCCGTCGCTGGCCCGCATGCGGATCAGGACCGGGCCCGCGTCCGACCGGGGCTGCAGGTTCCGGTCGCCGGCGCCCGGGGGGACGGCCCCGGGCGCATAGACGACGGCCTGGGGCGCCTGGCCCACGCCGACATTGGCGATGACGGCGTTGGAGGCGGTGTCGATCACCGCCAGTTCGCCGGCGTCCTCGAGACCGACATAGAGGCGCGATCCGTCCGGCGACGCCCACAGGCCGTGCGGCAGGGCTCCGACGGGGATGGTCGCGACCGGGCTGAAGTCGTCGGTGCGGAAAACCTTGACGGCGTTCTCTCCGCCCACGGTGACATAGGCCAGCTGGCCGCGCGCCGTCCGGGCGAAGTTGACGTGGTTGGTGATGGGCCCGGTGTCCAGGGTCGCCAGCACATTGAACGGCGGGCGGGCATTGAAGGCCACGGTCCTGCCGATGTCCTTGAGCGTGAACCACACCTGCGAGCCGTCGGGCGAGGCGGCGATGTTGGGGCAGAAGGCGCTGGGCTGGGCCACCTGGCCGACGATCCCGTGCGTGGCCGTGTCGACCACCACGGTCTCGGGACTGAAGGACGAGCAGACGTAGCCGTAGCGGCCGTCCGGCGAGAAGACGGTCATGCCCGGCCCGGCGGGCGTCCTGATGCGACGGACCTCTTCATGGCTGACCGGATCGATCACGGAGACGTAGTTCTCGCCGCGCACCGTCACCCAGAGCTCCCGCCCGTCCGGCGTGAAGAAGGCCTCGTGCGGCGAACGGCCGATGTAGGTGACATGCTCCACCGCATTGGTGGCGGTGTCGATGAAGCTGACGGAGTTGGAGCCGATGGACACCACGGCCAGGGTCCCGCCGTCGGGCGAGACGCCCAAGCCGTGGACCAGCAGCTGACCCCTGTACAGAGGGCTGAGGCTGGCGGGAGACGGATCGCCCAGCTTTATCAGGCCCAGCAGCCGGTTGGTGGACGGATCGGTCACCGAAACGGTGTTCGAGAACTGCTCGGCGGCATAGACGCGGTCGCCGGCGGCGACCGGACCGGGCGGGACCGCCTGGGCATGGGCGCCGGCGGCGAAGAGGACGGCGGAAAGGCAGGTCGCGAGCGAGGTCTGACGCAGCATGGGGGATCGGCCTCCGTGAGGACGGGAAGAACTGGCCCGCCTGGCGCGGACCCCGACTCGCGCGGCGCGGTCCTGACGATGGACGTCGCCAGCGGGCCGATTATTCCCGGGGGGCGGAAAGATTCGCGCGCGGCGTCGGGAGCTTCACGGGGCCATGAGGCAGTCGCGCACGTCCGCCAGCATCGCCTCGACCGTCGCCCAACGGCCGGCGCCGCGTCCGCGGCACGACCAGCAAGCTCCGTCCGGGGTCAGGACGCGCAGCAGGTTCCGTTCGCCTGTGAGATCAAGCAGTTCCGGGTCATCGCTCACGTCCCGGTAGATGATTTCGCCGCGGACGCCCGCCGCCGTGCGCCGGCAGATCGCGATCTGCCGGACTCCCCTTCGCGCCCCCGCAGCGTCCAGGGCGGGGCGCGGGATGGACAGCAGCGCCGGAGCCTCCCCGAAGGCCTCGAAGGCCAGCAGGCGCAGCTTGGCCGCCGCATCCAGCGCTTCCAGGTCGGCGCTCGCGTCGGCCTCGGCGAATCCGGCGCGCCGGGCCGCCGCGAGCGCGGCGTCGAAGTCCGCCCCCCGGTCGAGTTCGCTGAGGATGAAGTTGACCGTGCCGTTCAGCACCGCCTCGAAGCCGGAGATCTCCCCCGCCTCCCGCGCCGCGCGGATGGTTTCGATCATCGGGGCGCCGCCGCCGACCGTCGCCGAAAAGGCGAGGCGCGCCCCCCGCGCCGCCGCCAAGGCCTGCAGCCCCGCGGGGTCGCGGGCGAGGGCCTGCTTGTTGGCCGTGACGACGTGCACGCCCGCCTCCAGCGCCGCCCGGATCAGCGCCTCGCCGGCGGCGCCGTCCGAGACCGCTTCGAGCAGGATGTCGGGACGCTCCGCCAGGAGTCGGCGCGGGTCGTCCGTCAGCAGACCGGTCGGGGTGGCCTCATCGCGGGACTTCGCAGGATCCCGCACGAGCACGCCGCTCACCTCGAAGCGGTCGTCGGACAGGAGCCGCGCGAGAAGGCCGCCTCCGACCACGCCGCAGCCGGCGACCGCCAGCCGCGTGCGTCGCCGTCGCGCGGGGGGGCGCGGCGCGGTCGCGGACCGGCCGATGATCGTCCCCGGGCGGCCGCCGGCGGCCACGATCTCGATCTCGAGACCCCGCGCCTCCGCAAGCCCGATGGCCTGGGGCTGGATCACCTCGCGGCCGACGGCGCGCGCGGTCGACCAGCAGGCCCGGTCGTATCGTCGGGCGTGTTGCGGATCCTCGGCGGGATCCCGGTCGTAGAGACCGTCCACGTCCTTGACGAGCGTCACCCGGTCCAGACCCAGCTCCGCCGCCAGAAAGACGGCGGTCATGTCGGAGCCGCCGCGGCCCAGCAGCCCGACCCGACCCCGCCCGTCGAGGGCGCCGAAGCCCGGGACGATCACCACCTCATGGCGCGCCAGGGCGTCGCGCAGCGCCGATCCGTCCAGCGCGACCGGGTGCAGCTCGCAGGCTGGACCCTCGCCGCGCAATCCGAGTTCGCGGACCGTCAGAACCGCGGCGTCGAGTCCGACCCGGTCGCAGGCGAGCGCCGCCAGCAGGCTGGAGCGCGCCTCGCCCTGAACCACATGGGCCGGCAGCCAGCCGGTTTCGTGGGGCAGGCCCAGCGCCCGGGCCTCGCGCAGGAGCCGGTCGGTTTCCCCCGCCAGCGCCGAGACCACGGCGACCACCTTCCGGCCGCGCCGGACGTGGGCGTAGACTTCCGACACGAGCGTGGCCATGTCCTCGGGCGTCGCAAGGACCGAGCTGCCGAACTTGAGCACCCGCAGACGGCGGGCGAGGGGGTCGGCGACGGCGCCGGGCGCGGCGGGCGGGGGGATCTCCGCCTCGAGGTGCGGGAGCGACATCAGGCGGCCCTCACCGCCGCCGGCGCGGCGTCGAGGGCGCGGTCGAGGTCCCGGATCAGGTCGTTGACGTCCTCCAGCCCGATCGACAGGCGAAGCAGGGCGTCGCCGAT